>Ga0075152_10000654_pt1 | contig 25107 bp, 23 predicted proteins | sample JI61114C2DNA_FD_70964 | JGI IMG/M metagenome (GOLD analysis project Ga0075152, IMG submission 70964) | Wastewater effluent complex algal communities from Wisconsin, to seasonally profile nutrient transformation and Carbon sequestration -... | ecosystem: Engineered > WWTP > Effluent > Algae...
AGGCTATATCATCCGCGCTCTTCGAACGGAGACGTGGCCGAGTGGTCGAAGGCACACCCCTGCTAAGGGTGCATCCGGGCAAAACCTGGATCCAGGGTTCGAATCCCTGCGTCTCCGCCAAAGTTGCTAGAGTGAAGCGAAAGCCCTTGATTTTCAAGGGTTTTTTGCTTTTTGGTTTTGCATGTTCGACGGTGATCCATTGAAGTGATCCAAATGGTGACCCATTCATGTCAAACATTCGCATCCCAAACTACCTGTCGAAAAGTAGGCACGGCATCTATTACGTGCGTGTAGTCACGCCCAAGGCGTTAAAAGTGGCTTACCCACAACTCCCTGTCGAAATACGCAAAAGTCTCAATACGCGTTGTTTGCGTGAAGCTGCTATACGTTCTCGGAAGCTGGTATTAGACTTTCAGCTCTTGCTGACCAAGGCTGTAGGCGCTATGACCAAAAAACAAGAAGATTTTTCAGGACAGTTTACGATTGACGTCCACCCTAATGGTCTGGTCTCGTATAAGTTTGAGGAAGGTGATACTGCTGAAAAAGTGAAGGAGTACATTCATTTGATGCAAATTACCGGTCAGCTACCCATCAATCCAAACGCAATGGATTTGATGGGACACGAGAATCCAAGTGACTCTGAACTTCGGGAGTTGCGTGTAGAAGCAAAGTCCAGAAAGGCCGGTGGAATGTGGCTATCTGACTTGGTGCAGGCATTTGCAGATGAAAAACTTGCTACGAAGGAGTGGGGACCAAATACCTGGACTCAAACGTTTCGCCCATTGTTACGTGATTTTCGTGAAATCGTCTCCAAGGCCAAACGAACGATTACGAACAAAGACGGAGTTGAAGAGCAGATTTGGGATATACAAGCTTATGAGATCGAGGAGCTTCACCTCCAGACTTACACGGAAGCCATGTGGAAGTTTCCCAAAAACTACGGTTCAATAAAGGGAATTGCTGACGCGAAGCAAGCTTTGAACTCGGGCCTTCCTCCCCAAAAGCGTGAAAACGCATTTAAGAAGCTACGCATGCTCAAAACCTTCCTAGGTTGGGCACACAAGAAAAAGAAATTATCTGAACAGCTAGACTATTTGTTGCCGACCGAGAAAAGAGACAAAAAACGGGACAAGTCCAAAGACGGTTATCAGCCCTGGACAGATGTCGAGCTAAAGAAAATTTTTGAACGTGAGCCTTATCCTGCAGATGGCTACCGGTTTTGGACGCCGTTGCTTGCTCTTTACACAGGAGGTAGAGCAAACGAAATTGCACAACTTCAGGTAGATGACGTCATCAAAACCAATTGCGGTATCGTCTGTATCAGCATCATGGATGATATAGACGATGATGTTGATGACAATGAACCGTTATCCACTCCTGATGATGAAAAAGCAATTAAGTCATTGAAAACGGCATCAAGTCGGAGATGGGTACCAATTCACCCGAAGCTTGTGGAAGTCGGATTCTTGGAGTTTGTGGCAACGATGAAGGAGAAAGGGGAGGTACGCCTATTTCCTGAGTTGGGCTATTACGAGGTTGGTGGCTAGTGTATGTAACAGGCATGGATGTCTTCTCTTATAGTGAAAAATCTAAATCAGGGGCCAGGTCAAAAATGGGCTGGGGTGGCCTAGCCGGTGGGCGGCGATAGCGTTTTCCGTGGGCGGCGCAATATGCTTCCTCCAGCCGTTCCAGCGCCGCATCGATGTCCTGGTCTTTCTGGCCTGGGGCAATGCCGGCTGGTCGCTGGAAAAACAGCTGGATCAGTAGTGAGATTAAAAGTCTGAGCATGTCGGTGTTGTCTCCGTGTTGGGGGTGATGATGGTTTGTGCTGCGTGATGTCGTGGCCGTAATGGCCGACGACGGGAAATGGGCGGCGTTATGGAAAAATCCGCATCGCCTGGTAAAACGATGCCTGCCGGTGTTTCACTGGCTGTTGCACCAGTGGCACCAGAGCCTTGCTGATCGCGCTCGACAAGGGCCTCTGAGAGCGTCGTTTCGAGGTCGATGATGTCGGATGTGATGCGGCTGAGTTGCTCATGGATGGCACGCTCTTCGTCCTTAATGCGTGCCAGTTCGCGTTGAACCATAATCAGCGCGTTGAAATCCTTCCGTTCCTGCACCGCGTCACTGTTAAAGCCGTTATCTCTGCCGACATGAACGGTGGCCGGACCGGCAATCCCTTGCTCAGCGAGCGAACGGTGGTCAATGTGAACCGTGTGACCTTGTTCTGTCAGCATCTTGTTGGCATGGTCGCTCCATTGATTTCGCCACTTGTCTACGAGTGCTGGATTGTTCCAGTCGCGCCTTTTGGCACCAAAGCCCTGGCCATCCGCTGATACCTCACGCAGGGTCAGCATGATGTGGGCGTGGGGATTACCGGCTTTATCGTGGATGGAGTAGTCGGCGATCATGCCGAGTGAAACGAATGCGTCTTTGACGAAACCGTCGAGCAATGCAGGGCGGCTTTCTGAGGTCAGTTCACGCGGAATGCCGAGAACAATCTCCCTGCATAGCTGGGAGTTGACCCTCGTCTCGCTGTTCTCTGCCTTGTTCCAAAGCTGGTTGCGGTCATGCGTCCATGACGGCGAGCCATCTGGAACATGAATGGTGCTGTGTTGAACTTCTCGTTTACGCAGATAGTTTTTTACGGTCCCGGTCCGCTGGCACCGGAAACGTGATCCCGAGCGATAGGCTGCAGCGGCGACAGCATTATGGCCGGCTGATCGGGATAGTAATTTTGCGTTGAAGTAAAACAGTGCCATGAAGCCTCCTTGTGCAAAACGAGGGGGCTGCTGGCTTGCTGTTGCCTCGCAGAGCGCTCACAAATGATTTTCATTTGTATAGATGCGCTTTGCATAGGCATTTATCCTTGTGCCGAATCGCTTGTCAATGCTGATCAAATTTACATAGCATAGAAATAAGCGCAACCATTTACCGATCTATTCGGGAAACGGGCGCGAAAACGACAAGGGAGATGATTCATGGCACTACAGAAAAACACGGCAAAAGCCGCATCTACATTGGCTCGGCTGAGGGCGAGTCAGGCATCACTGGAATTGAGAGCGAAGCAGTTGGCTGCTCGCAAAACGGACACCGAAGGCAAAGCGGATCGTCTGGCCAAGAGTTTGAAACGGACGATTGATACCCGCGAGAAAATCGTACTCGGTGCGCTCGTGAAGATGGTTCAACTCGACCGATTCACGTTAGGTTGTCAAAACGGCAACGATATGGCGGCGATTCGTGAATCAAACGACAACGTTATGGCGCAGTACGATTTAGATTTGCTCGTCGGCGGGTTGCTCACGCTGTCTGAGGAACTTGACGGCAACGATACGGCGACGTGTTCGGAGTTACGAAAACGAGGGCTGGCGTTTCGATATCTGGCGAAGGCGGATCGGGTGGTGAAGGTGCGGGTTGGGTGAAGTGGATGCCGCTGGTGCGGCATGCTGGTTTTTTTGGGCCTGTTTATTGAACAGAAAGCTGCTGCTCAGGGATTTCAACTGGGTGGCTGGTACTTGGCCAGAGTGGACATTCGAGGCTTGGCGCTTGATTTATAGCTTCACATTACATTGCCGCCATTTGAAGACACCTCCAGCGAAAATGCTTAGTCCGACGAGCGCGTAAATTTAGTGCTTCAAAGTCGCTATTTAAGGAGGATCGGCTTAAGCAATAGCCAAATGGCCGTACCTAGAATCATCCACGCAAAGGCGGTCTTCATGGTTCGCTCAGGAAGTCGATGCGCCAACGTCACGCCTGCTGAAACGGTAAATAGACCACCAATTGCCAGCGGTAAGCCGACAGACCAGTCTACGCGTTCAGCGCTGCCATAAGTCATCAGGGCAACAATCGAGCACGGCGTCACCAGCGCTAGAGCGAGGCTTTGCGCGACGGTTTGCCGTTGGCCGAAAAGTCCCGTGAAGAAAGGCGTAGCCACCAGTCCGCCGCCAACACCGAGCAGCCCCATGCAGGCACCGCCGATAATCCCGACCAGCGGCATCAGTCGTGGGCTAAAGCGGCTCCTTGCTTCCTCCGCAGCGGGCTTTTTCCACTTGGCCAGCATGCGTAGCGCCAGAACGAGTAAAAAAATGCTGAACACGGTGCGCAATACATTCGGATTCAAACCTGTAGCCACGTAAGCAACCAGCCAGGTTGTCAGCGATGCAAGAAGTCCGATTTGAGTGGCCATGCGCCAGGGAATGGGGTGATGACGACTGTAGCGCCACCAACCCACAAGCAGAATGGGAACCATCATAGCCAGTGAGGTTCCCTGGGCTAATGCTTGCTCCATCCCGAGAGCAAGCCCAAGGAACGGGATTGCAATAATTCCGCCGCCGATGCCAAAGAGGCCGCCAAAAAAGCCCAGCGCAGCGCCCAGCGTGAGCATAGTCAGAAGATCAGTGATGCCTAATTGGTGCATTGTTGGGCTTTCCGGATGGCGCGAGTTTATAAGGGAACCAGAGATTCCAGAGCCTTGGCAATTGCTTGCCCTGACTCGGTGGTAGTCGCGGAGCCGCCCATGTCAGGCGTTCGTGGGCCGTTAACGAGAACTGCCTCGATGGCTTTGACCATCGCATCATGCGCCGTCTTGTATTTGGCATCACCATTCCCGAGGAAGTCGAGCATCAAAGCCCCGGACCAGATCATGGCAATCGGATTGGCAATCCCCTGTCCGAAAATATCCGGCGCCGAACCATGCACCGGCTCAAACAATGACGGGAAAATGCGATCCGGATTGAGGTTGGCCGATGGAGCAATGCCGATCGTCCCGGTACAGGCCGGACCAAGATCGGACAGAATGTCACCGAACAGATTCGAGGCGACGACAACATCGAAACGCTCAGGGCTCAACACGAAGCGGGCGGCGAGAATGTCGATGTGATACTTATCCCACTGCACATCGCCATAGTTTTTGGCCATCACTTCAACCCGCTCATCCCAATAGGGCATGCTGATCGCAATACCGTTCGATTTTGTGGCAGAGGTCAGGTGCTTCTTCGGACGTGACTGAGCCAGGTCGAAGGCGAACTTCAGGATGCGGTCGACGCCCTTGCGGGTGAATATCGACTCCTGCAAAACCGTTTCACGCTCCGTGCCTTCAAACAGACGCCCACCGACCGATGAATACTCGCCTTCCGTGTTTTCTCGGACCACGAAGAAATCGATGTCGCCTACCTTCCGATTGGCCAGCGGACACGGCACACCGGGCATCAGGCGCACCGGGCGCAGATTGACGTACTGGTCGAAATCGCGCCGGAACTTGATCAGCGAACCCCACAGCGAAATATGATCGGGCACTGTCGCCGGCCAGCCAGCCGCGCCAAAATAGATGGCATCGAAGCCTTTGAGCTGCGAAAACCAGTCGTCCGGCATCATCTTGCCGTGCTGCACGTAATAGTCGCAGTTGGCCCACTCGAAAGTCGTGAATTCGAGATCAATCGAGAATTTTCTCGCGGCAACTTCAAGGACACGCAAACCTTCGGGCATAACTTCTTGGCCGATGCCGTCACCGGCGATCACCGCGATTTTGTGCTTCATGTCGATTTCCTCTGCTATGGACAAATGTCAGTCCGCCTAGCTTAGTGGTGACGAACATATTTACAATCGGTGTAAATGTGAATCCAGTGGATACGAATCGTGAACATTAAGCCCCAACTCGACGATCTCCGCCTGTTCTGCGTCGTAGCGCGCAACCGCAGCTTTGCCGAAACTTCCCGCGAACTGGGGGTTTCCAAGGCGGTGGTCAGCAAGCGAATTGCCCTGCTTGAAAGCGCTGTCCAGGAAAAGTTGTTTCATCGGACAACGCGCAACGTCTCGCTGACGGCGCAGGGTGAGATCGTCCATCAATGGGCGCAACGCATCCTGGAGGATGTCGACCTGATGGGGGAGGCGATTTCCCGGGAAAAAGCGGCGCCAAGTGGACTTTTGCGAATTTGCAGTAGTACCGGCTTCGGGCGTAGCCGGCTGGCACCGGCGCTCTCGGCACTGGCGCGACAGTATCCGCAACTGGAAATTCAGGTCGAGTTGTTCGACCGTCTGGTTGATCTGGTGGAAGAAGGCTTTCAGCTCGATATTCGGATCGGGCAGGTGCGTGAAGGGAATGTCATCAAGCGCCGGATCGCCCGGAATCGGCGGGTGCTGTGCGCCGCGCCGGCCTATCTCGAACGCTTCGGGATGCCGCAATCTCTGGATAACCTGAAGGCCCATCGCTGCATTCCGATCCGCGAACGCGATCAGGATTTCGGGCGCTGGGAGCTGGATGGGCCGGATGGCCTTGTTGCCATCAAGGTCAGCGGGCCGCTTTCGGCCAATAATGGCGAAATCGTCCGCCAGTGGGCCATCGACGGGCATGGCATCATCCTTCGCTCGACTTGGGATATCTGCCGCGAGATCGAGGCCGGTGTGCTGGTGCCGGTACTGCCCGCGTATTTTCAGCAGGCCGATGTCTGGGCTGTTTATCCTTCCCGGCTGTCTGTCTCGGCCAAGGTCAAGGTCTGCGTTGAGTTTCTCGAGCAATGGTTCGAACAGACAGGGATGAACGAGCGCTAAATCGCATTTTGGCGCTACCAGTTCGATTGGTTCTGGTTTGGACTGTCGGCGTGCCGGCTCAGGTAGTCCCGCAGATACTCGATAAAATATGCGACCTTGGCAGACAGGTTCAGTCGCTCCAGATAGACGGCGTAGACATCGGCTGGTGGTGTGTCGTAATCCGGCAGAACCTGTACCAACCGGCCACTGCGTAGATATTTGGCAACATCCCACTCCGCGCGCATCAGGATGCCGTGCCCCTCCAGCGCCCAGTTGAGTGCAACCTCGCCGTCATTAGTACTCAATTTACCGTGCACCTTGATGGTCTCCGTTTGCTTTCCACGGCTCAAACGCCAATTGCCATAAGCTGATTCGTTTTGCCGCAGCACGATGCACTGGCGATGCGTCAACTCGTGCGGGTAGGCCGGTTGGCCAGCATCACGCAGATAGGCTGGAGATGCGCACAATAGGCGCCGGTTGGCGGCGATTTTTTTGGCAATCAGGCGTGAATCAGGCAGTTCGCCAAAGCGGATCGATACATCGATTGCTTCGTCCGGCAGGCTGACCGGGCGATCGGTGAGGTGCAACTGCACCTCCACGTCCGGATAAGTTTTTGTGAATGCTGAAATGGCCGGGCCGATGTAGGAGCGACCAAACCCCAGCGGTGCATTGACCCGCAACAAGCCTTTCGGCGCAGCCCGACTGCTTGAAACCAGACGTTCCATTTCATCGATGTCGCTCAGGATGCGCTGCGCATTCCCGAAATAAACCTCGCCTTCACTGGTCAGGCTGATGCGGCGTGTCGTCCGGTTGAGGAGGCGCACACCCAGGCGCTCTTCCAGTTGCGACAGGCGGCGGGTGACCGCTGGCGGCGTCAGGTTTAGTTCTCGTGCTGTTGAGGCGAGGCTCCCCTGTTTGACCAGCAGGCAGAAAAAGGCCAGTTCGGAATCGGTGTTCATTATTAAGTTTTTCGAAATGATGTTTTAACTTTAAGTCGATTCATATTTTTTTCAAAGCATTTAATCTCCGCTCCACGCTAGATCCAGATGGAGAACAGCATTTTTCGAGACATCAGGATCGAAGAAGCGAATGAGCCGCAGAAGACGGTGGATATCGCGAAAAACCATCCAGTTTGGTTCACGTAGCGATCAAGGAGTCGGTGCTACCCGCATCGATTGGAAATTGACAAAAGAGGAGACATTCAATGGAATTGGATATCGAAAAACGGACGATGCGCCGGATCACCTGGCGCATCGTGCCATTCATCATGCTGCTGTATTTTATTGCCTATCTTGACCGGGTCAATATTGGTTTCGCCGCATTGACCATGAGGCAGGATCTGGGCTTTACCGCCTCCATGCTTGGCTTCGGTGCAGGTATTTTCTTCTGGGGCTACTTTCTGTTCGAGGTTCCCTCGAACATCGCCCTGCACAAGTTCGGGGCGCGAATCTGGATTGCCCGGGTGATGGTGACCTGGGGAATTATTTCGGGTGGCATGGCCTTCGTTGAAGGGGCGACCAGCTTCTACATCATGCGCTTTCTGCTCGGTGCGGCTGAAGCAGGCTTCTTCCCCGGCATCATCCTGTACATCAGCTACTGGTTCCCGGCTCGTCATCGGGCCGGTGTAACTGCGCTCTTTATGGCGGCGGCACCCATTTCAACCGCCCTGGGTTCGCCCATCTCTGCTGCATTGCTGGAGATGAACGGCGTCATGGGCCTGGTGGGTTGGCAGTGGATGTTCATTCTTGAGGCGATTCCGGCCTTGATTCTCGGCGTGGTCGTCTTCTTTTATATGACTGACAAACCCGAGCAGGCCAAGTGGCTGAAGGACGACGAGCGTGCCTGGCTGGTCAATGCCATGAATGCCGAAGCCGCCAGCAAGGCTGACAGCTCCAAGCACAGCATTCTGAGTGGCCTGGCCAATCCACGTGTGATTGCGCTGGCGCTGATCTATTTCGGCACCTCGGCCGGCTTGTACACGCTCGGTATCTGGGCACCGCAAATTATCAAGGAGCTTGGCGTTTCATCGATGACGGTCGGCTTCCTGAATGCCATTCCGCCCATCGTCTCCGTAGTCGCCATTGTTTTGTGGTCACGCCATTCTGACCGCACCGGCGAACGCACCTGGCACGTCGTTCTGGCGTGTTGCGCAGCGGCCATCGGGCTTGTCGTTGCCGCTGGTGCCAACAGCGTTGTCGGCCTGATCGCTGCCCTGACGCTGGTCAATATCGGCATCAGCTGCGCCAAGCCGCCGCTATGGAGCATGCCGACGATGTTCCTGTCCGGCGCAGCAGCTGCAACAGGTATTGCCACCATCAACTCGATCGGCAATCTCGGCGGCTTTGCCGGCCCGGCGATGATCGGCTGGGTCAAGGACCAGACTGGCAGCTTCGCAGGTGGGCTCTACTTCGTCGCCGGTCTGCTCGTGCTTTCCGCTGTACTGACGCTGTTGCTGGCCCGTTCGCAGAAACCGCAGATGGTGGTCGCTGAAGCCGGCGCTCACTAAAACAACGCCACATCCCATCCCCAACAGATTTTTAGAGGAGCACAAAATGGACAAGGAAGCAGCAGTTCAGTCGCTGACTGACACGATGGCCAAATTCACGTCTTATATCGGCAAGCGTTTGCCGAAGGACGTAAAAGCAAAACTGGCCGAACTTAGAACGATGGAAACCAATCCCCTGGCCAAGTCAATCTATGACTCAATGGCGGGCAATCAGGAAGCCGCCGATAAGCTGGATCGCCCAAGCTGCCAGGACACTGGCGTCATCCAGTATTTCATCTCGGCCGGCTCTAACTTCCCGTTGATCGGTGAACTTGAAGAAGTTCTGCGCAATGCGACGCTGGGTGCTACCAAGCTCGGTCCGCTGCGTCACAACGCCGTTGAAACCTTCGATGAGAAGAACACCGGCACCAATACCGGCACCCAGATTCCTTGGCTGGATTGGCGCATCATTCCTGGCGAAGATACTTGCCTGATTGATGTCTATATGGCTGGTGGCGGCTGCACGCTGCCTGGTGCCGCCAAGGTCTTGATGCCAGGCCAGGGTTATGAAGGCGTGGCTGAGTTTGTCATGGACGTGATTACCCAGCGTGGCGTGAATGCCTGTCCGCCGCTACTCGTTGGCGTCGGTGTTTCAACGTCTGTCGAAACGGCTGCGCGTCTCTCCAAGTTGGCGATTCTCCGTCCGGTGGATTCCAAGAGTCCCAATGCCAATGCTGCCTTGATGGAAGAGTTGCTTGAACAGGGATTGAATGAGATCGGTATCGGTCCTCAGGGCCTGACCGGCAATAGCAGTGTAATGGGCGTCAACATCGAATCGTCGGCCCGTCATCCATCAACCATCGGTGTTGCTGTTAACACCGGCTGCTGGGCGCACCGCCGCGGAAAAATCCGGATCAATCCGGATATGTCCTACGAAATCATTTCCCACGAAGGAGTAGTCCTGTGAAAAAGATTCTGACCACCCCGATCAAGGACGAAGATCTGAAAGATTTAAATGTGGGCGACGTAGTTTATCTGACCGGCCGCCTCGTCACATGCCGCGATGTGGCGCATCGCCGCCTGATCGAGCAAAAGCGCGAGCTACCGGTCAACCTCGAAGGCGGGGCGATTTTCCATGCCGGTCCGATCGTTCGAAAGAATGCCGAAGACAAGTATGAAATGGTCTCAATTGGCCCAACCACCAGCATGCGGATGGAAAAATTCGAGCGCGAATTCATCAAGCAAACTGGCGTCAAGCTGATTGTCGGCAAGGGCGGCATGGGGCCGGAAACCGTGGCCGGCTGCCAGGAAGGTATTGCCGTCCATGCCATTTTTCCCGGCGGCTGCGCGGTTCTGGCGGCCACCCAGGTCGAAGAAATCGAAGGTTACGAATGGCCCGACCTGGGCATGCCGGAAACGCTGTGGATCAACCGAGTCAAGGAGTTTGGCCCGCTGATCATCTCGATTGACACCAAGGGCAATAACTTGATCGCCGATAACAAGGTGCATTTCAACGAGAAGAAAAAGCCGGTGCTGGAAAGAATCAGCAAGCAACTCAGTTTCATCAAGTAGCAGACCCAAACCGGGTGAAAACGGCATCGCTCGTTTTCACCCGCACTCTTCGCTTTCAGGCACTGCCCTGAGAGGATGGCAGTTTCTCCTGAACGAATAACAAGAGATGGCTGGCAAAAGCACATCGAACGGAGGCAGACATGGATCCAAGACAATTGCGCGAAGCAGCGCTGTATTACCACCGCCACCCGAAGCCGGGCAAGATAGCGGTTACCCCGATCAAGCAACTGACCAATCAATACGATTTATCGATGGCCTACTCGCCAGGCGTTGCCTTCGCCTGTGAAGAAATTGTGGCTGACCCACGCGAAGTCAGTACACTCACCTCGCGCGCCAACCTCGTTGGTGTCATCACCAACGGCACCGCTGTTCTCGGTTTGGGCGCCATTGGCCCGCTGGCCGCCAAACCAGTGATGGAAGGCAAAGGCGTCCTGTTCAAGAAATTCGCCAACATCGACGTCTTCGACATCGAAATCGATGAGCGCGACCCGGACAAACTGATCGACACCATCGCTTCCCTCGAGCCGACCTTCGGCGGCATCAACCTCGAAGACATCAAAGCCCCGGAATGCTTCTACATCGAACGCAAACTGCGCGAGCGGATGAAGATCCCCGTCTTCCATGATGATCAGCATGGCACGGCGATCGTCGTCGGTGCTGCCGTACTCAATGGCCTGCATCTGATCGGCAAGGATCTCTCCAAAGTCAAAATCGTGACCTCGGGTGCTGGCGCAGCTGCGCTCGCCTGTCTTGATTTGCTCGTCATGCTCGGCGCGCCGCCTTCCAATATCTGGGTTACTGATATCAAGGGGCTCGTGTACGAAGGTCGCGTCGAAGAAATGGACGAGATCAAGGTGCGTTACGTTAAAAAGACCGATGCTCGCACTCTGGGCGAGGTCATTGAAGGCGCCGATGTCTTCCTCGGCCTGTCGGCCGGTGGCGTACTGAAGCCGGAGATGGTCGCCAAAATGGCCGCCAACCCTTTGATCATGGCACTCGCCAACCCAACCCCGGAAATCACCCCGGAACTGGTCAAGAGCGTACGTGATGATGCGATTATCTGTACCGGTCGTTCGGATTATCCGAATCAGGTCAATAACGTGCTTTGTTTCCCTTTCATCTTCCGTGGTGCACTTGATGTAGGTGCGACAACGATTACTGAAAAAATGAAGATGGCAGCGGTCAAGGCCATCGCTGAACTGGCCAGGGCGGAGCAGTCCGAAGTTGCGGCTCGTGCCTATGGCGAAAAGATCGCCAGCTTTGGCCCGGAATATCTGATTCCCAACCCCTTTGATCCGCGCCTGATTGTCAAGATTGCGCCTGCCGTGGCTAAAGCGGGAATGGATTCCGGGGTGGCTACTCGCCCGATTAAAGACTGGGATGTTTATGTCCAGGGCTTGAACGAGTTCGTCTACCACTCCGGCATGATCATGAAGCCGGTCTTCTCGCAGGCGAGGATGGCGCCCAAGCGGATTGTCTTTGCTGAAGGCGAGGATGAGCGCGTGCTGCGTGCGGTGCAGGTGGTTGTCGATGAGGGGATTGCCAAGCCGATTTTGATTGGCCGTCATACCGAGATCAAACATCAAATCGAAGCGGCGGGGTTGCGCATTCGCGAAGGCCAGGATTTTGAAATCGTTCACGCCGAGAATTGCCCATTTTTTGATGCACATTTCGACGAGTTTTGGCAGACTTATCATGGCCTGACTGAGCGCAAGGGGATCTCGCCGGATTATGCACGGCGCGAGGTTCGTCGCCGTGCAACGCTGTGCGGTGCGCTGATGGTGCATCTGGGCTACGCCGATGGCCTCATCTGCGGTACGTTTGGTCGTCACGAAATGCACCGCGAGTACGTTGAGAGCGTTATTGGCACCCGTGCCGGCCATGATCGGTACTACGCCATGAATTTACTGATGTTGCCCGGGCGTACTGTGTTTATCGGTGACACCTATGTCAATTACGATCCAAGCGCCGAGCAACTGGCCGACATGGCCTTGCTGGCGGCCGAGGAGGTTCGCAATTTCGGCATTCAACCCAAAGTGGCGCTGCTGTCGCACTCAACCTTCGGTACGCAGGACACACCAACTTCAATCAAGATGCGCGAGGTTCTCGCCGCCTTGAAAAAGAGAGCGCCTGAACTTGAGGTCGAGGGTGAAATGCACGGCGATGCGGCACTCGATGAGCAAATCCGCAAGGCCGCTTTCCCGAATTCGCAACTCAAGGGCCAGGCCAACTTGCTTATCATGCCGAGTCTGGATGCCGCAAATATCTCCTTCAATTTATTGAAGGTGGCGGCTGGTGACAATCTGACCATCGGCCCCATCCTGCTGGGCGCAGCCAAGCCGGTGAATGTGCTGACGCCCACCGCTACTGTTCGTCGCATTGTGAATATGACAGCGCTAACTGTCGTTGATGGCCGCTAAGGACGCTAGGCAGTCAAGTGCTGAGTACTATCTTTGGCCAAAGACGTTTATTGAAAATGAAGGAATATCATGCCAAAAGTCTATTGGGTAAACGCTTATCGGGCGATAAATGACGCAGACAAACTTGCCGTATACGCGAAGCTTGCCGGCCCGGCTATTACTGCTGGGGGAGGGCGATTTTTGGTACGTGGCGAGCCAGCCAAGGTGTACGAAAACGGCTTGATGCAGCGAACCGTACTTATCGAGTTCGACAATGTGGAACAAGCGATTGCTACCCATGACAGCCCTGCTTACCAAACCGCGTTGGCGGCCCTTGGCAATGCGGCTGAACGAGACATCCGCATCATCGAAGGGCTCTGAACGTTTGTCTATCAGTGTTCGAAGATGCTTTTTGGCCGTTAACAAGTGATGGCCTAGTTCGGTATGCCACGGTTGACATATAGCGTTCACAACATGATCTACCGACCGTTTTGGCCAATAAGCCAGCCGAGTACCTAAAGAGTCGAACGGCAGTTATCCGATGAGTTACCTGCCGTTCGCACCACTCGATTTCTAGGGGGAGCGCTACGTCTGCACCATGCCGATTTTTGCCTGATGACATCAATAAACCTGCCAATCGGTTGAGTTCGACCTTGATGAGCCGTACAACTCTTTCTCACTTGCGAGGCACCTATTGAGCAGACACGAAATATCTTGCCTCCCAACCCCATTACAGCGGTTTATTTGGGTGTTCCTGCGTGCTTGCCTCGCTCCGTTCGCCGCATACATCTGATTTTTCACTTGGGGAGCAGTTCGAAGAACTGCTGAAAAGCGATTGACCAGAGGAAAAGCGGTTTGTCTGAAAATCGAAGATAAAAGCTGCCAAAGGCAAACTCGATCAGTCGTTCGCAAAGCGACAACAACGCGGCATGTGCCGCACCTAACGTGCGGCGCATGCCCTGTAATTTAGTTATTTTAGATAACTCTATTACATCTTGGAGCGGACGTTGAATCCAAGAGAATCGTTAGCGGCTGTAGGCGTATCAGGCAATGCTCTCTGTCTGAAAGGTCACGTACCCCTGTCTGTTAGATCAGCTTTTCTGTCGGAAGGGTCACGTCGACCTGTCTGATGGATCAAACTGGCGCCTCTTTTACGTATGCACAAAAATACTTGATTCCTCCCATTTGTGTGCATACAATAATTTACATGAAAATCACTTTCGATCCTGCCAAGGATGAATCCAATTTATCCAAGCATGGCGTCTCGCTGGCGCTGGCGGCAGAACTGGAGTGGGATTGGCTATTGGCCAAAACAGATACCCGTCGCGATTATGGCGAAACGCGAATGGTGGGTCTTGCGCCAATTGGGCCAAGGGTTTTTTGTGTGGTCTATACCGACCGTGGCGACGAACGTCGCATGATTAGTCTTAGGAAGGCGAACACGAGAGAGGTGAAATACTATGCAAGTCAAATCTAAGGCGGGCCGGATATTCGACCTTCCATCGACGGAGGAAGAGACGGCGATCAATCGCGGGATTGCTGCTGATGCCGATACTTACGAATTGGCCGAGAAGGATTTTGCCCAGTTGCGTCAGGTAGGCCGACCGCGAGCAGCCGTCACCAAAGAGCGCATCACCATTCGTTTATCGCGTGATGTGGTTGAGCAATTCCGGGCCAGCGGGGATGGTTGGCAGACCAGAGTCGATGCCGCCTTGAAAGATTGGCTAAAGGACCACTCGCCGGCATAAACAGAGGATGCCGCAGCGGCGGCATGCAAAAGCTGACTGCCGTCAATGCTCAGGCAGGTTTGGCTTCGGCGGCTTGCTGGCCCAATTTGGTCCGTTTGATAAAAGCCGTCTGGCTGGCTTGGTCGTATTTGCAGCCCCAGACCGTTTTGTCATTCAATTCGTTGAGTGCCTGCTTGAGCGTGTTTCGGCGGGTGTAGAGGGTGTTCCCCGTGCCGGTATCACCCCAAACGTGCTTGACCAACAAGTCAAGGTGAATGCTTCTGCCTTCAGTCGGTCTTAGCCAGGCGCTTAACCAGACGTGCAGCCGCTGGGCTGCATCGGTGGTCAAGGCACGTTGTTCTTTCATGTCGATGTAGGTTTTTTCTGTTTTCTTGTCTCCCAAGGGCTTGCTGAGCGTCGGGCTAATGCCGATCAGAAGGTTTTTGGTATCCACATTTACCAAGCTGAGCATCTGCGATTGCCAGACGGCGTTGTCTGTTCCAGATGGTGCGATGGAGAAGGTGACACCCGCCAGTCGCTTCAGGCTTTCCAGGATTCTGCTCAATGCGGGACCGCTGATACCAAGGCCGAGGACATTGGCCAGTTCTCTGGCTGTGGTGGCAATCGTCAGACAGGCGGCGTTTTGCGCACCAAGTTTCAGGTCGAGAGCATTGCGTGCTTCCTGCATTTTTTCGTCAGGGTAATCAACGCCAACCCAGAGGGTTCGGCCTGGTACGGAGGCCAGATAAAGCACGGCGAGAAAAACCCGCTGATCCTTGATGCACAGGCTCTCGGTTGGATGTTGCCAACGAAAGGCGTATGTCTTGTAGGGGTGCGTGATATCGAGTGCTGTTTCGGCACGTTGGCCACGCTTAATGGGGCGGAAAAGACCATTGGCCAGGCAATGCGTTGGCTGTACGCAGGCGTGATCGAAAATAATGTCTTTGACTACGATTGAACGTTTTGGTCTTTGTTGGGGAGGATTGGTTGTTTTTGTCATCCATCCAGCCTAGCAAACAGGGGGCTGCTGCTGTCAAGTGAATGGGTGGCGAGCGGCCATCTGGGTTTTTATTCAGTTAGTTTGAGCTGGCTAATGGGGTAGACTACGTGGACCTAAGATTAAGTGCGCCAATAAGTGAGCCAAAGTGGTGTGCCAAAATAGGTGTTCGAAGCCACCGTTGACCGTTGCAAGGCTTTGATAATTAAGGGTAAAAGTTTCGCTTGGTGGAGACGGCACAGAATCCCTGCGTCTCCGCCAGATAGCAAGCAAACAAGCGCCTTTCTGGGCGCTTTTTTGTTGTACCCCCGAATCTGGACGTGATTGGGTGGTACGGTCTGGGATAGGTCAATTAACCAAAAATCGGCCTATTGCCGGCGCCGCCATTCGCCGTGACGCGGAAGGCAGCTATTGTCTGAATGACTTGCTCAAGCCATACCGGCCAGCGCAGCTACAAAGTCATCATGGCCACCGGATAGTTCGCCGTTCATAATCCGTTCGATGTGGGCTTTGTAACCCAAGTCTCTAAAGATTTCTGCCCATGCTTCAGCATCATCACGCGATACTAGTAGTCAGTCACGTTGAAACCCGAGGATACAAGCGGGCGAGCTTCCGGCGGGCGTCCTGCGTGGTGAATCGCCATTTAACGGGAGCGGCCTTGGCCTTGTCTTTCGGGCGATAGAGGTGGGCCGGCAGGACGGCGGTAGCGTAATGGACGGCCAAGTCGCGATAGCTGGGGTTGAGTTCTGGGTCGTAATAGCAGGCTTTGTTGACACCGCTCTTCAGGTTGTCGGGTTTTTGTGCCCTTTACCGTTATGTGCCCAGCGCGAACGGTTGGCCGTAGTTGAAGGCGAGTGCGCCGCTAAGCGCCACATAACGTTTCGCCTTGGTCGGATGATGACCTTCCACCCTGTTTCCTGGAATGGAGGTTGTCATGTTGGAACGTTATTTCCTGAAGCCGCAAACCGTCGATCGGATTCGCGGCAATTGGCTTGGCTCGGCAATCGAGCGTTACGTGGAGTGGCTGGAGCAAGAAGGCTATGCCGCTCGAAATGTCTATCGGCGCGTGCCCATGCTGTGCCATTTTGGCCAATTCACCCAAGAGCACGGCGCCCAAACCCTGGCGCAGGCTGCGGCCCTGGTCGACGACTTTGCCCGACACTGGCTCAGCGAGCATGCGAAAGCTGGCGTGAGCAAGGCGGCCAAGATCAAGATAGAGGAAGAATCCCGCAATCCGGTCAACCAGATGCTCAGGCTTGTGCTCCCCGAGCACCATGGTGGGGGTCGCCATCCTCAATCTGATCCGTTCCGCGAAGAAGCATCTGGATTCTTTCCTTACTTGCGCGAAGAGCGTGGCCTCAAAGAGGCATCGGTTCGACATCACCGCCACTATCTCAACCGTTTTGCGGCATTTCTTGTCCGGCAAGAGGTGACGTCGCTCAAGCAGCTCTCGACAGCAATCCTGGCCGCTTTTGTGGTCGATAGCGCACCCGAACTCTCCCCCAGCTCACGGCGCGGTCTGTGCGCAGTGTTGAAGATGTTTGGGCTATTGCCAGCGGGAGCGGGTTCTGACGCATGACCTCAGCCAGGCAGTCGAAATGCCGCAAGCGTATCGGTTGGCCGTATTGCCGAGATCGATCAGTTGGGACGATGTCCGGCGGATGCTGGCCGTTGTCGACCGACGGACAGTGCGTGGTCGCCGCGATTACGCGATCCTGCTGTTGCTCATCACCTATGGACTGCGCGCCCACGAAGTCGCATCGCTCACGTTGGACGACATCGACTGGCAGCGCGATCGATTGCAAGTACCGGAGCGCAAAGCCGGACACTGGACAGCGTACCCCTTGGCCAAGGTGGTCGGAACGGCCATCGTGGCGTATTTGCAGGATAGGCGGCCGCAGACCGAGGATCGGCATATCTTCTTCCGCACCCTGGCGCCCAGGCTGCCGCTACGTGCCAGTGCCATATCGCAGAGCGCGGGATTCTATCTGCGCCAAGCCGGGATCACAGTGCGGCGGGCAGGCGCCCATACGCTTCGCCACACCTGCGTCCAGCGCCTCGTCGACGCAGAATTCTCGCTCAAGGCCATCGGCGACTATGTCGGGCATCGCTCCCCATCATCCACCGAAATCTACGCCAAGGTTGCCACCGAAGCCTTGCGCGAAGTCGCTCTGGGCGACGGGGAGTCGTTATGAATGCACCCTTGGTTCCAGTGGGCGCCTCGGTGCACCAAGTGGTCAATGCATTCTTGACCTACAAACGCTCGCTTAATCGCAAGTACGATACTGAAGAGGCCGCCCTACACTTGCTGGAGCGATTCCTGATCACCTCCGGAATCGAGAATCTAACAGCCGTGACCTCCCAGGACATCGAACGCTTCCTCGTTTCCCGCCCACGATCAAAGCCGCGGAGCTACAACCATCTGCTCGGGGTACTTCGGCGCTTCTTCGGCTGGTTGGTGATGCAACAGTTGGTGACGACGACGCCGGTGAGCGCAGGCCCGCGGCGGAACACCGGGCAACGCATCCCATATATCTTCAATCTCGAACAGGCCCGGCGATTGCTGGAAACTGCGCGGCAGTTACCCGATCGCCCTAAAGGCCGGCACCGCGGCTTGATTTACGAAACCGCGTTTGCGTTGCTGTACGGCTTGGGGCTGCGGGTTGGGGAAGTTGCCCGACTCAAGGTCGGGGATGTGGATCTGTCTCGCAATGTGCTCATGATCCGACAAACCAAGTTCGCAAAGGATCGTTTGGTGCCCTTTGGTCCGCACATGGCGATGCGGCTTCAGTGCTATTTCGCTCAGTATTTCGGTCCCCCACCTCCTGATGCAACCTTGCCCCTGTTCAGCTTCACTCAGGGACAGGCAGTGAATCCGGACACTATCAGCCTGACGTTTCACGCACTGGTACCGAAACTGGCTCTGGAAAGCCGGCCTGGTGTGGCCGGACCACGGCTCCACGATCTGCGTCACTCCTTCGCAGTCGGCACCTTGTTGCGCTGGTATCGGGAAGGGATTGACCCGAACCGCCGGCTGCTTCACTTGGCCACTTTCCTGGGACATGTCGATCCAGCCTCGACCGCTGTGTATCTGACGATCACGAGTGAACTCCTGGGCGAGGCCAGTGCCCGGTTCAGGGACTACACACACCTGTCACCGCCGGCTGGAGAACAGCCATGAACGAGCTCGGCACGGTGGTCAAGTCCTTCTTCGAGGACCATTTGAAGGTACAGAAAGGTCTACGTCCCAGTTCGATCCGCAGCTATCGCGATGTCCTGAAGCTATTTCTCAAGCAGATCGCCGATCGGCGCCGACGTCCAATTTCCCGCCTCAAGCTCACAGATCTGGTTGCCGACGCGGTGCTCGCCTTCCTCAGGAACCTCGAAGCAGCGCGCGGCAACCAGGTGCGCACCCGCAATCAGCGGCTGGCCGCGCTACGTACCTTCTTCCGCTACCTTGCCAGTCGGGCACCGGAGATGCTGGCCGAGGCAGAACAGGTCGAGGCTATTCCCACCAAGCGTTGCCCGCCACCGCAAACCTATTACCTTGAGCGCGACGAAGTCGATCAACTGCTCGCGGCGATTCCGACGACGACGGCAGCCGGTCTGCGTGATCGCGCCATCTTGACCTTGATGTACAACACCGGCGCCCGTGTGCAGGAAATTGCCGATTTGCGCGTCCAGGATGCCGATCTCGATGGCCCTCATCGAGTGAGGCTCCATGGCAAGGGAGACAAGTGGTGAGCCTGTCCGATCTGGCCCGAGACCGCGCAATTGCTTAAGCAGCTCGAGTCGGTCCGTGAAGGCAAAACCGATGCCTCATTGTTCTATTCCCGGCTTCACGGCCCCTTGACACGCTTTGGCCTTTACAAGCTCGTCAAACGATACGCTGAGAATCTACTACCGGTCTCACCCAATAGCGGCGAGGCTCGGCGTATCTCTCCCCATGTGTTCCGCCACACCGCCGCGGTGCACCTGCTTGAGGCAGGGGTCGAAATCAACGTCATCCGCGCATGGCTTGGTCATGTCAGTCTGGAAACGACGAACCGTTATGCCGAAATCAACACCCGAACGAAGGAGGCTGCCGTCGCCTTATGCGTCCCGCCTGATCAATCCTCGGCAGCATCCTCCCAAACGGGCGCTTGGCATCGGGACGCCGACTTATTGAAATGGCTCGATTCTCTCTGATTCTTATGTGCCCCTCAGCTCGTGCTCCTCCCTTCAATACTGGAGCTGCCCAGCCAGTGCCACATAACGGTAAAGGGCACAAAATTACGATTATGTGGCGCGCCACATAATCGTAAACCAGCATGGCCGGTACGCCGCCGAAGAATTCCAGAGCGCGAACATGGCTGCCAATCCAGTCCGGCAGGGTCTGGCTCCAGGTGGCATCGCAGTAGGTGTAATTCGAGGCGCCGAGAACGGCGACGAAGATCGCACCCTCGCGAATCTTGACCCGCAGGGCGTCGAAGAAGACCACTGAATACATCGCTTCCTGCGGGCGTGACTGCCAGGCGGTGACTTCGGTCATAACGGCATTGGTGACCGAGCTGATCAAGTCCAGTGACGCGGAAAAAGCACTAAAAACGCTGATCGACCTGCAAGTTGCCTGCGCTCAGGAAACGATTGGTGCCCGTCCGCTGTTTGCGGAGATTGGGCAGATTTTGTCGGGGCTAATACGGCGCTGAAAGTGCCTTGGATATTTTGTGCCGGGGGACAGTTGTCCGTGGCACCTTGCCGGTAAACCAGCTGCGCACATCCTCATCCAGCCCGATGCCGTACATATAGTTGTAGAGCGCCTTGTTGAGGCCGACGCCAAGGGAATTGTGGTCGACGCCAGTCGGGTCGATGAATTCGACATCATTTTTGGCAAAGCCGCCCGGTGGCAGGGCTTTTAGCTTGATGCCGTATTCCGCCGGGTTGAGGCCGACGGGAGAATGCACGGTGCAGGCGAAGCGGTGGAAGTAGCCGGACTGGATGCAGCCTTCAGCAAACAGCTGGCGGACGTATTCCAGCGCATCGACCGTGTCTTGCACGGTTTGCGTCGGGAAGCCGTACATCAGGTAGGCATGGACGAGAATGCCGGCGTCGGAAAAGGCGCGCGTGACGCGGGCAACTTGCTCGACCGAAACGCCTTTTTTCATCAGCTTGAGCAGACGATCCGAGGCGACTTCCAGACCGCCGGAAATGGCGATACAGCCGCTATCGGCCAACTGGTTGCACAACTCCGGCGTGAATGATTTTTCGAAGCGGATGTTGCCCCACCAGGAAATCGCCCGGTTGCGCTTTTGCAGTTCGTCGGCCAGCGATTTGAGCGCTTTCGGGGGCGCCGCTTCGTCGACGAAGTGGAAGCCGGTCTGGCCGGTTTCGGCGATGATTTCCTCGATGCGGTCGACCAGCAGTTCGGCCGGGGCGCCGTCGTAGCGGCCGATGTAGTCGAGGCTGACGTCGCAGAAGCTGCACTTTTTCCAGTAGCAGCCGTGCGCCACCGTCAGCTTGTTCCAGCGCCCGTCCGACCATAGCCGGTGCATCGGATTCAGCATGTCGAGCAGCGACAGATAGCGGTCGAGCGGCAGGCCGTCCCAGGTCGGCGTGCCTACTTCGGCAAAAGGTACATCCGGCTCAATGTTGTTGAAATAACGGACGGCGCCCTCGACGCGGGCGAAGGTGCGGACCAGATTGAGGCGCGGCCGTTTGCCGGCGAGATGTTCGAGCAGGGCGAGGATGGGCTGCTCGCCGTCGTCCAGCGTGACGTAGTCGAAATAATCGAAAACCCGCGCTTCCTTCAGCTCGCGCAATTCGGTATTGACATAGCCGCCGCCGAGGACGACGACGATGGACGGATCGTAGGCCTTGATGGTCTGCGCGATGCGGAAGGCGGCATAGACCGAGCCGGGGAAGGGCACCGAAATCAGGACCAGATTCGGTTTGCTGCGGTCGACGGCAATTTTGGTCAAATTTTGCAGCGTGCTGTCGACCAGCGTCGGCGGCGCGGCGAGCGCCCTGGCCATCGGCTCGAAACTGGCCTGACTCTGCGCCAGCGATTCGGCGTAGCGGACGAACTCGAAACGTGAGTCGACCGCCTCGCGCAGTACATCGGAAACGTCATTCAGATAAAGCGTCGCCAGATGGCGCGCCCTGTCCTGCACGCCGAGCGAGCCAAAGGCCCAGGCCAACGGGTCGCCGCCTTCATCGTCGATGAAGACATCGAGCGATTCGAAACGCGGCCCCTCGGGCAGAAAATTGCGGCCGCAGATGCGATGGCCGATCGATGGGTCGCGGCCTTGCAGGAAGGCGACGGCCGGGGTGATGGTCGCCAGATAACGCTCGAACTGCTCATCAAAACAACGCAGAGTGGCCGAGCGCTTTTTAAGCGGAATGGCTTTTACCCGCTCGTGCATTTCGCGCAAACCGGTTGGCGAAAACAGTTCCAGTACCAGCTTGAGGGCGATGTCCTCCTGCGTCGCCGCTATCCCCCGCGAGCGGAGGAAGCCGGTCAGATAGGCCGTCGACGGGTAGGGCGTGTTGAGCTGCGTCATTGGCGGGATGACGGAAAGAATGCGGAGCGGGCTGGTCGGCGGCATGTTTAGCGGCCCAGTTTTTGATGAATCTGCGGCAGTGCAGCCAGCGCGGCGCGCTCGCCTTCGAGCATCGCATCGTGGCGGGCAGTGAAATCCCAGGATTTGACGTAGGGCAGCTTCGGTCGGATGACGATGTCGGCGCCGCGCAGTTCATTGGCCCCAATGGCACCGCCCATGATGGTGGTGGTTTGCCAGATGACGGCGGTCAGGCTGTCAATCGGCTGGCCTTCGGGACGAGCCGAGATGTCGACGGCGATGACGAAATCCGCCCCCATGTCACGTGCCGCCTGCACCGGAATCGGGCTGCTCAACCCGCCATCGACATAAGTCTTGCCGCGGAACTGGGTCGGCTGGAAAACACCGGGGACAGCGGCCGAAGCGCGTACCGCCAGACCGCTGTCGCCGCTGCGGAAAACGATGCGTGCACCGGTGTTCAGATCGGTGGCGACGGCGGCGAAAGGCTTGTTCAGCCTTTCAATCGGCCGCTTGTTCAGGTGTTGGTTGATGAAGTCCTGCAAGGCTTCACCTTTGAGAAAGCCGCGCCCGCCGAGCGTCCAGTCGGCAAAAAGTTTTTCGTCGAGCTGCTGGGCGATTTTCTGCATGGCGAAAGCGTCGTGGCCGGCGGCGTAGAGCGAACCGACGACCGCGCCGGCGCTGGTGCCGACCACGTAATCCGCCACGATGCCTTGGGATTCGAGCATCTTGATCACGCCGATATGGGCAAAGCCGCGCGCTGCACCGCCGCCGAGAGCAAGGCCGATTTTCGGTTTTCGGGCTGTGCCGTTAGGCTGGGGAGACGGCGCAATGGCTTGCGTCGTGCAGCCAGCGAGCAGGGCGGCGAGTCCTGCGGTCAACAACCGCCGGCGGCTGAAAACGGGATTAAACATCGGCTTCGACCAAACCACCATCCTTCTCCATCCACGCCCGCCGGCCCGCCGCTTCGCCCTTGCCCATCAGCAAAGTGAAGGTGGTGGCCATTTCGACAATCATTTCGCGGGAAGCGGTAAAGGGCACCAGGCGTCGCGTGTCCGGGCAGAGCGTGGTTTCCCATAGCTGGTCCGGGTTCATTTCGCCGAGACCCTTGAAGCGCGAGACGGTGATCTTGTTTTCCGAAACGCCTTCGTCGGCCAGCTTGGTCAGCGTTTGCTGCTTTTCGGCTTCATCGAGGCAATAGATCTTGCGGGTGTGGCCGCGGGCTTCGACATCGACGCGGAACAGCGGTGGCTGGGCGACGTGGATATGGCCGCGCTGGACCAGTGCCGGGAAGTGCTTGAGAAACAGCGTGAATAGCAGCACCTGAATGTGGCTGCCATCCACGTCGGCGTCGGACATCACGATGATGCGGCCATAGCGCAGACCGCTCACGTCGACCGTGTCGATCTGCTCGATGCCGTGCGGATCGACGCCGACTGCCACCGAAATATCGTGCACTTCGTTGTTCTTGAACAACTGGTCGCGGTCGACTTCCCAAGTGTTCAGCACCTTGCCGCGCAAGGGCAGCACGGCCTGGGTTTCCTTGTCGCGGCCCTGCTTTGCGGAGCCGCCGGCCGAATCGCCCTCAACGAGGAAAATCTCGTTGCGGCTGAGGTCTTCGGATTCGCAGTCGGTCAGCTTGCCGGGCAGGGTGGCGATGCCGGAGGATTTTTTCTTTTCCACCTTCTGGGTGGATTTCATCCGGTTCTGCGCCGCCTTGACGGCCAGTTCGGCGATCTTCTTGCCATACTCGGCATGGCTGTTCAGCCACAGCTCAAACGGGTCGCGGACCATTTGCGAAACCAGTTTGTAAGTGTCGCGGCTAGTCAGCTTTTCCTTGGTCTGGCCCTGGAATTGCGGGTCGAGCACCTTGGCGGAAAGCAGGTAGGTCATCCGGCCGCAAACGTCTTCCTGCGCCAGTTTGACTTTGGCGGGCAGGATGGCGTGGTGGTCGGCAAAGCTCTTGATCGCTTCGAAGACGCCGGCCTTGAGCCCGGCTTCGTGCGTGCCGCCATCCAGTGTCGGGATCAGATTGACGTAGGATTCCGGCTTGCCGCCGCCTTCCTCAAACCAGGCCAGCGCCCAGGTGGCGCCTTCGCCGACGGCGAAACCGTTGGCCGTTTCAACAAATTTTTCGCTGACGAAAATCGGCACGATCGGTTCGCCGACCATCATTTCTGCCAGGTAATCGGCCATGCCGTTCTGGTAGCACCAAGTTTTCTTCGGAAATCCCTCGATTTCGAGGTCTACCGTAACATTCGGCATCAACACGGCTTTCGAGCGCAGCAGGTGCTCCAGTTGCGCCAGATTGACTTTCGGCGAATCGAAATACTTGGGGTTGGGCTGAATGCGGACGGTGGTGCCGGTGTTGCGCTGGCCGCAATCGCCGATCCGGGTCAGTGGTTCGGTGACAAAACCATCGCCAAAGGCAATCCGGTAAATGCCGCCGCCGCGCTTGATTTCGACTTCCAGCCGCGTGGACAGCGCGTTGGTCACCGAGACGCCGACGCCGTGCAAACCGCCCGAGAAACGGTAGGCGTTGCCGGCTTCCTTCTTGTTGAACTTGCCGCCGGCGTGCAGCTTGCAGAAGACCAGTTCGACCGCCGGCTTGCCTTCTTCCGGGTGCATTTCGACCGGAATGCCGCGGCCGTTGTCGCTCACCTCGATGACCCCGTCGGCCCGTACCAGCACCGCGATTTTCTTCGTGTAGCCGGCCAGCGCCTCGTCGGCGGCGTTGTCGATGACTTCCTGGACGATGTGGGTCGGGCAGGTCGTCCTGGTGTACATGCCCGGGCGTTCCTTGACGGGTTCAAGGTCTTTCAGGACGCGGATGGAGGAGGCGGAGTAG
>Ga0075152_10000658_pt1 | contig 24997 bp, 17 predicted proteins | sample JI61114C2DNA_FD_70964 | JGI IMG/M metagenome (GOLD analysis project Ga0075152, IMG submission 70964) | Wastewater effluent complex algal communities from Wisconsin, to seasonally profile nutrient transformation and Carbon sequestration -... | ecosystem: Engineered > WWTP > Effluent > Algae...
GCAGCCCATAGCATCGCACCCGCATCACCGCCTCCACCTGCCACGGCACCTGCGTCGAGTTCCCCTTTCCAAGCCGCCACTGCCCCTGCGACGGGAACCGTGCTGCCTCCTCCGCGTAATGCGCCAAAGCCACCGCCCACCGCGACGAATGCTCTTCAGGGCCGCTTCCAGGCGCTGCGCCTCCAGCATCAGGCCGAAGCGCAGTCACAACCGCTCGACCACTCCCGCCTTGCCGATCTTATCCGCCTCGCCGGGCGTCGCTTCCCTCTCGTGCGTTTCAGCGAGCATGAGCTGCCCGGACTGCCCGGCCGCCTGACCTTTTACTGGTCACTCCAGGGCATCGAAGTGCTCTTCGGGCTCGCGCCATTCAGCGATGTCCTCTACTGGCGCACGCTCAGCGGATTCGCGGCGGGTCGCCTCACGGATATCGCCGCCCAGGCTGAGCGCGAGGGCCGCGAGCCTGCGCGCTTGAAGATCGTCGGTTTTAAAACCGAGCGCGAGCAGCTCGCCTGGCAGAATTTGCTCCACAGCCAGCTCATGCCCGAGCCCATCCGCCAGATCACGGACATCGTCCATCTCGACACCGATGGGCTCGCTTCCCTCTACGCCATGCAGCGCATCATCAAGGAGTCTGAATCCGGCGTGCTCCAGGCAGAACCCGCACAAGTCATCAGCGTGCTCGCACGAGAGCTGGACTTCTTCTGGAAGCGCATCACCCGCGTGGTGTGAAAGTTCACGCCGCAGCGTGACAGCGTGCCCGGCTGGCGTAAACTCCGCGCTCTTATGCCACTCCTGCGCGTCGAAAATCTTCAAGTCCACTTCCCCATCCGTTCCGGGCTAGGAAAGCGTGATGTCGTGAAGGCCGTGGACGGCGTCAGCTTCGAGATCCAGCCGGGGAAAACGCTCGGGCTGGTCGGAGAGAGTGGCAGTGGCAAATCCACCGTCTCGCGAGCCCTGCTCAAACTCATCGAGCCAACGGGAGGACGTGCTTTGTATCATGGGCAGGACATTTTCGCGATGCCCGAGGCCACCTTCCGCCCCCTGCGGAAAGAGATGCAGATGGTGTTTCAGGACCCCATCGGATCACTGAATCCTCGCATGACCATCGAGTCCATCCTCAGCGAGCCGCAGGAGATTCATTTCAAAGACCGCAACCGCTCGCACCGGCGTGATGCCTCCGCCGAGCTGCTCAAAAAAGTCGATCTGCCCGCAGATGCCCTCACACGCTACCCGCATGAGTTCAGCGGCGGCCAGCGGCAGCGCATCGGCATCGCGCGCGCACTCGCCGTGCAGCCAAAATTCCTCATCTGTGACGAGCCCGTCAGCGCGCTGGATGTCAGCGTGCAGGCCGCCATCCTAAATCTGCTCAAAGATCTCCAGGCCGAGTTCGCCCTCACCTATCTATTCATCGCGCATGATCTCGCCGTCGTCCGGCACATGAGTGATGACATCATCGTCATGAATCGCGGCCACATCGTCGAGCATGGCGGTGCCGATGAGTTGTGTGAGAACCCGCAGCATGAGTACACCCGCCGCCTGCTCGCCTCCATTCCCGTTCTTGGTTAGCCATCTTTTCTTTCGTCAATGACACCTCTTTTCAAGAAGTTCCTCGGCATCAACTGGATCCTCATGTTTACCATGGCGGGTCTGCTGACCTTCGGCATCTACGCCATCTACAATGCCTCCTCCTTCCGCGCGGACTCCCCGCTGAATCTGGACATCAAGTGGAAGGACCAGATCACCTGGATCGGCCTTGGCGTGCCCTTCATGCTTGTGGCTGCCCTGCTTGATTACAAATGGGTGCGCTGGGCTTGTATCCCCATGTATCTCGCGGGCATTGGGGGGCTCGTTTATCTCCAGATTTTCGGTGTGGAGGTAAAGGGAAACAAAGCCTGGGTCGAGATCGCCGGACTGCGCATGCAGCCCTCTCAGTTCGCCATCATGGCGGGCATCGTCATGCTTGCTGTCGTCTTCGGTGAACTGCCGCGCATGTGGGCCGTCTTCCGCCGCCCGTGGCTGCGCATCATCATCGGTGGCATCGTCGCCGCCATTCCCGCCGGCATGGTCATCAAGGAAGACTTGGGCTCCGGCCTCGTCTGGGGTCCCGTCTTCATCGCCATGCTGCTCGTCGGCAGCATCCCCTTTCGTTACATCATCACTCTCATCCTCTCCGCGCTCTGCGTCATCCCGGTCATCTACTTCTTTGTGCTGAAACCGTATCAGCAAGCGCGCATCGACACCTCCTGGTATCTGCTGACCAACCAAATGGACAAAGTGGACACGCGTGGTGACGGCTGGGTGCCAAATTTCGTGCAGACGGCCGTCGCCTCCGCAGGTTTCGAGGGGAAAGGGCCGCTCTCTGCCAAAGTCCCCGAGCAGCGCAGTGTCCACCGCATGTTCTTTCCCGAGGGCGAGGCTCACAGTGACTTCATTTTCGGCGTCATTTGCGAGGAGTTCGGCTTCCGGGGTGCCGTGCTCGTGCTCTCCGGCATCGCCTTGCTGCTAATCCAGGGAGTCTTCGTTGCGTTTTGCGCGCGTGATCAGGTGGGGCGACTAATCGTCGTCGGCGTCGTCGCCATGTTCTTCGCCCACACCTTTCAGAATGCGGGCATGAATCTCTCCATGCTTCCCGTCATTGGTCTGCCCATGCCCTTCATCAGCTACGGCGGCACCTTCATGATCGTCACTCTTTTCCTCATGGGTATGATGCAGAGCGTCTGGGTGCATCGAAATATTTCCCCTGTGAAGAAGAAGGCTGGCAGCGGTGGTGGGCGTGAACTGGAGTTCAACGACGAAGACGACGATTGAGACCGGAGTGCGCCACCCTTTAAACCAGAGTCACCATTCATGTTTCGCTCATCTCTTTTTATCGCCGTCGTTCTGGCTGCCACATTGTCGTCCTGCTCTAGCAACAAGTTTTACGACAAGGTGACACCCGGGAAAATCATCGGGAACCCGTATGTGAAGTGGGAGGAGCCGAATCGGTTTGAACTCGAGAACAGCAAGGAGCGTCCGTTTGTCTTTTATCGCTCGAACGGTGAGATCATCAGCCCGCGCCCGATCAAAACAGATGGCGGCAGCATCCCGCGTCAACTTTGGAACAAAAAGGGCTACTCACCCTGGACTTATGCGCCGGGCTATCTCATCCACGACTGGCTCTATGAGGCGAATCGCCGCAAAGTCCCCGCAGGTCTGAAGGCCGACGGCACGCCGCTCTACTATGACAAAGAGAAGTCAGACTGGATTTTGGCAGAGGTGATCAAGACGCAGATGATCAGCGAAAAGAAGGCTTATAAAGACCCCAACCCCGGACGACTTGCCGCGATTTACTGGGCCGTGCAACGCTTCGGGGACAAAGCCTGGAACGGCCAACCGACCCCTGTGGAAGAGTCAGGCCTGACTCCCATGTTTAATGCCGCACTGGGGAACCTGCCGCTGCTGCCGACGCTGAACACGTTGCAAACTGAGTTTCTAACACTGCCGCCCTCGGAGCCGACGGAACTGGAAGGTTCAACGACACCTCACTGGTTGAGCAGCGAATAGCCGAAAACTCACCACAGTTTGAAGCCAACATCCGTAGCCCTGCGAATACGCCGACTGCAAAAGACAAAAATACCTCCTGTGATGTAGGTGATGTTCATGATGCCCAGCCACAATGGCATCAATTCATGGGCCAGCATGGGTGGCTCTTCCACCTTCAGCGATGGCAGCACCTGGGACAGAAAATAAATACCCGCCACACTGAAGATCAAAAAGATCAGCCCGAGGAGACAGCGGCAGACTGAGACCCCCAAAAACATGCCCACGACGATCAGCACCGAGAGCAGATACCACAACGCAGCGCCGGCAGCCCAGTGAAAAACCTCATGAAGGAGAAGCATCAAGACAATCAGCGCTCCGAGGCCGAGATGCGCCCATAAAAAGGCCCGGGTAAAGTGGACCTCTACCCGAAGGTTATTACTTCGGTATCTTTGGGCATCAAGCATTTGGCTGATGCAGACTCCGGCATCTCACCTGCGGGTCAAATTATCTTTAATGAGTGATTCCACGCTCGCATTTACATCGATCCACAGGCTGGACTTCGGCAGTTTTCGCCCACAGTCTCGGCATAAGTTGTTGGTGATCAACAGCCCGGAACTACCCGCACTACTCCACACAGCGGCGGTGCTCAGGCTGGTGAATGTGTTTCCGGTGATGACGCAGTCCTGGCCGCCATCGATAAAGATGCCCGATCCTTCGTCGATGTGCATCGGCGTCGGGCCTTCCTTTGGACGCTTATCGAGCCCTGCACCGATGTAGGTGTTGGTGAAGCTGTTCGCCGAGATGGAGTTCCGCCCGCTGTCCTTGCTCACGCGCACGCCAAACTTGTGAGCGAGGACGAAGGTGTTCGCACTCACCGCGCAGCCGTGCGCATCCCGCAGATCAATCCCGCCCTCCAGATGATGGGCGATGACGTTTGCACTGAGCGTGATGCCATAGCAGTCGCGATCCAGGATGATGGCGATGCCGTTGCACTCCTCGATCATGTTGCCGCTGACCACGGAGCCGTAGGTGTTTTCGATCACCACACCATGACGCAGGTGGTCGTCCACATTGTTGCCATTCATGCACAGGTTAAAACTGTCCGCGCAGTGCAGGGCATCCTGGTTTTCTTCAAAGTGGTTCGCGTTCACCACGATGTCGTGGCAGTCGAAGATCTCGATGCCGCAGAGCTTGTTATAAGTCAGGATGCAGTCTGCGATGCGAGGATCCTCAAAGCAGCTTTTGAGATGGATGCCGTGCGCGCCGTGGTGGTCGATGCTCATGCCTTCGAGATAAATCTCCTGGATACCCTCCGCGAAGATGCCATCGCCGCTCTTCTCCTGCCCCTCAATGCGGAAGTCGGCGAGCTGCACGCGCCACAGACGTGCTTTTTTATCCGTATCCAAGGTCGGCGGACGCAGGATCAGTGCGGGCTTGCCCTCCTGATTGTTATTCTTGATCCATGTCGCCGCACCTGAGCCGATGACTCGTGTGTCCTGCGTTTTGATTACCAGTGGCTCGCTGATCTCGACCTTGCCAGGAGGTAGTTTGACGACACCACCCGTGACCGGCACCGCATCAAAAGCCGCCTGAATGGAGGGGAACTTCGCCGCATCGATCTCCATTGCTTGAGGCGATGGATCTGCGCCATGAAGGCTGGTGAGTGAAACAAAGAGGGCCGTGGTGAGAGAGCAAAAGCGCATGGGAACCCAACGGCCGCACCGCACCGCTGCTAGCACGAGATCGCAAGACCCGGCTGCTGCCGCCCGTATGCCCTGCGTGATCCGTTCCCCCCTCATCGCTCTCGTGATCGCCAGCCCTGTGTGGGCTGGCGAGGTGCTCACGTTCGAAAAACACGTCCGCCCGATCCTGAAGGCGCAGTGCTTCCATTGCCATGGTGAAGATGGCGAGACGAAAGGCGGGCTCGATGTCCGACTCGCGCGCTTTTTGATCAAAGGCGGCAAGGAAGGCCCGGCCATCGTCCCCGGTGATGCGGCGAAGAGCCATCTGCTGGAGCTGGTGAAGAAAGGCGAGATGCCGAAGGGTAAAGCCAAGCTGAAGGACAAAGACATCGCCACTCTGGAGCAATGGATATCCCAAGGCGCGAAGACCTCCCGAGTGGAGCCAGAGAAGCTCGGCCCTGAACATGCCTTTACGGACGAGGAAAGAGCTTGGTGGGCCTTCCAACCGATCAGGAAACCGGCGCTGCCAAAGGCCGAGCAGACCGCGAATCCCATCGATACCTTCATTGCCGCGAAGCTGAAGGAAAACGGGCTGCAATTCTCTCCGGAGGCTGATCCGCGCACGCTGGTGCGCCGTGCGAGCTTTGACCTCACTGGCCTGCCGCCTGCGAAAGAGCAGGACGCTGCCTCCTACGCGGTGCTGGTGGACCGCCTCCTCTCCTCCGAGCACTACGGCGAACGCTGGGGCCGCCACTGGCTGGACATCGCGGGTTATGCGGACTCCGACGGCTACACGGACAAGGATCTGGAGCGCGCCTGGGCCTGGAAGTATCGCGACTACGTCATTGGTTCGCTGAACAAAGACAAGCCCTTCGATGAGTTCGTGCGCGAGCAGCTCGCCGGAGATGAAATGGTGCCGCAGCCGCACAAGAACCTGAGTGCGGATGCCATCGAAAAGATCACCGCCACCGGCTTCCTGCGCATGGCGGCCGACGGCACGGGCGCAATGAATGACAAAGCAGCGCAGAACGCCAGCATCGCGGACACGATCAAGATCGTGAGCACGGCCTTTTACGGCATGACGGTCGGCTGCGCGCAGTGTCACGACCATCGCTATGATCCGATCACGCAGGCGGACTACTACCGGATGCGCGCCATCTTTGAGCCGGGCTTTAACACGAAGAGCTGGAAGACTCCTGCAGGGCGTTTGGTCTCGCTGCTGACAGATGAGGAGCGGGCCATCGGCGCAAAGATCGAGGTCGAGGCGAAGAAGATCGACGCCGCCCGACTGGCGAAGCAGGAGGAGTTCATCACCGAAGTGCTGGAGAAAGAACTCGCCAAAGCTCCTGAGAAGGATCGTGAAGGCCTGCGCACGGCCTATCGCACGGAAGTGAAGAAGCGCACCTCGGCTCAAGTCGCTCTTTTGAAAGCCTGGCCGCGGGTGAACCAGCTCAGCGGCGGCTCGCTTTACCTTTACGACAGCACTTATAAAACCAAGCACGCCGACACGCTGAAGCAGATGACCGCCGACGCCACCGCCGTGCGTGCGACGAAGCCGAAGGAGGAGTTTCTCCACGCCTTCCAGGAGCAGCCAATGACAGAGACAGCTCTGCCGCCGACCCATCTTTTTTTCCGTGGCGATATCGAGCAGCCAAAGGAAGTCGTGAAGCCCGGCGATCTCACCGTGCTCGCCGCCTTCCGCCCCATCGAGATCCCGGTGAAGGACAAGGCGCTGCCGACCACGGGCCGTCGTCTCGCCTTTGCCAAGTCGCTGACAGATGGCAAACACCCGCTGCTGGCGCGCGTGATCGTGAACCAGGTCTGGCTGCGCCACTTCGGCAAAGGGCTCGTCAACTCACCGAATGACTTCGGTCAGCTCGGCGAGAAGCCCAGCCATCCTGAACTGCTCGACTGGCTGGCCAGCGACTTCATGGCGAATGGCTGGAGCCTGAAGCGCCTGCACAAGATGATCCTCACGAGTCGCACTTACCGGCAGTCATCGCGCCGTGATGAGACGCGGGATCGCATCGACCCGGACAACCGTCTTCTCAGCCGAATGAACGTCCGCCGCCTCGAAGCCGAGACACTGCGTGATGCTTTCCTGGCCGTGTCCGGCAAGCTGAATCCCAAGATCGGCGGTGCGCCTGTACCGGTGACCTTTAACGAAGAAGGCCAGGTCATCCTCGGAGTGGACACCCGCGACACCGCCGGGCGTCAGACGGGCAAATTCATCGGCATGAATGGTGAAGACTATCGCCGCAGCATCTACGTCCAGGCACGCCGTAGCACGCCGCTGGAGGTGTTCGCCGCCTTTGATGCCCCGGACATGACGGAGGCCAACTGCGCCATGCGCCCGAACACGACCGTGAGCCCGCAGAGCCTGCTTTTGATGAACAACCTCTACATGCGCGAATACGCCCAGGATCTGGCGCAGCGCGTGGTGAAGGACGTCGGTGCCGATGTGGAGAAACAGGTGGCCCGCACCTGGGAACTGGCGCTGAGCCGGACGCCGAGCATGGCGGATGAGCAGGAAGCCGTGACCTTTGTGAAAGCCCAGACCGAGCACTACAAAGCCACCCCGGCAAAGCTGGAAAAGGTCAGCGGCCCGCCCGAAAAGGCCGATGCTGCGCCCGAGCTACTCGGCCTGACAGCTCTCTGCCACGCGCTGATGAGCTCGAATGAGTTCCTCTATGTGGACTAATCCTAGTGTGATGATTGGTTCATACTTGATCCAGTAATCACACTCCGCAGTCCATCTCGATCACCTTCACTAGTTTGTCGCCACGGCTCTGCCATACCTGCATGCCACCGCCTTCATAGTAGCCAGTGCGCACGAGCACTTCGAGTTTGCCATCTCCGTCCAGATCGAGCAGTCCGGCGACCTCATAAGTGCTCGGTGAAAGATTTGGGTCTGTCATGGAATAAACATTTCCATCAAGCATTTGAGTCTGTACCTGACCGTTAACGATACGCCTCATGACAACAAGGCAATAATCACCAGCTTTGACGCTCAGTCGCTCGATCTCATCGTTGAAATGGCGCGCGGTCATGAGTGTCTCAAGCTTGCCGTCACCATCAAGATCCACACGCAGAAGTTGAGTGATTTTTACCTGAGGCTTGGAAACGCCCCTGCTGATCAGCAAAGCACTCATCGCCTTCTCGAATACTTCCGGTGCGATGTCGCTTTCGGCGGATGGCTGGCGCGGCATTGGATTCCATGAAGCATTCACGCCGATTGCCGACTTGTCTTGTGCATTGGGTTCGGGGGTGATCTGGTGCATCCAGACATCGGGACAAACATCCGCTTCAGGTGAAGCTTTGGCTCCAGTGACACGACCAGTCTCGCCTTTCAGGGTAAAGATACGATAAGGGGTCATCGGTGCAGTCAGTCGCTTTCCAGCCTCCTCGCTGTCGAGCCACCTGCCACCAGAGCTTCCGCCGATGACATATCGCCAGGGAAGCTCGATGAAGCTTGCGAACGGCTTCCGATCCTGTGCAATTACTTGTTCGGCTATGAAAAGCATTGTGAGCAGGATGATGGAGCGTGTTGAGGCGATCATGGCACCAATGATGATAGTGGGATGCTCATGAGCTTGGCAAGCCTCCTCCGACCAAAGTCCTAGGCCGTTCGTCCGATACCCGGTTTTGTGGAATGAGGGAATGCTGGGTCATCCACGGCGACCACTAAGCTGCTGGCCGCGAACCCAAAAATCTCACCCCATGAAAACCAAGACCACGAAAACCTTCCTCAGCCTGCTGGCCCTCGCGCTGGTGGGAGTCCACCAAGCCCGCGGTGCCGCCAATACCTTCGCCCTCGCCACGGAAATCATCACCAGCAACAACACCCCTGGCGTACCAAATCTGATGCTCTGCAGCGTCGAGCCCGGCGAGCCTGGGCATGCCTCCAATGGCGGTAACGGCGCGCAGAAGAGCGCGTGGTGGCGCTGGACAGCTCCGTCAAACGGCTTCTGCACCGTGGACACCATTGTCCATGAAGACGATCAGTTCGTCCTGGATACTCTCGTGGCTGTTTACACAGGCTCGACCGTCAGCACGCTGACCCGGGTGGCACATAATGACGATATGAAGCTGCTGCCGGGGAATGCAGGCAGCCGTGCCTCCAGCGCGACATTTTACGCCATACAGGGCACCACCTACCACATCGCTGTGGATGCCTACCATGCCAATGACGTCAACGCCAACAACAGCAAGGTTCGCCTGCGCCTGCGCCATCTGGCAGCGGTGGCAGAGAGCCGGATCGGGGCATTTTACAATTCCGACGAGCCTGGAGTCCATGGCACCGTCCACCTCAGCAAGACCGCCGGGCATTCCTTCACGGCCAAAATGATGCTGGCAGGCAAGGCAGTATCCTTCAGCGGCGTCTTCAGCCTGGATGGTTACTTCGTCACCTCCTTCGAGCGCAAGGTGCCAGCCGGTGCCGTGCCTCTGCCGCCGCTCACTCTCTGGCTTGATGGTGCGCAAAACGGAACCTTTGGCATCGTCTCGAGCATCAGCAGTTATGTGAACTACCCTTTCCATACGGTCCAACGTTTCACTATGACGAAGCCAAACACGATGAAGGGACTTTACACAGCGGTTTTCAACTCCGGCACGGTCTCGCTCACGACTTCGACAACCGGGGCGGTGACTGGAGCAGCCGTGCTGCCAGATGGCACGAAGGCGACGATTGGCTCCTCCCTCTGCATGGATTCACCCACGAGATGTTGGGCACCCTTCACCACTTCGCTGCATCTCGGCACGGGCTATTTCGGCAGTTACCTGAGGTTCACAGAGGCGGGCGTGGTGGACACCGTTTTAGGTTTGTATAGCAATTACTTGCGCCCAGCAAAGCCTGGCGCGGTGTTCTACCCAGCAGGGCTGAATCTCGCGTCCAGCATCCTGGGCAGCACCTACATACCACCGCTGGCCGGAACCAGAGCACTCGGCTTCCTCGATGCCTCAATGGGTGCAGGCAAGCTCTCCATCCCCATGCAGGCCCCTGAAATTACCCCCGCCATTACAGAGAACCTCACCCTGGGTGCCACCAATCTTTTCAAATTCGCAACTCCGCTTCTGCACAAGCCTGTGCTGACCCTGAATAAAACCAACGGTCTCGTCACCGGCAGCATCCTCGATCAGGCGGGTAAAAAGCGCACATTCACCGGAATCCTCTACCGCGATGGCATGACGGCGAAGCTGGCAGGACATCTGACTGGAATCACCTTCAACCCGGCCTTCTCAGTCATCCCATAACCCCGGCGACTTTCTACTTTCGAAATCCCGTGTCGCTCTAGTGGCACGGGGTTTTTCATGCCCGGATCAGCCAAACAAAGCCGCCACTGCCTTGCCGCCATCTGTGATCGGCACTGGGCGTGTGCCGTCCATGAGTTCCTTCGCTGGGTCGATGCCCATCGCCGCATGGATAGTCGCGTGGAAGTCCACGAGCGGCACAGGGTTCTCCAGTGGCTTTTTGGAAAGCTCATCTGTGATGCCATAGGCACCGCAGTGCTTCAAGCCACCACCGGCGAGCACCATCGAGAAGGTCGTGCCCTGATGACCACGACCACCGCGACCATCGAACTCCGGCGGCCTGCCAAACTCTGTGCCCACGACGATGAGCGTTTTATCGAGCAGCTTCTGCGTCTTCAAATCGCGGATCAATGCAGCAAGTGCGGTGTCGAGTTCCTGAATGAGCAGATGCTGATTCGCACTGCCTTCATTGTGGATGTCCCAGCCCGTGCCGTTCATGAAATTCAGATTGTGTGAGACTTCGATGAAGCGCACACCTGCCTGCACGAGGCGGCGGGCGAGAAGGCAACGCTGCCCGAACTCGCCGCCGTAGTCATTGCGCAGATCCGCTGACTCCTGCTTGAGATTGAAATGCTTCATGAATTGCGGCCCGGAAAGCTTCAGTGCCTGTGCCTGGGCTGTCTGGTAATCCGCAATCGCCGAGTCCTTGGGCGACCGCTCCATCAATGGCTGCAGCAGCTTCGCGCGTGTGCCGGCGCGAGTTTCATCCACAAAGTCAGGCCTCGTGAAGCCTGAGGGGCCCGTGTTGGTGTCGGTCAGATACACATACCCCGACTTCGCGCCCAGGAAGCCTGGACCACGGCTGACATTCGGGTAACCGATCAAAATATATGGCGGCACATCCGCACTCGCTGCTCCGCGTTCATGCGCAATGATCGAACCGATGCTCGGATACACCACATTGCCGGAGATCATGCGCCCGGTGTGTACGATGTTTGTGGCGAAGGCGTGCTCATCAATCACCGCGTGATTCACCGTGCGCATCACCGTCACATGCTCCATTACCTTCGCCGTGCGGCTCAGGTGCTCAGTGAGTTGCACTCCTGGTACCGAGGTGTCGATGGACTTGTACATGGAACCGGCAACCTTTGTCTTGCTCTTGTTATCACCAAGCTTCTTCGGGTCGAAGGTGTCGATCTGCGCCATCCCACCTCCCAGCCAGATGAAAATGCAGTGCTCCGCCCTGCCCTTAGGGGAGTGGATGGGCGTGTTATTGGCAAAAAGTGGCGCAGCGCCGAAGGCGGCGGCGTTGGCGAGGAAGGAGCGGCGTTTCATGGGTGATGCCCTATAAACGTCTTCCGGCGGTTGATTTCACTTTTCACTACATCTCACTTTCGTGGGGGGCAGGTCTTCGCCATCCTGGCCTATGCCTCACATCGCCATCATTGACTGGCGCACCGCTCCTCAGGGCGATGCGGAGTCTGCCATCGAGAAAAACATCATCGGCAGTGCCGCGAAGGTCACCCGCCACCTTTGCGACACCGATGCTGACTTGGATGACGAGATCGCCAGTGCTGACGCCATCATCATCTGGCACAACATGCCGCTTACCGCCGCCGGCATCGCCAGGCTGAAAAACTGCCGTGCCATCATTCGCAATGGTGTCGGCTTTGATAGTGTGGACGTCGCCGCAGCACGCGAGCGAGGCATCGCTGTCTGCAATGTGCCTGACTACGGCACCGAGGAGGTCGCCGACCATGCCATCGCACTCGCCATGGCTCTTTGTCGGCAAATCCTGCCGCTCGACCAGGAAGCCAAACAACTCGGCTGGAACATCAAGATCGGCCCCAATCTCCGCCGACTGAGCGCGCTCACCTTTGGCATCGTCGGCCTTGGTCGCATCGGCACAGCGACGGCTCTGCGGGCAAAGGCGCTCGGCTTTCGGGTCATTTTCCATGATCCCTATCTGCCCAATGGTGCGGATAAAGCCGTTGGCATCGCAAGGGTGCGCACGCTCGATGAACTCCTCGCCCAGACTGACGTGCTTTCACTCCACTGCCCACTGAACGCCGAAACCAAGCACCTCATTGCCGGGCGAGAGTTGTCACTGCTCAAGATGGGCGCTTTCGTCGTCAACACGGCACGCGGAGCCATCATCAAGAAAGACGCCATCCTCACCGCCCTTCGCGAAAACCGAATCGCCGGAGCCGGGCTCGATGTCATTGAAGATGAGCCTTTGCGAAGTGCTGAAGAGGCATCGACCCCCAACCTCATCGCCTCCTGCCACGCGGCTTTTTGCAGCATCGAGTCGAAGATTGAGATGCGCAGCACCTCCGCCCGCATCGCCCTCGCCGCTGTCACTGGCCAGCCATTGGAGAATGTGGTGAATGGAGTTTTGTAGGCAGCGGTGACACCGCCTGATAGTTCGGGGGATGTGCATGAACGAATGCCGTGGATCGTACTAAATTTCGCCAATGCTGCGACGCTACTTCTTCACCTGCTTTGCCACTGCTCTCACGCTTGCTCCTCATGCAACGTGGAGCGCCGCGTCCGCGCTTGATCCCAAGGTGCAGGCGTATTTGGAAACGCATTGCCTCAAATGCCACGACGCCGACGTGCAGAAGGGTGACTTCCGCATCGACAACCTGAGCACGAAGATCGGCTTCGAGGATACACCGCAGTGGCTGGAATTGATGGAACGCATCAACTCCGGCGAGATGCCACCGAAGAAGCAAAAGGTGCAGCCCACAGCCGCAGAGAGCACGCAGACGGTCGAGTGGATCGCGGCGCGGATGAAGGAGGGCGAATCTGCCCGCATGGCCGCGCGTGGCCGTGTGAGCTACAACCGCCTGACGCGTGAAGAGTATGTGAACACGGTGCGTGACCTCCTCGGCGTACAGTATGACGCGAATGATCCCGGTGCCTTCCTCGAAGACCCGGAGTGGCATGGCTTCGAGCGCATCGGCTCGGTGCTCACGCTTTCGCCCTCGAACATCGAAAAGTATCTCGCGGCGGCCGAGACGATCCTCAACGAGGCTTATCCCGAGCCGCCAAATCCCAAGGCGAAACCTGCGCCACCCTTCGGCGGATCGAAGCCCGTGCTTTATGAGGAGCAAGTGAGCGAGCGGCATCGCGAGGAACTCCGTGAACTCGGCCTGCTCGACAAAGTGCGCTACGAGATGTGGCCGGGGGACATCTTCCGCTATTCGGCACTACGCGAACCGCTGCCCGAATCGGGCGTGTATGAGATCAGTTACACGCTCAGCGGCTTGAAGCCGCCCAAGGGCCGTGCGCCGAGGTTGAAGGTGTATGAGTCGAAACTGGACCGCGTGCTGTTCGAGCAGGACATCGTCGCTGATGAGGACAAACCCATCACCGTAAGCTTTCGTGCTCACTTGCCAAAGGGCAGACCGAGCATTGATGTGTATAACGATGTGCCCGGCCCCTCGAATCTACCGCGCAGTGGCCGACATGGGGAGAAGCCCTTCATCAGCACGAAAGACGGTCGCATTCCCTGGCAGATCAAGCTCACCGATGAGCAGGGCAGTGCGCGTTACCCCTTCCTCATCATGGACTCGATCTCGTGGAAGGGACCGATCCTGACGGCGGAGCAGCAAAGCATTCGCGCCAGCTTCATGCCCGCCACCGAGGGAAACATGAACGAGGTGCGCGCCTGCCTCACCAAGCTCGCGAACAAAGCATTTCGCCGCCCTGTGGCAGATGAGGAGATCGACGGCTTCGTCAGCATCGTGAAGTCGGAACTGGCCGCCGGCGAAAAATTCCGCGAGGCCGTGAAGGCGGGCATGGCGTCCGTTTTGTGCTCGAAGAGCTTCCTTTTCCTCGCCGAAGGTGATGCGAATGCCGACCGTCACACGCTGAACGATTGGGAACTAGCCTCCCGCCTTTCTTATCTGCTCTGGAGCACCATGCCAGATGCCGAGCTGCTGTCTCTGGCCGCAAACGGCAGGTTGCAGGACCAAGCTGAGCTTTCCAGGCAAGTCGCCCGCCTGTTGGCCGATCCACGCTCCACTCACTTCACCGACTCCTTTGCCAATCAATGGCTCCGCCTGCGCAAAGTCGGCATGTTCCCGCCGGACAAAAAGATCTACCCCGACTACGACGAACACCTGGAGCAGAGCATGATCCGCGAGACACAGGCGTTCTTCCGTGAAGTGCTGCTAGGTGGTCACACACTGCGCGAGTTGCTAAAATCCGACTGGAGCATGATGAATGCACGCCTCGCCGACTTCTATGGGCTCACCGATGCCACTGTAGCCGGTGATGAGTTCATCAAAGTCTCGCTGCCTGCCGAAAGCCATCGCGGCGGCCTGCTCACGCACGCGTCCATTCTGTCACTCACGAGCGATGGCACGCGGCATCGTCCGGTGCACCGCGGTGTGTGGGTCATGGAGTCCATCTTTGGCAAATCTCCGCCGCCACCGCCCGCGAACGTCGATCCCATCGCCACCAATCCCGCCGCGCCGAAGGCCACGCTGCGTGAAAAGCTCGAAGCCCACATCCACGACACCAACTGCGCCGGCTGCCACGCGAAGATCGACCCGCTCGGCCTCGCCTTCGAAAACTACGACGCCATCGGACGCTGGCGCAGCGAGGAAGCCACCGACGGCATCGGAGCGAACCCCAAAGTCAACGCCGCAGGCAAGCTCCCCGACGGCCGCGCCTACCAAAGCGCCGACGAGTTCAAAGCCCTGCTCCTCGCCGACCTGGATACCTTCAACCACACGTTCATCGAAAAACTCGCCACCTACGCCCTGCGTCGCAGCATGAGCTTTGATGACAAGGATGAACTGCAAGCCATCACGCAAGCCGGCAAGGCGAAGGACTATCGCGTGAAGGAAATCGTCGAAGCGCTGGTGTGTTCGGAGTTGTTCCAGAAGCGGTGAATGACAACTGCATGAGCAGATCTGGCGCAACAGTCCTGCGCCTCGTCGCCGTGCTGCGGCGGCCGCGAGGCGATAAGTCGCCTGTTGGCATCACCCAATGCTGCGCTATGGCAGACCTGTGCTGCGTGCGCATAACACCAACTTTACCATTCTTGAAGAGACGGAGGACTACATCGTCGTGGACAAGCCCGCGCCCTTGCAGATCCATCCGGGCAGTCTGCATGGTGCGCCGACGCTTTGGCACAGTCTGAGAGACCTGCTGGCCTACGAACTGGCGAATGGCGGACAGATCAGCATTACCAACCGGCTGGATCGCGAGACCAGTGGCACGGTGCTGGTGGCGAAGAATGCCACCACGGCCAGACTCTTCGGCATGGCCATGCAGGAGCGAAAGATCCACAAAGCCTACCACGCCATCGTGCATGGATGGCCGGAGTGGGACGACGTGAATCTCCATGCGCCGATCCTGCGCAAAGGTGATGTCACTGAATCAGAAATCTGGGTGAAGCAGACGGTGCATGATGATGGTGCTCCCTGTCAGACGATCTTCCGCACCCTGCGGCGCGTGGAGCATGAGCGCGCAGGCAAACTGGCGCTCGTGGAGGCACGACCTGTGACGGGGCGGATGCATCAGATCCGCGTGCATCTCTCGCATCTCGGTCTGCCCATCCTAGGGGATAAAATCTACGGGCTGGATGAGCAGTGCTACCTCGACTTCATCGACACAGGCTGGACGCCTGACATTGAGCGACGGATCTTTTTTTCACGTCAGGCACTGCATTCACAGCGGCTGGAGATCGAGACGCCGAGCTTCAGCCGCACCTGGGAATGCCCGCTGCCTGCGGAGATGCAGGCTTGGCTGTGACTTGTCTTTAAGCGTCAAAGCCCGCCGAGCTTGCAGATCAGGTCCCAGTGCTTCGGCTGGACCTCGGTGATCGAGAGGCGATTGCCACGGCGGAGGATGAGCATGTCGGCCAGCTTCGGCTCAGCACGGAGCATGTCGAGCGTGACGAAGGTCTTGAAATCCGCCTCCCATTTCACATCGACCATCAGCCAGCGCGGCTCCTCACGCTTGCTGCCTGCGTCGAAGTATTCAGAGGTGGGATCAAACTGGGTGTAATCCGGGTAGGCTTCTTTGACAATTTTGACGATGCCCGCGATCCCCGGCACAGGGCAGCTTGAGTGATAAAAGAACCCGAGATCACCCACCGCCATCTGGTCTCGCATCATGTTGCGGACCTGGTAATTGCGCACGCCATTCCAAGGCTCCGTCTTCTTCGGGCGAGCCTTGAGATGGTCGAAGGAAAAGACGTCGGGTTCAGATTTGAGCAGCCAGCAGGACATGAGGCGAAGAGATGGCATGGAAGGCGTGAAAAGGGAATGGGGAATACCAAGCATTCGTGCTGTCTGGGCAGGGCAATGCAGGAAGCCATCCCTCATTGTCCTTCGGTTGAAAGCCCGGCAGTCTCATGAAAATCAAGCTTTACCCATTCAGGCAGAGGCCGAGGATTTTCATGCATCAGCTGGACTCACCCCTGGAGTGTCTCCACCCGCATCCAGCTTGGCTCTCCTCGGATGCAATCCAGCGCGCGGATGGCGGCGAGGGCTTCCTTCACATCGCCGAGGCGGGCGTCGTGGATCATGAGGACGAGGCTGGTCTGGCCGCTGGTGTCCTCCAGATCCTCGGGCTGGATCATGGAGGAGATGCCGATGCTGCGCTGGCCGAGTTCGGCGGCGACCTGTGCCAGGACGCCGGGCACATCGGCGACGGTGAGGCGGAGGTAATAATGGGAGACGGTGTCGTCCACGGGTTTGCTTTTCCCATACAAGCCGTGCGGGACGAAACCGCTGTGGCGGGCTCCATAGACGAGCGTGGCGGCAGCTTCACAGAGGTCACTGATCACGCTGCTGCTCGTCGGGTCCTGACCGGCACCACGTCCGTAGAAGAGCGTCTCGCCGACGATGTCGCCATTCACGAGCACGGCATTGAAGCTGCCGCTGACGTTGGCGAGCACGTGGCTCAAAGGCACGAGCGTGGGCTGGGTGCGCACCTCCACGAGCCCCTGGGCATCGGCGCGGATGACGGAGAGCAGCTTGATGGTGTAGCCGAGGCGCTTGGCGAACTTGAAATCGGCGAGGTCGATCTTATCCACGCCCTCCACATGCACGCAGCCGGTGGGAATCCAGAAGCCGTAGCTGAGGGAGGCGAGGATGATGGCCTTGTGCGCCGCATCCCAGCCGCTCACGTCCAGCGTCGGGTCCGCCTCGGCGTAGCCTTTGTCCTGTGCTTCCTGGAGGGCATCCGCGTAGCTCAGCCCAGCCTGACTCATGCGGGTGAGGATGTAGTTGCAGGTGCCATTGATGATGCCGTGGATGGAGAGGATGCGATTCCCCACGAGGCCCTCCTGGAGAACCTGAATGATCGGGATGCCCCCCGCGACAGCGGCCTCAAAGTAGATCGGCACTCCACACTGCTCGGCGAGGGCGAACAACTCTTGCCCCCGTTCGGCCAGCAGCGCCTTGTTCCCCGTCACCACGATCTTCTTCGCCCGCAGGGCGGCACAAACCAGATCATACGCCGTCGTCGTGCCGCCGATCAGCTCCACCACCACCTGGATGTCCGCGTCCTCGATCAGATCCTGCCAGCGCGTGCTCACCATCTCCGCCGGCACGGCCACGTCACGGGCGCGGGCCAGATCGCGCACGATCACCCGCTTCACCCGGATGTCCGCCCCCGTGCGCTGCACAATGAGGTCACGGTTGGCATCGAGGTTCTTGAAGACACCCGCGCCGACATTGCCCAGCCCAGCGAGGCCGATGTGAATGGTGCGTGGGGAGAGTGTGGCGGACATGGGCAAGAGGCGGGCAGGTTTTGAAAAAGGGCCGCTAGTCATGCAGCGCCCCGCCGGAAGATCAAAGGGCAAATGGCCTCAGAGGGCCAGGATCGAGACGAACCGGTCCGTCATTTCGCTGAAATGAAAAAACCGGGGCCATGACAAGTCAGATGGTTTGATCTAGGGACACGGTGATGAAAAAGCTCCTTCAGAGGCTCTCCTACCTTGCCATGCTAATCCTCTGTCAGCAGATGCTGGCGGCACCTCAGGTTCTCTATCCTGCTGATGAGGGTGTCAGTGTTGAGGATAACTTTGGTCATGATGTGGCCGTGAGTGGTGATTGGGCGGTCGTGTCGGCACCTCGTGATCTCAAGGCCGGGACGACCTCTACTGGAGCCGTTTATCTGCTGAAAAATACGGCGGGAGTCTGGACGGTGCATTCCAAGATCAGGCCTCCGGCGGATGCCCCGGCATACACAGCCTTTGGCAGCCTCGTTAAGATGCGTGGCTCCTTGATGGTGGTGGCAAGTATGGGCCGTCTTTTTTGTTACCGACTTGCGGGTGAAAGCTGGGGCCTGGAGGCAGAGGTGGCAGTGCCAGGAAACAACCATTCCTACGCAGACCTTGATCTCGATAGCGACGAGGCGGTGTATCTGAGCACGAGTTCCTTTTTTTCTCCCACCTCGGTTTTTTGCTTCTCGCGCTCAGGTGCCTCATGGAGCCTCCAGCAAACACTCCTCGATCCTGTCACACCGACTGCCCTGAGAGGTTTTGGCTCCCGAATCGCGATAGAGAACGGCGTGCTCCTGGTGGCTCGAGCTGGCAACAGCACCACGGCGGGTCAAATCTGCGAATATCGGCGCGTCTCGGACAGTTGGCAGCTCTCCCGCACCATCACTGGCCCTGGCAGTGCCTCTGCGGATTTTTTTGGCACTGGGCTGGTGATGGGCTCCAGCCGTGTGATGACCTTCAGCACGAGGCTGGGTGTCAGCTCTCTGCATCTGTATCAGATCGCTGACTCAGGCTGGACGTTGTTGAGGTCATTCAGCGGTCAAGCCACCCTTTCGGGCACCTCAACGACCGCGTTGTCTGCTCAGAAAGCTTTATTCCTGTCTGCTTCAGGAATGACCATCCTGAACATGTCTTCACCCACAGCGTCATCGTGGACACTCCAAACCATTCCAAGCCCCCGAGCAGGCTTTGCTCTGACATCTCTGGCTCTCTCGGCCAGTAATGACGCTGCGCTTGTTGGCAGCCATTTTAACTTTAGCTCCCAGTATTTTGGGGGTGTGTTCCCTGTTGGTTGGCAGCCGCAGGCGGCTTTCGGTCCAATCATCCGCCCCAAGCCTTCCCACACTTTCGGCGGCAATTTGTCGATGGACGGGGGACACGTCGCCGTCGCATCCGGCAGCTTTCAGAATGGAGATGGTGTGTATTCAGGTGCGGTGTCCCTGGTCGAAAATACAGTATCGGGCTGGCAAGAGGTGAAGACCCTTTATCCTCCGGAAGGTATCGCCGTTCCTTCCTCATTCGGAACTGGGCTGGCGGTTTCGGGCAACCGTCTTGCGGTCAGTGATCCGGCAGGTGCTGCCAGTGGAGGCCGCTCAGCCAGGGTGCTGGTGTATGAAAAACAAGGCGCAAGCTGGCCTGACCAGCCCAGCTATGTGGTGACCCTGCCACAACTCCAAGGGGAATACTGGAGCCAGGCATACTCCATGGCTTTTGCGGGTGAATACCTGGCTGTTAGCGAAAATGCCGACACATTCACGCGTGTCAGGGTGTTCCGTATTGGGGCTGGTGGCAGCGTGCAGACACTGGGAGCTATCGAGCGCCCGCCCAACAGCGCTTTTGGATCAGCCATGTCCATTCATGCTGGGCAGCTCGCCGTTTGCCATGCGCCCATGGTCAGGTATGCCTGGTATCCGCAGATGGAGGTGCTGCTCTATGATCTCACAGGTGGAGCCATCACAGAAACTCAGGCCATTCAGTTGCCCTCCCACGCGGGTGATTCTTATTCCTTTGGTAGCTCGGTTGTTTTGAAGGCAGACGCGATGATGGTCAGCAGTGGTTCCATTTTTGGGGCTGGCGCCTGTTTTTACCGCAAACAGGCAGGAATCTGGAAGCTGTCCTCTGAGCTGCGCCCTCCGGCATTGCCAGCAGTCGGCGACCTCAGAGACGATTTTGATGGAGAAACAGTGCTGGCCAGAAACAACACCAGCAACATTGAGCACATCAGCATTAACCCGCTGCGGGTGCTTGGTCGAGTGGACGGAAATGCGAGTTCTGCCAGTTATGCCATGGAAGCAGGGGTGGCGGTCGTTGGGCGGCGTGACTCTCTGACATTTACCCGTCTAAAAAGTCTTCAGACCATGGTCGCCGCAGAATCTCCCCTGGTGGAAGGAAGCAGGGAGACGGTACCGGGTGGAACAATCGACCTCGGTGAGCTGATGGTCGGAAGGACCCAGGAGATCGAGATCGAGTTCATGAACCGCAGCGCAGGCCCGCTGGCGGTGACGGGTGTCAGAGTGACACCACGAAGTGGTGGAAACAGCCTGCAAGAAACTGTCTTCACTCCTCTCAGCCTGCCATCCTTGGCCAAGGGTAAGGCCATCGTGAAGCTGAACCCGTCTGCCGCAGGCCCGTATGAGCTGGACTTTGAGGTGCTGCATGATGACGCGGAGATCGGTCCCTGCCATTTCACACTCATCCACAGAGCTGTGACCACGCCGACTCCGGTGGTTGTGAATAGCCAGAATGAAGGGCGACTGGTCGCTCTGGGAGAGTCCACCTGTCTGGAGCCTTATATTGAAGGCACCAGGAACTACACCTGCCAATGGTATAAGGACGGCCAACTGCTGCGAGGCCGCACGGGTGCTGTATTGCCCATCATCTCCGCACGTTCATCAGATGCCGGACGCTACAGGCTGGAGGTGCGTGCTCCTGGGGCTGCCCCCGTCCGTACAGAGATGCGTTTGGGTGTGTTCGACAGGCAGGTCTCTTATGTGCTGGCGAAGCCGAGCCAGAGTCTGAGTTTCACCGCCCGCTTCTGGGGGCCTGGGATAGAGGTCCGCTGGGTGATCGAGAATCAGGGAACCATCAACCCCTCTTGGAACGTCCAGGGCAGCCACACACCCACCCTTCGCATCAGCCAAGCCGGCGGGCTGGCACAATCACAGCCCTTTCAATGCGGCGCTTCTTTGTTTCTCGATGGCGCCAGCGTGGACCAGTCTCATCGTGTGCATGTAGAAGTCGGTGTGCTCCCCGCCCTATCCATCTCAGGCCCCAGGGAGATCGCGGTCAATGACGCTGCACGTCTCAGTATTTCTGATAACACGACGGCAGCTCCATCTGGTTCCAAAATTGAGGTGACCGGGCTCCCTCCAGGCATGCGCTTGTCTCCCTTGGGCTTTGAGATCACAGGCGCACCTACCCTTGTGGGTGATTACAAGCTCGCCGTCACCGCAGAGAATCAATTTGGCCGGTCCAAGCCCATCGTCTGGCCGCTAAGAGTGACGGCAGCGTATGAAACGCCAACGATCGACTATGGTGCCGCTCCCATCGCCGCCGGCATTCTCCTGGTTCCAGATTCAATACCGGGGCTCCCAGAATGGGCAACTTTGGTGCAAGTGCTCAGTTCCTCAGGGACTGGCTTCAGCGGCAGCCTCGCTTTTGGAAACGTTCGCCGTTCCTTCGCCGGGCGCTGGACTTATCCTGAGGGCGGCAGCGGCGAACGCATCGCTAGGCTCAGGCTCGCTCCGTTTCTGGGTTACAGGCAGGCTTGGATCAACCTCCGCCAGTCTGGCAATGAGCCTGGCACCCATCCAGGTGGGGCTGCGGTTTTTCTCGAACTCCTGCCGCCGTCCACAGAGCCGATGGAACCCTTCCCCACGTCAGAGGCATATCTAGATCCAGGCTATCCTAACTATCCCATTCAAAGGCAACTCCTGGCGGGTCGTTACTCGTTTCTTTTGAATGGTGTTCCGCAAACTGGTTTCGGGTCCTTGTTGGTCAATTCCACGATGATGGCCACTGCTGTCGGCACTCTGGCTGACGGCTCGGGATTCACCTGCTCCATGCCGGTCACACGAGATTCCACCCCTGCGGCAGGAGTTCCACTTGTGTCGCTTACTCATGGGCCTGCCAGACTCTGGGGCAGGATCACCATCAACGACACTGGTTATCCTGATGTCGGACTTCTGGGTGGAGAACTCAGGATGCTGCGCCTGCCGAATATCAAAAGCCGCCTGCTGCCAGAAGGGGTGGACGCCAGCCTGGTTGTCGCCGGTGCTCGCTACTTCCAACCAACGGGAGTGCCTTTTTTCACCAGAGCAGATGTGGCGCCTGAAGAATACGGGCGGGCCACGCTCCGAATGGAATCCTTGGCTTTAGAAACCGGTATCCGCTTCACTCAGGCTGGTCGTGTTTCGGTGGAGCACCGGAGCGATTTCCCCGTCAGTTTGGATGTCTTTACGCCGACGGGATTTTTTACTGGAAAGGCAAGTTTCCAGCAACCTGTGCCCGGTTTCGATAACAAGCTCACTACCACGACGCTGAACTTCCGGGGGATGCTGGTGCCCCAGTTTTTCAGGGGTGGAGGTTTCTTCCACATGCCCGAGCTGCCAAACCCAGGTGCAGAGCCTCCGACCACGTCTCAAAATTCTCCCATCTTGGTTATGCCCGTCAGCCTTGAGTGAGGTGAAAATGAGTTATGTGCCAGCTCCGTCAATGCGTGCCCTCATCTCAGAATCATTGAAAACAGCCGACCGCCAAAGAAGTATGATCGACATGCCCATGCGCGCAGGTTTAATCCTCCGCTTCGCCTCCATGAAACGCCTCCTTTTCCTCACCCTCCTGAGCCTCGCCACCAGCCTCTCCGCGCAGGAGCAGGCCCAGATCGTCTCGGTGCAAAAGATCTACGACAAGGGCAAGCACAATGCCTTCACCGATCTGACCCGCTTCAAGAACCTGTTTTTCTGCGCCTTCCGCGAGGCGGAGGATCATGTGGGCAGCGATGGCAAGATCCGCATCATGATCTCCTCCACCGGCGACACCTGGGTGGACTACGCCGAGATCGCCGAGAAGGGCACGGACCTGCGTGATCCGAAGCTGGAAGTCACGCCTGATGGCAAGCGTCTCTACCTCCTCTGCGGCGGCTCACTCTACGGCGGCACGAAGGACCTCAAAGGCCGCCGCCCGCGCTACTCCACCTCCACCGATGGCAAGGTCTGGACACCACCGCAGAAGCTGCTGGCCGAGGGCGACTGGCTCTGGCGCTGCATGGTGAATCCGGCGGATCAGAAGATGTACGGCGTCTCCTACAACACCTACCCCACCACGGGCGGGCCAAAACAGGAGGCGGAGTGGTCGCTCAAATCCTACACCAGCCTCGACGGCTCCGTGTGGCAGCTCTCCAGCATCATGCAGGTGCCCGGCCAGCCGAATGAGACCACCATGCGCTTTCTCAAAGACGGCACCGCGCTCGCCCTCGTGCGCCGCGAGGCTGCGGACAAGCGCGGCTACATCGGCAGCGCCGCCGCCCCCTATCGCGAGTGGAAGTGGACGCCGCTCCCCACCGTCGTGCAGGGGCAAAACTTCATCCAACTCCCCGACGGCAGTCTCATCGCGGGTTCGCGCGGTGTCGGAGCCACCCCCGGAGCCCACATGGTCCTCTTTAAAATGACCCCCACCTCGCTGGAGCCCCTCATCGAACTGCCCAGCGGCGGTGATTGTAGCTACCCCGGCATGGTCTTCCACGACAAGCACCTCTGGGTCAGCTACTACTCCTCCCACGAAGGCAAGGCCAGCATCTACATCGCCAAGCTCCGCCTGCCCTGGGTGAAGGTGCCCGAAGAATGACGAAATCCGAATTTCGAATGACGAAGCCAAGCACTGGACGTCGTTATTTGCTCCCCTTTCGTCATTAGAAAATTCGTCATTCGTCATTTCCTTCCATGCCCTCTGTCCTCGCCATCTTCGCCCATCCTGACGACATCGAATTTGTCGCCGCAGGCACCATGCTCCAGCTTCAGGCTCGGGGTTGGGATCTACATTATGTGAACCTTTGCACCGGGAATGGAGGCTCCGTACAGATGGATGGGCCTACCACCACCCGCACCCGCTTGGCGGAAGGTCAGGAAGCGGCCCGTATCCTCGGCGCGACCTTTTATCCGCCGATCAGTGATGACCTGGAGCTAACCTACAGCGCGCCTCTGCTGCGGCAGGTGGCGTCCATCGTCCGGGCGGCGAAGCCGAGCATCGTGCTCACGCATTCGCCGGCTGATTACATGGAGGATCACCAGAACGCCTGCCGTCTCGCGGTGACGGGCTCCTTTGCCCACGGCATTCCGAACTTCGTCTGCGATCCACCGCGTGATGCCTTCTTCCATGATGTCACGGTTTATCACGCCATGCCGCACGGCCTGTGCGATCCGCTGCGCCATCCGATCCAGGCGGATCTCTATGTGGACACCACGCCCGTCCATGCCCGCAAACGCGAGTCACTGGCCGCGCATGTGAGCCAGAAGCATTGGCTGGATGTGAGCCAGGGCATGGACTCCTACCTGATCAGCATGGATGAGGCCTCCGCCCGCGTGGGCAAGCTCTCCGGCAAGTTCGAGCACGCCGAGGGCTGGCGCCGCCATCTCCACCTCGGCTTCAGCACCCAGGAGATCGATCCGCTGCGGGATGCGCTCGGGGCGGATGTGGTCTGATCTCGGGCCATTCGGCATTCGACAATCCGCATTCGTCATTCAAGATGCGCGCCCATGTTTCGCGCCGTCCTCACTGATCGTCTCCAAGCCGCCTT
>Ga0075152_10000659_pt1 | contig 24997 bp, 21 predicted proteins | sample JI61114C2DNA_FD_70964 | JGI IMG/M metagenome (GOLD analysis project Ga0075152, IMG submission 70964) | Wastewater effluent complex algal communities from Wisconsin, to seasonally profile nutrient transformation and Carbon sequestration -... | ecosystem: Engineered > WWTP > Effluent > Algae...
GAAACGCCGGGCAGACCGGCAGACCTCCCGCGCACCCACACCGAAATCACCCCGACCCACCTCCAGAAACGTCGGAACCCTCCCTCAAGAATGTGAGTCGGCGGATCGAGGCTCAGTGCGACGGCGGCGGCGTCGTCAGCGCACTCAGCGCGGGCTTGGCCGCCAGCGCCAGGGCGATCGCCACCAGCACCCGGGTGTCGACGCGTTGCAGCGACGGCACCAACTTGGCGACGAGGACGCCGCCCGTGATGCAACTCCACTTGATCAGGGCAACGTCCACGACGGTCAGGTTGCTCGTCCTCGAATCGACCCACTCCGCGAATCCCATGTCGGCTCCTCCACTGGTGTCGTTCGTCTCCACGCTACGCGCGTCGGCCGGCAGTTGCCCGCGGTTGGAACCGCCGACGTCAGCCGGTTGGCGCGTCGGCCCAGTCAGAAGGTCGAGTATCGGCGAGTAGACCGACGTGGACGGGGGCCCCGGCGTCGTAACGCCGCGACGGGCGCAGAGGAGCACTACCCGCAAACCCCACGTGCACGTCGACGAGCATGTTGGCGGACCTAAGGACCCAGCAGCGCCAGCGGGACGACGGCGACGCCGTCCGGACGCCGATAGGCGAGGCTCCCGGTGTTGACCACCACCTTGTCGACCAGGCGCGGGCCGAGTTGCTCGCCGAGCCAGTTCAGGTGCCGCACGTCGGCCGGCCTGACGGCGTCGGCCAGCTTCACCTCGATCGCGACCACGGAGCGATCCCCCGCTTCCACGATGAGGTCGACCTCGTGCTCGGTGTTCTTCGTCCGGAGGTGGCCGACGCGGGCGTCGGCGGCCTGGGCGTACACCCGAACCGACAGCGCGACCAACGATTCGAAGAGCGCTCCGAGCCAGGTGTTCGTCTCTCGCGCCGCGGGCCCGTCGCCCTGCAGCAGGCCCGACTTGCCGACTCCGACCAGCCGGGCGGCGAGGGCCGGGTCCACGAGGTGGTGTTTCGGCGCGAGGGTCAGCCTCTTCAGCGGGGCGAACACCGGCACCCAGGCCTCGATCGGATCGAGGACGAAGATCCGTTGCAGGTGCTCGCGGTAGACCTCCGCCGTCTGGCGCGCCGGCCGCTCGCCCTTGCCAGGGGTCGCGGCGTCCAGGATCGTCGCGTAGGTGGCGTCGGTGGCCGTCGCCGCGGCGTAGGCGGCGAGCCACGCCCGCAGCGCCGCCGGACGCCGCACCGCCGCCCCCGCTTCGGGCAACTCGCGATCGACGATGCGGGCCAGGTAGGAGTCGAGTTGGAGGTTCCGGGCCCGGTCGGGAAGGTCGCGGATGCCGGGGAAGCCCGACCGAAGGATCTCGTCCGTGTACTCGGCGAGCCCCACCCCGGACGCCCCCGTGATCGCCTGGTTGCCGACCAGCAACTGCCGCAACGACACGGTCGGGGCGGCCAGGCCACGCTCGCTGAAGGCGAGCGGCCGCATGGGCAGGCTGACGATGCGGCCCGCACCCGAGTGCACCCGAACCCTCGGACCCAGGCCGGCGGAACCCGCCAGCAGGAACTGCCCACCTCGCGGATCGTCGTCCACCGCGCGGCGGACGCGGTCCCAGACGGCCGGCTCCAACTGCCACTCGTCGATCAGGACCGGCCCCGGCAGCTGCGTCACCACGTCGACGTTGTCCGCGACCGCCAGGCGCGCCTGGGGGCGGTTCAGGGCCAGCACGGACGCCGCCCGTTGCGTCGCCGTCGCCGTCTTGCCGACGCCTTTAGCCCCTTCCAGGGCCACGGCAGCCAGGTCGCCGAAGACGTCGTCCAGCACGTCGTCCACGATCCGCCGCCGATACGCCATCCCTGAATCTAACACACGGACAGCCACCTAACTAACAGTTGGACACTGTTCTAACTAACATTTGGACGAACCTCCAGTCGGCTTCTGGGCGTCTGCGGCGCTCTGACACGCGAGCCAACCGTCGTGCAGCGGGGACCGCCCGTTGAACCTGTCGGCGCCGGGGCCTAGGGTCGTCGCACCGCGGGCCACCCGGCGGGACAAGGCGAGGAGCACCGATGGGCACGCTCGACATCACGGTCAACGGCCACCTGCTGGACGCCGGCGCCGCGCCCCCGCAGACGAACCTGCTCACCTGGCTCCGCTCGCTCGGCCTGACGGCCGCCAAGGAGGGCTGCGCCGAGGGCGAGTGCGGCGCCTGCGCGGTGCTGCTCGTCCGGCCGGACGCCGACGGCGCGCGCCTGGAGTCGGTCAACTCCTGCCTGGTCCCGATCGGCGCGCTCCACGGCGTCGAGGTCGTCACCGTCGAGGGCCTCGGGACGCCCGCCGCCCTCCACCCAGCCCAGGCCGCGCTGGCGTCCGGCGGCGGCAGCCAGTGCGGCTACTGCACGCCCGGCTTCGTCGCGAGCCTCGCCGGCGAGTTCTACCGCCCCGACCGGACGCCCGGGCAGCACGGCTGCGCCAGCGGCGTCCAGGTCGAGGCGCTCGCCGGGAACCTGTGCCGCTGCACCGGCTACCGCCCGATCCGGGACGCCGCCGCGGACCTCGGCGTCCCCGCCGCCGACGACCCGCTCGCCGAGCGCGTCCGGCGGCCGGCAGCCCTCCCCCGCCCCGTCGCCCTGGACCACCCCGACGGCGAGGTGCACCGCCCCGCCTCCCTCGCCGACGCCCTGCGAATGCTCGCCGAGCGCCCGGACGCCGTCCCGCTCGCCGGCGGCACCGATCTCGGCGTCGAGGCCAACCTGCGCGGCCGCTCGCCGCGGGTGCTCGTCGCCGTGGACGCCCTCCCCGAGTTGCGCGTCCTGACCGTCACCGACGACCGCATCGAGCTCGGCGCCGGCCTCAGCCTGGCGGCCGTCGAGCGCGGCCTGGCCGGACGCATCCCGCTCCTGGACGCCCTCTGGCCCCTGTTCGCCAGCCCCCTGATCCGCCACGCGGCGACCCTCGGCGGCAACCTGGGCACGGCGTCCCCGATCGGCGACACCGCCCCTGCGCTGCTCGCGCTGGGGGCGTCCGTGGTGCTCGTCGGGCCCGCCGGCGAACGCGAGGTGCCGCTGGCCGACTTCTTCACCGGCTACCGGACGACCCGCCGCGCCCCCGGCGAGCTGATCAGGGCCGTTCGCATCCCGCGCCCGCTGGCCGCGCACACGGCCTTCCACAAGATCGCCAAGCGCCGCCAGGACGACATCAGCTCCGTCGCGATCGCCTACGCCCTCGACCTCGACGACGGCCTCGTCGCCCGCGTCCACATCGGTCTCGGTGGGGTCGCCGCGACCCCGCTCCGCGCACTGGCCACGGAGAACGCCCTTGTCGGACGCCCATGGTCACCCGAGACCGTCGCGGCAGCGTCCGCGATCCTCGAGACCGAGGGGACGCCCATCGACGACGCCCGCGCCAGCGCCGCCTATCGCCGAGCGATGCTCGGGCAGTCGCTGCACAAGCTCTTCGCCGAGCTCGACGCCACCCAGGGGGCCCTCGCATGAGCACCATCTACGGGCGCCCCGATCACCCGGTCGTCGGCCGGTCCGTGCCCCACGAGAGCGCCGTCGGCCACGTCACCGGCACCGCGCACTTCACCGACGACCTCGTCGGACGCCTCACCGGCGTCCTGCACGCCTGGCCCGTCCAGGCGCCGCACACCCACGCCGACCTGACCAGCCTCGACCCGCGCCCGGCGATGCGCCTCCCCGGCGTCGTCCGCGTGCTGACCGTCCTCGACGTCCCCGGCGTCAACGACTCCGGCCACCACCACGACGAGCCGCTGTTCGGCCGCGAGGTCATGTTCCGCGGCCAGGCCGTCGCCTGGGTGCTCGGCGAGACCCTGGACGCCGCCCAGGCCGGGGCGGCGGCCGTCCTCGCGACCTACGACCCCCTGCCCGCGATCGTCACCATCGCGGACGCCGTCGCCGCCGACAGCTTCCAGGGCGCCACCTCGGTCGTCCGGCGCGGGGACGCGGCGGCCGCGCTCGCGGCGGCGTCCCACGTCTTCTCCGGGGAACTCGAGATCGGCGGCCAGGAGCACTTCTACCTCGAGACCCACGCGGCCTTGGCCATGGTCGACGAGGCCGGCCAAGTGTTCGTGCAGTCGTCGACGCAGCACCCGTCCGAGACCCAGGAGATCGTCGCGCAGGTGCTCGGGCGCCCGCGCAACGAGGTGACCGTGCAGTGCCTGCGGATGGGCGGCGCGTTCGGCGGCAAGGAGCACCAGCCGCACGCGTACGCCGCGATCGCGGCCCTGGGCGCCGTGCTGACCGGACGCCCCGTCCGGCTGCGGCTGCCGCGCGTCCTCGACATGGCGATGACCGGCAAGCGGCACCCGTTCCGGGCCCGCTGGGAGGTCGGCTTCGACGACGACGGACGCCTGCTCGCCCTGCGCGGCGAGCTCATCGCCGACGGCGGCTGGAGCCTCGACCTCTCCGAACCGGTGCTCGCCCGGGCGCTGTGCCACGCCGAGAACGCCTACTGGATCCCCGACATCGAGGTGGTCGGACGCGTCGCCAAGACCCACAAGACCTCCCAGACCGCCTTCCGCGGATTCGGTGGCCCACAAGGCATGTTGCTCATCGAGGACGCCCTCGCCCGCTGCGCGCCGCGGCTCGGCCTCGCCCCCGAGGAGCTGCGGCGCCGCAACTTCTACTCCCCCGGCCAGTCGACGCCGTACGGCCAGCCGGTGCGCCATGCCGAACGCCTGCGCCAGGTCTGGGACACCCTCACCGACACCGCCGACTTCGCCCGCCGCCGAGAAGAGGTCGACGCCTTCAACGCCGCCCACCCGCACACCAAGCGCGGCCTCGGCATGACGCCGCAGAAGTTCGGCATCTCCTTCAACTACTCCCCGTTCAACCAGGCGGGCGCGCTCGTCCACGTGTACGCCGACGGCTCGGTGCTGGTGAACCACGGCGGCACCGAGATGGGCCAGGGGCTGCACACCAAGATGTTGCAGGTCGCGGCGACGGCCCTCGGCGTCCCGCTGTCGGCGGTGCGGCTGGCGCCGACCCGCACCGACAAGGTGCCCAACACGTCGGCGACGGCGGCGTCCAGCGGCGCCGACCTCAACGGGGCGGCGGTCAAGGACGCCTGCGACCAGATCCGGCGGCGGCTGGCGTCCGTCGCGGCCGGGGCGCTGACCCCGCTGGCCAAGGACAAGATCGGGGCCCTCGGCGTCCACCCCGACGACGTCCGGTTCGCCGACGGCCTCGTCTACCCGATCGGGCATCCCGACCTGGGCATCCCGTTCACGAAGGTGGTCTCGGACGCCTACTTCCTCCGCACGCACCTGTCGGCCGCCGGCTACTACCGCACCCAGGGCCTGCACTGGGACAAGGCCACCATGACCGGCGAGCCGTTCAAGTACTTCTCCTACGGCGCCGCGCTCGCCGAGGTCGAGGTCGACGGCTTCACGGGCGCGCACCGGCTGGTGCGGGTCGACATCGTCCACGACATCGGCGACAGCCTGTCGCCGATGATCGACCGGGGCCAGATCGAGGGCGGGTTCGTGCAGGGCGTCGGCTGGCTGACGATGGAGGACCTCCGCTGGGACGCGAGCGACGGCGCCGGACGCGGACGGCTCCTGACGGCGTCCGCCAGCACCTACAAGCTGCCCAGCCTCGGCGAGCTGCCGCCCGAGTTCAACATCACCCTGCTGCCCGCCGCGACGGAGACCGGCGTCGTCTACGGTTCCAAGGCCGTCGGCGAGCCGCCGCTGACGCTGGCCATCGCGGCGCGCGAGGCGCTCCGGGACGCCGCGGCGTCCTTCGGCACCCCCGGACGCGAGCGCCCGCTCGCCTCGCCGGCGACCCCAGAGGCCGTCTTCTGGGCGCTCGTGGACGCCCGCCGCGCGACCTGAGGCGGACGCCGCCGGCTCAGGCCCCGGCGTCCTCCTGGGCGGCCAACGCCCGGACGCGCGCCGCGACGCCGTCGTCGAGCACCTGGGCGACGGTGCGGCCGCTGGCGTCCAGGTCGAGGATGCTGGCGAACAGGGCCGTCGTGGCGTCGGCGAAGACCGGCACCGGGTCCCAGCGGCCGCCGGCGTCCGGCGATCGGACGACCCGCGTGCGGATCAGCACCCCGTCGATGAGCGCCTGCACCGTGACCTGGGCGAGCTCGGGACCCCAGCCCGGACGCCACGAGAGCCCGGCGCCTGCGGCGAGGGCCTCGTAGAACGCGACCCAGGTCGCGTTGTCGGCGTCGATCGCGTCCTCCAGCGCCGCCTGGAGGCGGGGGGCGTGATGCGCGACGGCGGCCAGATGCCCGAGCAGGTAGGAGCGCGGGCTGCCCGCCAACTCGCGCATGACGGACCCCGTCAGCGCCTGGATACGCTCGGCGAACGTGGCGTCGGTGTCCACCATCGTCGCCCGCAGATCCAAGGTGCCCGGCGCCGCCCCCGCCCCGCCGTAGGTGATGGCGTGGATCGCCAGGTCGACCATGAACGAGTCCTTGTCGGGCCAGCGGTTCCAGAAGGCCTTGGCGCTGATCGGTGCCGCCCCCTGCTGCGCCTCGCGGATGACGTCCTCGATGCGGATCCAGTCCAGCGGCGCCGGGAAGTGCAGCGACCGCAGGCGCGGCGGCAGGTCGTCGCGGCGCTCGGCAGCGAGCAGGGCGTCCACCAGGCTCGCCCCCGCGTCCAGGAACCGGAGCCCCGTCTCGTCGCGAACGCTGGGGGCTGGCCGGGGGCTCATGTGCGAATCTTTGCAAACGTGAGCGGCGGCGTCCGACGAATGCGCAAACGCCCCGACCAGAGGCGCCCCCCGCAGAAAAAGCGCCGAGGGACGAGCCCCCCGCTCGTCCCTCGACATCCCCCGCGTCGACTCTAGGGAGTCGCCGCCCCCGGCGTCATCCCGTGGACCAATAGGAGAGTCGTCCCTCCCCCTACCCGTCCGGGGACGCCACGAGGGGGCCCTGCCGAAGCAGGACCCCCTCGCAAAGCGTCAGGCGCGTCTAGGACGCGGAACCCAACATCGGAGCGGAAGCTCAGATGACGGTGATGTTCGCAGCCTGGATGCCCTTGGGGCCGGGAACGGTGTCGTAGGAGACACGGTCGTTCTCGTTGAGCGTACGGAAGCCGTTGCTCTTGATCGCGGAGAAGTGGGCGAAGACGTCAGCCGAGCCGTCCTCCGGAGCGATGAAGCCGAAGCCCTTGTCGGCGTTGAACCACTTGACGGTGCCAATGGCCATGATGAACTCCCTTTCGAGAAGGTGACTCCGCGACTTTCGCGGAGTCGGAGTTGCTGACTGCTATAACGCTTTCCCGAAAGGACTACCGCACCGACGAGGCCGGTGGTTCAACCAGACAAGCTCACGAAACTATCAAACAAACAGCATAAGTACCCTACCAGGCGGGGGGCCGTCCGCAATACCCGCGACGCAACATGGACGCCCGGGCCCCACCCTGGAGCGCCCCCGGGCGGACGGGCCTACACTGACTGCACTAACCGTGGGAGCTCACCAGGCCGTGGGCTGAGAGGACGCCGGAGGGCGTCGACCGCAGAACCTGCCGGGTAATGCCGGCGAAGGGAGTGGACATGTCCGTCGTCGATGTCGCCGCCGCGCTCACCGCGCTGCGCTCCGAGGCGCCGCTGGTGCAGTGCCTCACCAACATCGTGGTCGCCAACTGGACGGCCAACGTGCTGCTGGCCGCCGGCGCCGCCCCGGCCATGGTCGACAACGTCGCCGAGGCCGGGCTGTTCGCGGGCATCGCGGCCGGCGTCCTGATCAACACCGGGACGCCGTACCTCGAGACCGCGGACGCCATGCGCGCGGCCGCGGCGGGGGCGACGGCCGCCGGTCGGCCGTGGGTGCTCGACCCGGTCGCCTACGGACTGCCGTTCCGCTCGGGGATCGCCGACGACGTCCTCGCGGCGGGTCGGCCGGCGATCATCCGCGGGAACGCGTCCGAGATCATGGGCCTGGCCGGCGCGGGCGGGGGCGGCCGCGGCGTCGACTCCACCGACCCGACCGAGGCCGCCCTGGACGGCGCCCGCGACCTGGCGCTGCGGCACGACTGCGTGGTCGCCGTGAGCGGTCCGGTCGACCACATCACCGACGGACGCCGCACCGTCACCGTCACCAACGGTCACGAGTGGATGACCCGCGTGACCGGCGTCGGCTGCTCGCTGGGCGCCCTGATGGCCGCGTTCGCCGCCGTCGTCGGCCCCCTGGACGCCGCCGTCGCGGCCACCGCGCTGCTGTGCGTGGCGGCCGACCGGGCCGCCGCGGCGTCCCCCGGACCGGGGACCTTCGCGGTCGCGCTGATCGACCAGCTGCACCTGCTCACGCCGGCCGAGCTGGCGGCGTCCGCCAATCTCGCCGATGCCTAGGCCGGCGCTGGACCTCTCGGTCTACCTCGTCACCGACACCGCGCTCTGCGGCGGCCCCGAGGCGGTCGTGGCGACCGTGTCGGACGCCGTCGCCGGCGGCGTGACGGTGGTGCAGCTGCGCGACCCAGCGGCGTCCGACGCGGAGTTCGTCGCCCTCGGCCTGCGGCTCGTCGAGGTACTGGCGGGCACGGGCGTCCCGCTGATCGTCAACGACCGCGTCCACCTGGTCGAGGCGATGGGGGCGCACGGGGCGCACGTCGGCCAGTCCGATCTTTCGATCGCGGACGCCCGCGCGCAACTCGGCCCTGACAAGGTGCTGGGCCTGTCGGTGACCTCGCCGGAGGAGGTGGCCGCGGCGGCGGCGGCCGGGGTGGAGCTCGACTACCTGGGGGCCCAGGCGCTGCGTCCCACCGACACGAAGCCCGAGGCGGGCGCCGTCGGGCTGGGCGTGATCGCGGCCTGCGCGGCGGCGTCGGAGTGGCCGGTCGTCGCCATCGGGGGGGTCGTGGCTTCGGACGCGGGCGACCTCGTGGGCGCCGGCTGCGCCGGGATGGCCGTGGTCAGCGCGATCTGCGGTCGTCCGGACGCCGCCGCGGCGGCCCGCGAGCTGGCGTCCGCGTGGGCGGCGGCCCGGGGCACGGGACGGCGGCGTCCCCCGGTCGCACTGACGATCGCCGGCAGCGACCCGTCGGGCGGGGCCGGGATCCAGGCCGACCTCAAGAGCTTCTCGGCGCTCGGCGCCTACGGCACCAGCGTCATCGTCGCCCTGACGGCCCAGTCGACGACGGGGGTCACCGGGGTGTTCGCGGTGCCCGCCGACTTCGTCCGGCTGCAGCTCGACACCCTCGCCGCGGACGTCCGCATCGACGCCGTCAAGGTCGGAATGCTCGGCACCGCCGAGCTCGCGGACGCCGTGGCGTCCGGCCTCGACGCCCTGCGCGTCGCGAACCCCGGCCTGCCGATCGTGGTCGACCCGGTGATGATCGCCACCTCGGGCTCGCGGCTGCTGGCCGACGACGCGGTCGAGGCGGTGCGGCGGGTGCTGCAGCGGGCGTCCCTGGCGACGCCGAACCTGCCCGAGGCCGCCGCGCTGCTGGGCGAGCCGGCGGCGTCCGACCTGGACAGCATGATCGCCCAGGCGATCGCCCTGCGCGCGCTCGGACCCGAACGGGTACTGGTCAAAGGCGGGCACGGGCACCCGGACGAGGCGACCGACGTCCTCGTGGACGCCGACGGCTCGGTGCACGTGCTGCGCGGACGCCGCGTCCCGACGACGAACACGCACGGGACGGGGTGCTCACTGTCGTCCGCGATCGCGGCGCTCGTGCCGCAGCGCGCGTCCTGGCTGGAGGCCGTCACGGACGCCAAGGACTGGCTCACCGGCGCGCTGGAGCACGCCGACATCCTCGACATCGGGGCGGGCCCGGGGCCCGTCCACCACTTCTACAGGACCTGGTCATGACCGCAACCGCCACCCGTCCCGCGCCCGTCGAGGCGCCCCTCACCCTCACCGACGCCCCGCCGCGCACGCTCGGCGCCTGGGCCCAGACCGCGATGTGGGGCTCGTTCGGGGTCACGCTCTTCGGGCCCCTGACCGGCGCGCTCGTGGCGCTGTCGGCGGGCTCGGTCGAGGCAGGGCTGGCGGCGTCCGCAGTCGGGACCGTGATCGGCGCCCTGCTGCTCGGCGGCTCGGCGGCGATCGGGGCGAGGCTGGGGACGCCGTCCATGGTCGGGCTGCGGGGGCTGCTCGGCTTCCGCGGGTCGCTCGCGCCGACGGTGCTGAACATCGTGCAGAACGTCGGCTGGGCGATGATGGAGATCATCGTCATCTCGTCGGCGGCGGCCGCGATCGCCGGGCCGGCGTGGCGCTGGCCGTTCGTGCTGGTGGCCGGGGGCCTCACGACCTTGATGTCGGTGTACCCGCTGCGCTCGGTGAAGTTCCTGCGGCAGGTCATGCTCTGGCTGGTGCTGCTCGGGTCGGCGGCGCTGTTCGTGATGGTGCTGGCCCAGCCGGCGCATCCCCTGGACCAGGGCGGCGTCCTGGGGTTCTGGCCGGCGGTCGACCTGGCCGCCGCGCAGGTGATCTCCTTTTGCCCGCTGGCCGCCGACTACTCGCGGCACTCGCGCTCGACCAAGGCCGCGTTCGGCGGGGCGGCGCTCGGCTACGGGGTGGCGATCTTCGCGTACTACGCCCTGGGTGTGTTCGCCGTCGGACACCTCTCGGGCGACCTGTCTGGGACGAACCTCATCGCCGCGCTGTTGGCGTTGCCCGCCGGTGCGCTGGCCATCGGCCTGCTGCTGTTCGACGAGCTGGACGACGCCTTCGCGAACGTCTACTCGACGTCGGTGTCGGTGCACAACCTCGCGCCCCGCGCCGACCGCCGCGTGGTGTCGATCGCGGTCGGGGTGGTGGCGACCCTGCTCGCCGGGTTCGTGACCTTCGACGCCTACCAGAACTTCCTCTTCCTGATCGGCTCGGCGTTCGTGCCGCTGTTCGCAGTGGCGTCCGACCAGACGGGCACCGCGCTGGGGTTCGTCGCCTACCAGCTTGTCTACCCCGGCGCGGTGCCCGTCTGGTCGGACGCCTGGGCCGACGTGGACGCCGCCCTCGGCTTCGTCGCCCCCGGCTGGCTGGGCGCCACCATCGGCAGCGTCGCGGTCAGCGGCGTCGCGGCGCTCACCCTGGGGCTGGCAACTCCCCAACCGCGTTAACAGCACGTTCACAGGGGCATATGACCATGTGAACGTGCTGTTAACGGCTCTGGGAGACCACGGCTCAGGCGCGGCGCGCGGCCTGCAGGCCCACGAGGGCGAGGTCGAGGCGGACCAGGGTGTCGGCGCAGGCGGCGTCCTTCTCGGCGCCCTTGCCCTCACGTCCGGCGGCCGTGACCCCCTCGGGCAAGCGCACCGACTGGAAGGCCGGGCCGCGTCCCGCCGGGTTCGCGCGGAGCGTCTCGACGTGTTCGGTGATGTTGCGGGCCAGGTCGGTTACCGCGGGATCGGCGCCGGGCGCGTAGTCGTACGCCAGCCGCCGGAGCTCGCGCACCACCACCGCCCCGGCCGCGATCTGCCTGGTCAGGGAGCTGTACTTCTCCGAGAGCGGCATGACCCGCCGGGACGCCTCGACCTCGGCGGCGAGCGCCCGGTAGCCGTCACCCGCCTTGCGTGCCGCGGCGTCCACGTCGGCCGTCGGCCCGCCGGCCGCGACGGCGGCGGTGGCCGCCGAGACCGCACCGAGGACGCCGTCGGCGTGCTTGGCCAGCAGCGGACCCGTCTTCGTCGGCATCACGGTCAACGCCACGAGGCCGCCGACCACGACCCCCACGATCGTGAGTACGAGCCGCATGACCAGGGTCGCGGTCGCGTCGGCGCCGGCCTGCCCGAAGAGCACGCCGAACATCAGCGACAGCGAGAAGATGCTCCACTCGTAGGCCACGCTCGCGAAGTACTGCTGCCCGAACAGGCCCGCCAGGACCAGGAGGCCGATGGCGATCTGGTTGCCCTGGACGAGCGTCCCGAGGGCGAGGCCGACGGGCAGCCCGATGGCCGTCCCGAAGATGCGCCGGACCCCCTTGTCGACGGCCGCCGAGGCGGAGCCCGTGCCGAACAGCATGATCAGCGCGGCCACCACGCACCAGAACCAGTGCCCCGGGTCGAGGAAGCCGGCCACGATCATCGCGGCCGCCGTGGCGACCAGCAGTTGAACGGCCGGCGCCTTGAGGGCCTTCGCAGTCAGCGCCCAGTTGATGGGCGGGCGCGCCGGCGCGGCCGGGCCCTCCGCCGTCTCGGCGGCCCCTGCCGTCGGCGCGAGGCTCAGCAGCGGATCGGCCGCCAGCGCCCGGACGCCGGCGGCGTCGCCCGCGGCCACCGCCATCTCGAAGCGCTCGACGAGCCCGGCCAGGGCCGCACCGTCGGCGTCCCTCAGCTCGACCGGCCAGCCGGACGGGTCCCGGGCGATCTCGCCGCGGATGCCCGACACCAGCACGGCGAACTGGTCGAGGCGCTTCCGGTACGCGGCGGCCCCCTGGGGAACGGCCTCGACGATCCGGGACGCCCGCGCGCGCAGACTGCGCATCATCCGTCCGGCGTCGCGACGTCGGAGTCGGAGAAGACCTTGCCGAGCAGCACCGCCGCGATCAGGGCGCCCAGCGCCGCGGACCCGATGGCCCAGGGCAGCTGCTCGGGCCTCGGCGACAGCATGGTCGCGCCATAGAAGGACGCCAGCGCGGCCAGCGCCACGAGCGTCCCCCCGATGCCAAGCGGCGTGGACGCGAGGACAACCAGGATCAGCGTGAGGAACAGCGCCCCCAGCAGCAGGGAGTTCCCGGTGCTCAGGGCCCCGAGGATGAGGCCGCCCGTGCCCGACAGCGCCATCATCAGCAGGGTCTGGAACCGCTGCTTCGGCGTCATGTCCGCGCCCTGGGCCGAGGCTGCGACCGACGCGATGACCATGCCCGGGATGACCAGCGCCGGCGAGACGCCGAGCAGCAGGGCCAGGACGACCAGCGCCGCCACGGCCACCGCGAAGGCGAGGGTCGCGCGCAGCCCGGGATCCGACGCGTACAGGTTGTCGACCATGCTCATGGGGTCACCTCTCGAACCGACGCGAACCTGTCCGAGAACGCGGTCGGCCCCCGCCTCGCCCGGACGCCGTCGCTCGCGCCCTACGCCCAGGACGGGCGCGTGACGCGGACGTCCGTCGAGCGGGCGCGCTACGACGCCGAGACGGGCAGGCCGGCCCCCGCGCCGGACGGGCCAAACCAGCCGGTCCAACCACTCAGATTCAGGCGTCGCCGCGACACCTGAGCGATCGAAGGAGGACGCCATGACAGACCCCAACCTCACCCACCTCTACTTCCTCCTCGATCGCTCGGGGTCGATGCAGTCCATCCGCGAGGACACCATCGGCGGCTTCGACGCCTTCATGGCCGAGCAGCGCAAGCACCCCGGCGAGTGCCGGGTGACGCTGGCCCAGTTCGACAACGAGTACGACGTCGTCTACACCGACCGCCCGATCGCGGAGGTACCCACCCTCGACCTGCAGCCCCGCGGCTCGACCGCGCTGCTCGACGCCATCGGACGCCTCGTGACGGACGCCGGCGCGCGCCTCGCCGCCCTGCCGGAGGGGCGGCGTCCCGGGACGGTCATCGTCGGCATCATGACCGACGGCCAGGAGAACTCCTCGCGGGAGTGGACGCACCCGGCCGTGAAGGCCCTGGTCGAGCGCCAGACGAAGGTCTACAGCTGGGAGTTCCTCTACCTCGGCGCCGACCAGGACGCCATCGAGGTCGGCACCAGCATCGGCGTCGCCGCCGGCCGATCGGTCACCTATTCACGCCTGGCCGCCGCGCCGGCGATGGCCGCGACGTCGGCGATGGTCGGACGCCTCCGCCAGGCCCGCGCCCGTGGCGAGTCCACGGACGCGGTCGGCTACACCCAGGCGGAACGCGACCAGTCGGCGTCCGGCCGCTAGAGCCCGGCGCCGTTGGTGCGGGCGACGTCCCCCAGCCAGTGGGCGCTCGGCTTGGGCGTCCGCTGCTGGGTGGCGCGGTCGACGGCGACGAGCCCGAAATGGGGGCCGTAGCCGAAGATCCACTCGAAGTTGTCGAAGGCCGTCCACGCGACGTAGGCGCGCACGTCGACGCCCTCGGCGACGCACTCGGCCACGCACCCGACGGCCGTCTCGAAGTAGGCGACCCGCTGGGCGTCGTCGGTGGTGGCGAGCCCGTTCTCGGTGACCAGCACCGGGACGCCCGCCACCCGCCACGCCTCGCGGATCGTCGCCCCGATCGCCCGCGGGTAGATCTCCTCGCCCATCTGGTTCGTCGGCGTCCCCTCGGGCACGCGGCCGTCGACGCCGTCGGGGCCGATCATCGTGCGCCCGTAGGTCTGGATGCCGACGAAGTCGTCCCCGCGGGACGCCTCCAGGAAGCGCTCGTTGACAGCCCACCGGACGCCGTCGGCGCGCTCCGCGCCGCCCGGGGCGGCCTGGATGTCGGAGTTGGCCAGCGTCCAGCCGACGGGCAGATCGGGACGCCGCGCCTTGATGGCGTCGCGTCCGGCCCGGTGCGCGGCGAGCTTCACGTCGTAGCCGGCCTCGGTCGCCGTGAACTGGAAGGGCGCGACCTTCGCCGCCTCGATGCCCAGCGCGCGGGCGGCGCCCGCCCACAGCGGAACCTGCCCGCGGGCCTCCGGCGGCTCGCCGGCGATGCCCAGTTCGCGCAACAGGAACGGCAGGTTGGGCTCGTTCAGCGTGCAGGCCACGTCGATCAGGTCGCCGAGGTGGGCCGTCGCCACGTCGCAGAAGCGGGCGAAGAGGGCGGGCGTCCCGGCGTCCTCCCAGCCGCCGGCGGCGAGCAGCCACCGGGGCGAGGAGAAGTGGTGGAACGTCACGATCGCCTTCAGACCGTGCTCGCGGCAGGCCAGCAGCATCGCCCGGTAGTGGTCGAGCTCGGCCGTCGAGAACTCCCCCGGCTCGGGCTCGATGCGGGCCCACTCCAGCGAGAACCGGTAGCTCGTGAACCCCAGCGACGCGATCAGCGCGATGTCGTCGGCGAAGCGGTGGTAGTGATCGACGGCGTCCCCGGAGGGCTCGGCGAAGAACGTTCCGGGCACGTGCTCCAGCAGCCAGATGTCGCTGTTGGTGTTGTTGCCCTCGACCTGGTGGCCGGCGGTGGCGACCCCCCAGAGGAAGCCGTCGGGGAAGGCGCTCACTTGAGGCCCTTGACCCGCAGCACGGCGAAGGCGCCGAGCGCGCAGGCGGCGGCGCAGATGCCCCACAGCAGCAGGTAGTTGTGGCCGCCGCCGCTGGCCAGGACGGCCGGCGCGATGAGCGGCACGACGATGTTCGGGATCGACAGTGCGAGGCCGAACACGGCCATGTCCTTGCCCGTGTCCTGGGCGTTGGGCAGCACGGCGGCGCACAGCGCGAGGTCGACGGTGAGGTAGATCGCCATGCCCATGGAGAAGATGATCCACGCGACGAGGAACTGCTCGAAGGAGTGTGAGGTGCCGGCGACGATCAGGGCCAGCGCCATCAGCAGGGCGGAGCCGACGACGAAGGGCTTGCGGCGTCCGAGCTTGTCGGAGAGCCAGCCGGAGATCGTGAAGAACAGGACGCTGACCGGCGCGGACGCCAGCGAGAGCATCCTGGCGTTGGCGCCGGCCTGCTGGATCGGCATGCCGAGGCCGTCCATCATGAAGTAGATGAAGTAGGTGAACATGCCGGTCATGGCGACGCCGGCGAGGAAGCGGGCCAGCCACACCCAACCGAAGTCGGGGTGCTTGCGCGGGTCGACGATGAAGCCCTTGAAGAGGCTGGCGACGTTCAGCGCGGGGACGTCGGCGGCCGACTTGGCCGGGTCCTTGTAGAGGAAGAGCAGCGGCAGGCTGAGCACCAGCGCCAGCACGACGGGCACGGTCATCATGGCCAGCGGGACGCCGACGAGCGCGGCGGCGAGGTAGGAGCCGGCGGACATCGCGAGGGCGCCGAACATGCCCATCAGGCCCATGACGCGGCCGCGCATGTTGTCCGGGATGCCCTCGACGGGGATGACGGCGTAGGCGTTGAAGCCGACCTGCGCGCAGGTGATGCCGACGATGTACGCGGCCACGATGATCGGGACGGAGTTCGTCAGGCCGATGACGGCCATGGCGACCAGCGCGGGCACGAGCATGCCGACGATCCAGGGACGCCGGCGTCCGAAGCGGCTCGTGGTGCGGTCGGACAGCGCACCGCCCAGCGGGATCGCCACGAGCAGCAGCAGCGCGCTGATCGAGACGGCCGCGCCCAGGGCGGCCTCCTTGCCGTCGGGCGCGACGGACGCGATCCGCAGCGACAGGGCCGTGCTGAGCGTCAGCATCATGATGTACATGCCCGCCGCGGCGACGAGCACGAGCGCGATCGTCTTCTTCACCGACTGCGGGAACTCAGGGGCCAGCCGCCCGAGCTCGAGGTCGTCGAGCAGCTCGGCCGCCTCCACGAGGCCGCCGCCGGGCTCCGCCACCTGCGGGGCCGTGTCCTTGTACTGGGTCATCGAATGGTCCTCTGCGTTGAGGGGAGCGTCGCTCCGGTCGTTCCCGCCCGTCCGGAGCGGTGCCACCAAGCCTAGTTCAACTCTTTCCAGAGTGGAATACTTTTGGCCGAATCTCTTTCCACTTTGGTGCATGTTGGGATCTCGAGCCCGGCGAGCGGCTAGGCTCGCGGAACCGGACGCCGACAGTTTCGAGGGGGCAACGATGACCGCAGTGGACGCCGCCGCGCCCCGCCGCGGCACGTACGCCAACGGCGAGCGGACGCGCGCCGCCCTCGTGGACGCCGCCTTCGAAGTGTTCGCCGAGAAGGGGATCGAGCGGCTCTCCATCCGCCAGCTCGCCGAGGCCATCGGCACCAGCCACACCGCCCTGCTGCACCACTTCGGCTCCAAGGACGCCCTGCTGGAGGCCGTCATGGCGCGCCGCGAGGAGCGCGACGGTCCCGAGCGCGAGCGGCTCCTTCGCGACCGCGGCTTCCTGGACGCCGTGCCGGCGATCATGGAGTTGAACGCCGGCGTCCCGGGCCTGATCCGCCTCGACACCCGGCTGCGCGTCGAGGGGCTCGACTCCGACAACCCCGCGCACGAGTTCACGACGCGACGGCAGGACGACTTCTACGCCTCCGTCATCTCCGAGTTGGAGGCCGAGGACGCCGCCGGCCACCTCCGCGCGGGCCTCGACCTGCCCGTGGTCGCGCAGCTCATCACCTCGCTCGTCGCCGGCATCCAGATCGCCTGGCTCGCCGACCCCGACGTCGACATGGGCGCGCACCTGGAGGCGTTCATGGCGCTGATCCGGGCCTGAGGCGTCCGACGACACGGCGATTCGCGACTCAACGGACGCCGTCGGCGTCCGCCACGCTCAAGCGGCCGAGTGAGTGGACGCTCACTCGCGAAATACCGTGTTCGCAACACCTCGCCAGGGCCCATGAAGTGCCTACTCAGGTCGGGATAGGGCATGATCTGGGCCAACGCGGACGGACGGGGCCCGATGGACAGGCGAATGTGGCGGTACTTCTGGCAGCGTCCGCGGACGCACCGGGAGGTCATCGTCGAGCGCCGGGTCAGCTTCCTGGAGCTGTTCTACGACCTCATCTACGTCGTCCTGATCGCGCGGATCGCCTCCGGCCTCCACGGCGAGATCACCTGGGACGCCGTCGCGACCTTCGGCGTCCTCTTCGGCCTGCTCTGGGTCGGCTGGTTCAACGGGACGCTCCTGCACGACGCCCACGGCCGGCCGGACGTCCGCAACCGGCTGATGACGTTCCTGCAGATGTTCGCCATCGCCGTCATGGCCGTCTTCGCTCCCACCGCGGACGCCGCCGGCGGCGCCGGGTTCGCCGCGGCTTACACGATCTTCCTGGTCATCCTTGTGGGCCAGTGGATCACCGTCGCCCGCACCGAGCGCGACGACCCGTTCTACGGCCCCATCGCCCGCGGCTACACCACGATGATGGCGGTGATGACGGCCTGGACGGCGGCGTCCGTCTTCGTGCCCGCCCGGGTCCGCGTGTGGATGTGGGGGGCCTTCGTCGTCGTGTTCATCCTGGGCATGGTCGCCATCGCCCTCGGCCGGGGGCCGAGCGGGAGCCGCACCCGGCGCGAGGCCGACCCGATGGCCACCGAGTCGCTGCTGGAGCGCTACGCGCTGTTCGTGATCATCGTCCTCGGCGAGGTCGTCGCGAGCGTGGTGGCGGGCCTGGGCGCCGTGCACGAGCTGACCCCGGCCGTCTTCGCCACCGGCTTCGCCGGGCTCGCGGTGGGTATCGCCTTCTGGTGGACCTACTTCGACATGATCGCCATGCGACCCCCGGCCGCCTCCACGCGCGCCCGCTACCTCTACACGCTGCTGCAGCTCCCGCTGACCCTCGCGATCACCGGCGTCGGCGCCGCGACCGTCAGCCTGATCGAGCACACCGACGCCCCGGACCCAGCGACGAGCTGGGCGTTCGCCGGGTTCGTCGTGCTGGCCATGCTCAGCATGATCGCCACCTCCCGGCTCCTGCGCGACTGGACCCGACTAGGGGCGATGTTCCGCCCCGCCACCACAGCCGGCCTCGGGGTCGCCGCGCTTGCCGTCGCGCTGGCGGCCGTCGGCGTCCCCGCGATCGTCCTCACCGGCGGCCTGTTCGTCACGATGTGCGCCCAGTGGGCGTGGGCCGTCCGCGGCTGGTTGGCCACGCCCGAGGGCATCGAGCACGTCGCCGCCGCGCCCGTCGAGGACGCCGCCGGCCCCGGTCAGCGAGCGGCGTCCTGAGCCTGGAGCGTCCGCGGGAACAGGACGTTGTTCTCCTTGTGGATGTGCTCGTGCAGGTCGGCCTCCATCGTGGCCAGGCCGACCATGAGCTGCCGGTACGACTCGCAGCCGTCGGCGGGCACCACGTAGCCGCCGGTCGTCGCGCGCATCCGCTCGAACAGCTCGCCGGCCACGTCATGCTCGGCCATCATCATCGCGATGGGCGCGCCGATGTCGCCGAACCCGGACGCGCCCGAGGCGTCCAGCGCCCGGATCGCCGGGAACAGGATGCGCTCCTCCTTCAGCAGGTGCGGCGCCAGGTCGTCGGCGGCCGCGACGTAGTCGTCGCGCACCGAGGCCAGCTCCGGGTGCCGCTCGCCATGGACGCGCGCCACCTTCTCGGCGAGCCCGCGGAGCCGGTCGAGCTCGTCCCACATGTAGGTGTGGTGCACGGCCTCGATGTGGTCGGCCAGGCCGCCCAGCCCGAGCGCCTGCCACTGCGGCGCCGCCTCGGGCTGGGGCAGGTCGAGCGCCAGGGCGACGCCGGTGGCGTCCAGGCCCTTCTCGGCGGACGCCGCCGCGAGGCTCCGCTGCCCGCCGCAGCAGTAGTCCAGCCCGAAGCCCTCGAGGACGCGGGCCCGGCGCGGGTCCTCGGTCACGAGGTCGCCGAGGGTGCTGGTCAGATCGATCATCAGATCTCCTTGTCAGGGTTCAAAGGTGCCGCCACGGGCGTGGCCGCGAGGATGGAGAGCAGGGACGCCCGCGCGGCCCCCCAGGCCGCGTGCAGCGTGCAGGGGTGGCGGCCGTCGCAGGGTCCGCCGGCGACGACGCACCGGCCGTCGTCGGTCGGCCCGTCGACCGCCTCGATCACGTCGAGGGCGCTCACGTCGCCGGTCGTGGCGACGTAGCCGCCCGCGGGGCCCGGGACCGACGTCACCCAGCCCGCCCGCACCAGCGGGGTGAGCACCTGGGCGAGGAAGCCCGGGGTCGTCCCGAGTTCGTCGGCGAGGGCGGACGCCTTCCGTCGCGTCCCGGGCGGCTGCAGGGCGCCCAGCGCCCGGACGCCGAGGTCGGCACGCCTCGTAATCTCTAGTCTCACACTAATAGATTATAGGAATCGCCCCTGAAGGCAAGCGGCCGGTCGACCGGCGTCAGCCGCGCACCCGCAGGGACCGGCCCACCACGACCACGACCGCGAGTGCGGCCACGGCCAGGCAGGCGCAGATCGCGTAGACGCCCCCGTAGCCCCAGGCGCCGGCGGAGCCGAAGCCGATGACCGGCCCGGAGACGATCGCGCCGACCTGACGCGCGTTCATGTACAGCCCGGACGCCAGCCCCGGGCGCGCCACGACCCGCTGGAAGAACGTCAGGCCGATCCCGGACACCACCGCGACCCCCCAGGCGTTGAGCACCTGCAACCCGATCAGCGCGGGCACCGAGCCGCCCGCGCCGGCGACGCCGACGGCGACCACCCCGGCGTAGTACAGCCCGGCCGCCACACACCCGGAGGCCAGCAGCGTCAGCGACGACACCCGGGCGCCGAGGCGTCCGAGGAACAGGAGCGCGGGGATCTCGAGCGCCGCGGAGACCCCGAGCGCCACGCCCGCCCACACCTGGTCGACGTGCGCGGTGCGCGTCACGAACAGGTTCATCATCGCGACCCCGGAGTTGTTCGCGGCCCCCAGCGCCGCGAACGCCACCAGCACCGCGCCAACGGCCACGCCGCCGAACTCGATCCGGTCGGTGTGCGCCGGCGCCACGTGGCCGGACGCCGCGGCGCGCGTCGAGGTGCGCAACAGCGCGATCGCGGTGCCCACCGAGGCCGAAGCGATCACGGCGACACAAGCCAGGATGGCGCGCCCGCCGAAGGCCGCCATCACCGCGGACGCCACCGGCGGGCCGGCGACCCAGGCGAAGGAGAAGAGGGCCCGGGTGTCCATGACGTCCTTCGCGGACGCCCCGGTGGAGCGCAGGTGCGCGAACATCATCGTGCCGCCGACGCTCGCCGGGGCCCACAGGACGACCAGTGCCACGGCGGCCACCAGCAGCGACCCGGCCAGGGCCAGCGCCACGGCGAGGGTCAGCGAGCAGAGGGCGGCCACGATCATCGGACGCACGAAGTCACCCCGGCGGTCGGCCCAGGACGGCAGCACCAGGCCCGCCAGGAAGGCGCCCGCGTAGTTCACCGTCAGGATCAGCCCGACCTGCGCGTCGGTGGCGGCGTGCAGCGTCACCAGGATCATCGCCAGCGCAGGCCCGAAGAAGGCGCCCTGCAGGCCGCCGCACAGGGCGGCCATCCAGATCAGCCCGCGGCGCACCCGGGCATCCTCTCACCCGCGGGCTGGGCCTCCGCGCCGCGCGCGGGCGTCCGAGATCGCGAAGGGCAGGTACAGCAGGACGAACAGCACCAGGCCGAGCACCTCCAGCCAGGGCAGATACCAGGGCCAGGCCGGCATCAGGTCGATCAGGCTGGCGGTGTCGGGCTTGCGGTTGACGTACATGAAGTTGCTGCCGAGCGCCGAGTTGATGAAGAAGACGGCCACCATGTAGACATTGGCGGTCACCATCACCCGCAGCATCGAACGCCAGGTCGGGCGCATCCCCTCCAGCACCGTCAGCACGATCGCCGCCGCGACGATGAGCCCGTGGGAGAGGAACGTCTGGAAGAAGCGGTAGTGGGGGAAGCCGTAGATCCCGAGGTCGGGCGTCAGCAGGGCCTGCACCGCGCCGGCGATGCCCAGGAAGTAGAGCACCTCGTAGATCCGGCGGTTCCTGGACACCAACGCGTAGCCGCCGAGCCAGACCAGCGCGCTGCACACGTGCAGCGGCAGCATCGTCTTCAATGTCCACTGCCCGATGGCGGCGTTCCACGCGTGCCAGCCGATCTCGTTCAGCCAGAGCGTGATCGCCATGCCCCACCGGACGCGCGTCCTGACGGCCTCCGACGCCCCCTTCAGACGCGTCAGCCCCACGATGACCGCGGCGACGACGCCCAGCGCCACGAGGTGCGCTGGACCGAACATCACGAACGGCGACCCGGTGAAGTCCCGAGCGAAGAATTGGCCCACGTTCCCACCCATTTCATCCGACCACGCTCGCGGACAGTGTGGCGCACCGGACCGGTCCTCCGCCGCCGGACGCGCGCTCACGCCTGAGAGCGCGCGAAGCCGCCCACCCGTGGGGCGTGCACGTCATGACAGAGTGGCGCGGGTACTGTGCCCCGGACGCGTCCGTCCGGACGCCGTGAGGAGTCGCCATGAGACAACCGACGCTGTTGGCCGGGCTGGCGGTGGCCGCCGCGCTCGTCGTGAGCGCCTGTGGCACGCCCGGCTCCCCCGGGTCGCCCGGCGGCCCGTCCGGCTCCGGGACGGGCGCGCCGGCGGCGTCCGTGGTGGCGCAGGCGAAGCTCAAGGCGGCCCAGTACGACTACGACGGCGCGCTGGCGCTGCTGGCGTCCGACACCGCCGCTGACGCGGCCGCCGCCAAGGCCGACATCACGAAGGCCAAGGGCACGGCCATCGCGTGGGCCGAGCCGGCCAAGGTGCCGCACCTGTTCTGGCACCCCCTGATCGTCGACCCCGTCCGCGCGTTCTCGACGAAGCTCGCGCCGGCGGACCGGGCCGGCAACGCCCAGTACATGGTGACCCAGAAGGAGTTCGCGGCTCAGCTCCAGTCGATCTACGACAAGGGCTACGTGCTCGTCCACCCCGAGCGGCTGTATCAGCTCAAAGACGGCGTCATGACCTCGGTCGCCGACCAGCTCAAGCTGCCCCCGGGCAAGAAACCCCTGGTCATCTCCCAGGACGACGTCAACTACTACAAGCGCTGGGCCGACGAGGGCGGCTACCCGGCCGAGCTCAGGGTCGCGGCCGACGGCACCATCGTCAACAGATACGTGGACGCCGCCGGCACCACCTCCGAGGGCGCCTACGACATGGTCCCGATGGTGGACGCGTTCGTCCGGCAGCACCCCGACTTCTCCTACCGGGGCGACAAGGGCTCGATCGCGCTCACCGGCTACGAGGGCGCCCTCGGCTACCGCTCGTCGGTGAAGGCGTACGGCGACACGGACGCCACCAAGAAGGCTGCGACCGACGCGAAGAAGGTCGCTGACGCGATGAAGGCCGACGGTTGGAACTTCGCCTCCCACACCTTCGGCCACATCAGCTACTCGGCCAGCACCCCGGCCCAGATCAAGGCCGACATGGACCTCTGGAAGGCCGAGGTCGAGCCCATCACCGGCCCCACCCCCGAACTGATCTACGCCTTCGGCTCCGACGTGCAGTTCGGCATCGGGAAGTCGTACGCCGCCTCCGACCCGAAGTACCAGGTGGTCAAGGACGCCGGCTTCTCGTACTTCTTCCCGATCGACAACTCCAGCCCGTACTACGTCCAGGTGAAGGACGGCTACTACCGGCAGTGGCGCGTCGACATCGACGGCATCACGATGCAGAAGGTCCGCGACGGCAAGGCCACCGCCCTGCCGCTCTTCTTCGACACGAAGGCGCTGTGGGATCCTCTGCGTCCAGACCCGACCCCGACGCTGGCCACCGGCGTCAAGTAGCGGCCTGGGAGGCTTTGCCGAACCGCGCCAGCGGCGTCCCCAGGCCGAGCCTTCGGGCCGACTCGAGGTGTTCCGCGGCGACGGCGGCGGCCTCGGCCCGCCGCCCGAGCCTCAGCAGCACGCCGACGCGATCGGACGCGCTGCGGATCTGCCACGGTACCGTCCCGGCCGCGGCGGCGGACTGTTCGGCGGCGACGAGGAGCTCAAGGGCGGCCTCGTGTTCGCCCGCCACCGCGGCGAGGAGTCCGCGGCTGCGATCGGCCGGCCCGAACGTCGCCGTCACCTGGCCGTAGGTCAGGAACTGGCCGGCGTACGGGGCGAGCGCGTCGCGCAGCGCGGGGGCGTGCTCGTCGGAGCCGAGGTGGGCGACGGCCTCGGCGAGGAAGCCCAGCGTGATCGGTGCGGCCTCCAGCGGGTCCAGCGGCACCCGGTCCAGCGCCCAGGCGATGTTGGCCCGGGCGGCCCCGCCGTCGCCCGCCTGCGCCTCGGCGATGGCCACGATCGCCTGGGCCATCGCGTGGGGAGCCCCCTTGGCCGCCTCGGCCCGCAGCATCCCGAGCATGGGCGCGACAGAGGCGCGCGAGTCGATCACCAGGAACTGGTGGAGCGCGAACGCGCCGGGGGCGTCCCCGACCCCCGCCTCGGCCCCGGTCAGCAGCGCCTGGTTGGCCCACTTGTCGGCCGCCGGGTAGTCCCCTAGGTCGCGGGCGAGCGACGCCCGGGTGAGCGCGTGGTGCCAGCTGAGGCGTCCGGGGGCGCTGTGCCCGGACAGGTGGCCGAGCATGGCGTCCAGGTCCACCCGAGTTTGGTTGCCGACGACGAACTCGTCGTAGAGCCGCCCGAATTCGGCGACCGCGCGCCACCAGACGTCCCCGGTGCCCTCGGCGGCCGCGACGAAGTCCCTGGCCGCGGCGGCGCGGGCCGACACGTCCGGCGAACCCCGCAGCAGCGTGTGCCGCGCGCGGCAGGCCGCCGCCAGCGCGATCGAGTCGCCGGTCGACTCGGCGGCCGTACGCACCCCCTCGACGATGGCCTCTCGTTCGGCCTGGCTGCCCCCGGCGAGCATGGTGTCGAAGAGCAACGCGCTCTCCACCCGCAGTCTGAGGGCGCTGCGTCCTGAGCCGAGCCCGGCGAGCGCCTCCCGCAGTAGCACGGCGGTGTCCGCGACCACCACGTGGTAGCTGCGCAGATCCCACTCCTTGGCGAGCACGGCGAGCGCGAAGCGCTCGGGGTCGGATGCCGCCCGGGCGGCGTCGATCGCGGCCCGCCAGGCATCCTCGACGTCGACCGAGCGGCCCAGCATCGACAGCGTCCGGACGCGGCGGGTCAGCAGGTCGGCGACCAGAGGCCCGGACGCCGGACCCACCCGTAGGGCCTCGGCGCAGAGTTCGTCGCCCGTCCGCGGGATGCCCGCCCGGATGCAGAGGTCCACCGCACGGACGGCGGCTCGCGCCGCGGCGTCCGGGTCGCGGCCGGCGGCGAGCAGGTGCCACGCGCCGAGCACCAGCGACGCGCTCGACCGCTGGGCGATGAGGGCCTCGCCGGCCTCCTGGCGCAGGGCGCGCAGCTCGTCGTCGCTCAGCCGCTGCAGAACAGCGTGCCTCAGGTCGCGGTCCCGGGTCGCCACCGCGTGACCCTCGTCGGCACGGTCGAGGAGCAGCCCGGACGCCGCCGCCCGTTCGACGGCCGCCGCCAACGCGTCGGCGTCCAGGCCGAGCGCCGTTCGCAGGACGGACGGTCGGGCGCCGTCCTCGAGCACCGCGACGAGGTGAACCAGTCGGGACGCGGTGCGGTCCAGCGCCGCGAGCCGGTCACCCACCACCGACGTGAGCAGCTCAGTCGTCCTCGGGACGGGCCCGACCGAGCG
>Ga0075152_10000660_pt1 | contig 24980 bp, 23 predicted proteins | sample JI61114C2DNA_FD_70964 | JGI IMG/M metagenome (GOLD analysis project Ga0075152, IMG submission 70964) | Wastewater effluent complex algal communities from Wisconsin, to seasonally profile nutrient transformation and Carbon sequestration -... | ecosystem: Engineered > WWTP > Effluent > Algae...
GTCGATATGGTTCTGTTTCGCGAAAACACCGAAGACATTTATGCGGGTATTGAATTTGCCGCGGGCTCTCCGGAGTCACAAAAAGTATTAGACTTTCTGGAAAAAGAATTTCCAAAGGAATTCAAAAAGATCAGGTTTAACACAAAAGAACAATCAGAATCATTTTGGAAACTGGTGGGCGCAAAGAATCCGAAGAATGAAGTGAACGTGGGTATCGGGATTAAGCCTGTAAGCTGGAGTGGCAGCGTAAGGTTGATTCATAGCGCCATTTCATATGCGGTTACGCATAAGCGTAAATCAGTAACCCTGGTACACAAGGGTAACATCATGAAATTTACAGAGGGTGCTTTCCGCGATTGGGGTTATGCTATTGCTGAAGAACATTTTGGCGATAAAGTTTATACGTGGAACACGTGGGAAAAAACGAAAAAAGAAAAAGGTGAAGAAGCTGCGAATGCAGAACAGAAAGCTGCTGTTGCTGCCGGAAAGATTATTATAAAAGATTCTATTGCGGATATAACACTGCAACAAATATTAACGCGTCCCGAGGATTTTGACGTGATCGCCACGCTAAACTTAAATGGTGACTACGTGAGTGATGCGCTAGCCGCACAGGTAGGAGGAATTGGCATAGCACCAGGCGCAAATATCAATTACATAACAGGTCATGCAATTTTTGAAGCTACGCATGGTACAGCCCCCAAATATGCCGGTCAGGATAAAGTAAATCCGGGTTCTGTGATTCTTTCCGGAGTTATGATGCTGGAATACATGGGCTGGCAGGAAGCTGCCGACTTAATTAACAAAGGGTTGGGGAAAGCAATTGCATCAAAACGGGTTACGTATGACTTCCACCGGATGATGGAAGGAGCCACACTGCTCAAGTGCTCTGAATTCGCAAAAGAAGTTGTAAAGAACTTCTAATTAGTAATCAAGTAGTTTTTTAAAACCCCAACATTCGGTTGGGGTTTTTGCTTTTAAAGCGTTGATTGGAATTGCTCTAAATGTCCAAGCAACCGTTTTTTCGACAAATGGCATCTACACGCTTGCAACTAAAGGTTACTGAATCCGTATATCCTGTATTCTTGATGTAAGCCCAGTATAGATTTTAACAATTAAGATTAACAACCAATTAACTAACAACCAAAAATGAACAGATTAACTAAATCAGCAGCAGGCCTGATGCTTGCCATGTCAACTTTAACAATTTTTAGCTGTGACGATGAAGCGCCTAAGGTGTACGGACTTAACGATGCTGCGCAGTACGGAAAAATCACAGTAACGCTTGAAGGTACGCGTCCGGATGGTGAGGATTTTACTGAAAAGAAAGTATACAGATTCTTACCAGAAGAGAATGTTGGATACTCATCCGTACAATTTGACGGTAACGAATACTTTTATGTACAGCGCCAGCACGGTGCAGTGACGAATTCGCACAATGATAACTACGCGGCCTTTAATTTTGAAGGAGACGGAGATACTCCGGTTAGCGGATTCTTCTACTTATATACATCCGTTATCGATGATGATGATAACGTTGTCTTTTATCTGGATGAGAACTTCTCTCTTGACATGGAAGATGTTGATAGCTTTAGCTATGACGAAGAGACGGGTAAACTTAAGTTAAAGTTTACAACTGAACTCGATGGCGAAAGCAACAATACAGGAAATGATTTAACTATTACCGTAGATGCGAGTGTTACCGTATTTGAACAGCTCAACGGAGGCGGTGGTGAATAATTGACATCGCACGAACTAATAAAAAAGGGTGCTTCAGTACCCTTTTTTTATTTTCTGTACGGCTGGAATCAGACATCTTTATAAATCAGCACGTTAAAGGTAGATTTGCCGGATTTGCTTATTTTTGCAACCGTTTCCGGAACTAGTTATGATCAGCCGGAACACTACTAAATACTGTTTTCTTTATGGGTTATATCGAACCGGCTCCCCTCTTAGACAAGGAAAATCCATTTGAAGCTATGATGTCGCGCTTTCGCGTGGCCTCTCAGATCCTCGGGCTTGAAGAAGATGTTTACAATGTGTTAAAATCTCCTGCAAAGCAGGTAATTGTATCGCTGCCCGTAACCATGGACGACAGCAGCATTAAGGTATTTACAGGCTACCGGGTAGTACACTCTACTATTCTTGGACCTTCTAAAGGCGGTATCCGCTACGATCCGCATGTTAACCTGGATGAGGTTAAAGCGCTTGCTGCCTGGATGACGTGGAAGTGTGCGGTGGTGGATATTCCATATGGCGGTGCAAAAGGCGGAATTACCTGTAACCCGCGCGAAATGTCAGCGGGTGAAATTGAACGACTAACCCGAGCGTACACAAGCGCGTTGATTGATGTCTTCGGTCCCGACCGCGATATACCAGCTCCTGATATGGGAACCGGTCCGCGCGAGATGGCTTGGTTGATGGATGAATACTCCAAAACTCAAGGTATGACCGTCAATGCTGTTGTAACGGGTAAGCCCCTGGTACTAGGAGGATCACTTGGAAGAACTGAAGCTACTGGCCGTGGAGTGATGGTGTCCGCGCTTACTGCAATGGAAAAGATGAAGATCAATCCTTACAAAGCAACCTGTGCCGTACAAGGTTTTGGTAATGTAGGATCGTGGGCAGCTAGATTGTTATCCGAACGTGGGTTGATCGTGCAGGCTGTGAGTGATATCTCGGGCGCATACTTTAATGAAAAGGGAATTGACTTTGAAGCAGCCATTAAATACCGCGACATAAACAAAGGCTCGCTGGACGGATTTGGAGGCGCAGAAAAAATAAAAGGTGATGAATTACTCACCTTACCTGTAGATGTGTTGGTTCCTGCAGCTACCGAAGATGTAATAACGGCCACCAATGCACCAAACATTAAAGCCAAGCTGATTGTTGAAGGCGCCAACGGCCCAACTTCCTCCAAGGCCGATGGTGTATTAAATGATAAGGGTATTGTTGTTGTTCCGGATATTCTTGCCAATGCAGGCGGTGTAACGGTCTCTTATTTTGAGTGGGTGCAAAACAGGTTAGGCTATAAGTGGGAAGCAGAACGCGTAAACCGTAGGTCAGACCGGATTATGAAAGATGCTTTGAATAATGTTTATGCGGTAGCACAAGAATATAAAGTGTCACTGCGCATTGCAGCGTACATGGTTGCCATTGATAAAGTAGCGAAAACGTATAAGTATCGCGGAGGCTATTAATAGTAGACGTAAGATTTTAGACATAAGACTTTAGAAATCAGAATGACTATACATAAGGAAGGAAGAACACTGTTATTTATTTTGCTGATCGTTTTTGTCGGCATTGTTTGGGTGAGCGATTACTATTTGTTGTCCGATGTGCTGCGGAACCTCATCATTGGAGCATACGCAATTTTTTACCTCATCATCCTGCAGTTTTTCCGTAATCCTGTTTTCTCGGTTGCTAAAAATCCAACACACATTATCGCTCCGGCTGATGGAAAAGTTGTAGTGATTGAAGAAGTTGAAGAACCGGAATACTTTAAAGGTAAAAGGAAGCAAATCTCTATTTTCATGTCGCCTTTTAACGTTCACGTAAACCGCATGCCGGTTGAAGGTTCCATCAGTTATTACAAATATCACCCCGGGAAATATTTAGTGGCGTGGCATCCGAAATCAAGCACCGAAAATGAGCGCACAACGGTAGTGGCTAAAATGAGCAATGGTACCGAAGTGCTCTTCCGCCAGATTGCAGGTGCCCTTGCACGAAGAATTAAATGTTATGTTCAGCAAGGACAGAAACTTGAACAAGGTCAGGAGTTTGGCTTCATTAAATTCGGCTCACGGGTCGATATTTTTCTTCCATTAGATGCCGTGATCAACGTGAAAATTGATGACGTAACAAAGGGTGGAAAAACGGTGATTGCACAGCTGAGCTAGTCAGTCAACACCCTTCGATTCCGCTCTTAATTCGCAGATTATCAAATAAATGGATCGCTAACATTCGTTTTACAAGCAGGTATCGGTATTTTTGTAAAATTTTTCAAGCGTATGAACCGAGCAAAATCTCTTCGATTTGCCAAAGACCGTCAGGATTTTTTTGTAACGCTGAACAAGCGGGTGAATGAATATTTCAAAACCCGTGAATTGAGCCGTCATGCAAATGCCGAGATGATCATCAAAACGGTTTTCATGTTTGCGTTATACTTCACGCCTTTTGTGTTGATGCTAACCGCAACCGTAACCGGAACATGGCCCATGCTTGGCATGTGTGTGCTGATGGGTATTGGTGTTGCAGGAATTGGACTATCCATTATGCACGATGCCAATCATGGAGCGTATTCCCATAAGCCGTGGCTAAACAACCTGATCGGATATTCCCTCAACATCGTTGGCGGAAATGCTTTCAACTGGAAAATTCAGCACAACGTGCTACACCACACGTACACGAATGTATACGATGCTGATGAAGACATCAGCCCGAGAGGTGTACTGAGAATGTCACCATACTCCGATTGGAAACCTATGCATAAGTTCCAACATATCTATGCCTGGTTCATTTACGGATTGATGACGCTGGTTTGGGTATTGGCTAAGGATATCATCCGTATGATCAGCTACCACAAGGAGGGACTGATCAAAAAGCAAAATGCCAGTGTGATGACTGAAAGTATTATCCTGGTCGTAACGAAGATTCTTTACCTCGCGTACATTTTTACCCTGCCGATTGTGATTCTTGATCTTTCATTCTGGACTGTACTCCTTGGCTTCTGTGTGATGCATTACGTAGCAGGATTTATTCTGGCGGTAATTTTTCAGCCTGCTCACGTTATTGAAGGCACAGAATATTTTGAGCCTGATATGAATGGTAATCTTGAAAACAACTGGGCGATCCATCAGCTTCACACAACAACCAACTTTGCAAACAAGAGCCGGTTATTTTCCTGGTATGTGGGTGGGTTGAACTTTCAGGTGGAGCATCATTTGTTCCCCAATGTTTGTCACGTGCATTATCGCAACATCGCTCCGATTGTGGAGGCAACGGCAAAAGAGTTTGACATTCCGTACAAATCGGAAAAAACATTTGTCGATGCCCTTGTAGGACATGGCAGATTGTTGAGGGAGCTTGGTAAGAAACCAACTACTGCACTGAAGATTCAGCAGGTAGCCACCGCTGCTTAAGACACCACCGTATCAAACATTTTGGTAAACGCTTTCATTTCATCGAGCGTACCAATGCTTACACGACACCATTCTTTATCGAGGTAATCCCACACTCGGATTTCAAATCCTTTTGCTTTGGTTTCATCCAGAATAGTTTTTCCGTCTTTTGGAGCTGGAAAGAACACCACGTTGGCACGTGATTTTCCGTATTGCCATTTTTTGGAATCGAGATAGTTGAAGAGGTGCTCGCGTGCTTCAGCATTTTTCTTCCGCGTGTAGGCCATAAATTCTTCATCGCCTAAGCTCGCCTGCGCGGCCGCAAGCCCGGCTTGATTAAGGGATCCCCAGATTTGTTTTTGACTCATCTTTTTAATTACATCCGGATGGGCGATGGCATATCCGATCCGCACACCCGCCAGTCCATAAACTTTGGAAAAAGTACGCGAGACAATAATATTTTGATTCCCCTGCTTCACCAGTTCAATCATTGATTTTTGCTGTGATGGCTCAAGAAACTCCAGGTAAGCCTCATCCGCATACACCAATGTTTTTTTAGACATCTCTTCACAAAAACTTTTGTACGCAGCGGCATCCACAACTGTTCCTGTAGGATTATTTGGATTGATCAGGAACAGAATTTTTGTGTCAGGCTTCATGGCAGAAGCTAGTCCCTGCAAATCGTGCACAAGATTTTCGTCCAGGTTAACTTTATCCCAGCGCGCATTAAATTTCGTAGCATAGTCCATTAATAATCTGAAAACCGGAAAAGCAGATAGTACTGCGCCCCCCTCTAACCCGACAGACATTCCTGCGAGGCATAATAATTCAGAAGATCCGGCACCAAGCATAATGTGCTCAATCGTTACACCTTCTTTTTTTGCAATTGCTTCCTTGAGTTGGTTCGTTGGATTATAGGCGTACCGATTGCCTTCACTGATAATAGCCTTTAAAGCTTCCCGCGCTTTCGCAGATGGTCCGTACGGATTTTCGTTTGAGCCAAGGCGAACAAGCTGATCAGGCGCAAATGAAGTGAGATTGTGAAGTCGTTCCGCTTCACTTACCGGAGCAGCCATTAAGCTGTCGATGAGTGCTGGAGTAAAGGCCAGGCCTGTTCCCAACGCAAACGATGACTTAAACCAGTTTCTGCGGGATAGTGTTGTTTTCATAGATTATCTCCAGGGAGCTTTTTGATAAAACGTTACATAGGTTTGTCCGTCCAACACGATCATGGGATCGTTATTCTTCGGGTGATTTCTTTTTTCGAGCAAATAGGATCCTGAACCCGCGCCCATAGATGAAGAATAGTGGATTCTTGTACCGTCATACGACCACGTTCCGCGATCGCTGCTTTGAGAATTCGTTCCACCGGAATAGGCATTGGTATTGACGCTGCGCGAAGATTCACCGTAATACTCATACGTGCCATCGGCTTTCAGCGTGATACATTGTTCCGTGCTGCTGCCGCCTGAGTTCGTGCTGTTTACGTTTACATAGCACCATTTGCCTACTAATTCCTGTGCAATGTTGCCCGTACCGCTTTGAGGTTGTTGGTTGTTCCTACCGGCAGTTGCCGCAGGATCTGGCGATGCACCGTTCTTAGCGTAATAGAATGCCTGCCCGTTTATGTTGAGCGACAGTTGATTGCCGTTTACTGCATAAGGCATAACCAGATTTCCCTGGGTCGTTTGTACGGTTACGGTTGTAGTAGTTGTTTGATAGCTGAAAATCTGTCCCTGGTAAACACATTTTCCTGCTTTTGTAAATTCAATCGTCTCGTTGTTGCCCGTCCAAATGCCAATAATGCTACTGGTTGAAGCAGTTGGCTGGGCTGGCGCGGTTGTAGTATCGGTTGCCGTGCCGCTTCGGGTAAACACAACGTTGCCTTCAACATCACCACCTGAAACGGTTAATGAATTGCCCTGAAGTATGTAGGTATAATTAGTAGTAGCTCCATTGGCTGAAATAGAAAGTTTATTGCCCTGAGCGGTGAATGTAATCTCACTTCCATCAAACTCTCCGCGGCCATCGGCATTCAGCATGAGGGTCATTTGCTGACCATTGGAATTGGTTTGCCAGACTCCGTGAATTTTATTTTGCTGGGTTTTGGCACCTATTTGCGGATAGGCAGATACAGGAATTAGTAGGATTACAAGTGCAAATGAAATGAGCTTTTTCATGGCAGCGGGGATGGCACTGACCAAGGTAGGAAATTTCTGTACTAATTTTTAAACCGCAGAGGCGCAAAGAAGTGCCTCTACCTCTGCGTACGTTGTACCTCTGCGGTTAATGTATTAAAGAAACTGCTCAATGGTACGCATCACCTGTTGCAGCGCAGCCGCATCTGTTTCGTCAAAATTATTCAGCGTATCGCTGTCCACATCGAGCACCAGGGCCACTTCGCCATTTTTAAAAGCGGGCAACACGATTTCGGATTTTGAAGCAGAGCTGCAGGCAATGTGTCCGGGAAATTGCTCAACGTCCGGGACAAGGATTACTTTCTTCTCTTTCCACGCTGCTCCGCAAACACCTTTACCAAAGCCGATGCGGGTACATGCGATCGGTCCCTGGAAAGGGCCGAGTACAAGCTCATTGTTTTTAACAATATAAAATCCTACCCAAAAAAACCCCATAGCCTGTTTTAATGCGGCTGCGATGTTTGAAAGATTCGCCACAACATCGGGCTCACCGCCTACGAGTGAATTTATTTGCGGAAGTAAGGCGCTATAACGCTCTTGCTTATCGGTTGAGTTCGAGAGAATAAGTTCTTCGGCCACGGTAAAATCGTTAATTATCAGATCTTTTTTTAGGAGTATAGAAAGCTAATGTATCGTTAAATACGGATTCCGTAGCCGTTAAGTTCCCGTTGAATTGAGGCGCGGGAATACCGGAAACAAATTCCTTGTCTGAAGTAAAGATACGGGCCTCATCCCACAAGTCGTGGTTGATAAATTGCTGCAGTGTTGTTGTTCCGCCTTCGATAATAACGGATTGAATATTTCTTTTAGCCAAGTCATCCAGCAATGATTGTTGAAACGAGCTTTCGTTCAGCTTTACAAATTCGAAATTCTTTTGAGCTTCACTTTTGCTTACCGTATAACAGATTGTTTGCTGCTGCCCGTCAAACAGGGTTAGTGTTTTCGGTAATCTGTTGTACCGATCAAGTACAATTCGCGTTGGATTTCTTCCTGACCAATCCCGTACGGTGAGTGCAGGATTATCATGAAGCGCGGTTGCCGTCCCTACCATCACTGCATCTTCTTCGCTTCGCCATTTGTGAACAAGCTGCCGTGAATGTTCATTACTGATCCATTTAGAATCAAAATTTTCACGAGCAATAAATCCGTCTGCGGTCTCCGCCCACTTTAAAATAATGTATGGCCGTTTCTTTGAGAGGAATGAGAAGAAACGCTTATTTAATTCAAGGCCTTTTGATTCCAGTACCCCGGTAGTAACTTCAATCCCTGCATCTTTCAGTTTTTGAATTCCTTTTCCGCTGACGAGTGGATTCGGATCAATGTTCGCAATCACAACTTTTTTAACCTGATGCTTCACCAGCAGATCTGCACAGGGAGGAGTTTTGCCGAAGTGTGAGCAGGGTTCAAGATTAACATAGACTGTGCTGGCTTTTAACAGGGATTGATCTTTTACAGCAGCAACTGCATTTACTTCCGCATGGGCTTCACCGTATTTTTCATGTCTACCCTCACCAATAATTACGTTGTTGTGAACGATCACACAGCCCACCAACGGGTTTGGACTTACCGATCCCCGGCTGAGCTGCGCGAGATCGAGGGCGCGCTGCATATAAAGCTCGTCCGGAGATAAGTCCTTCATGTTTAAAACAATTGGTATACTTGCAAAGATTGTCAGGGCATGATGAATTCCAAAGACTTATTCAGGGATTTACGGAAGCGGATTACGCTTTTGCAGGAAGTCTCTGAAACGGATAGTATGCTGTACCTGATCCTGGAAAGCATTGGTATTACCCATTCGGATGTTATTGCTCAAAAAGCTGTTTCGCTAACCCTAGGGGAAACTTCTGCACTGAACACAATCATTGATCGGATTAACAAAAATGAACCTGTTCAATATATTTTAGGCAAAGCACATTTTTTCGGACAAGAGTTTGAAGTAAATCCCGCTGTGCTTATCCCGCGGCCGGAAACAGAATTTTTAGTAGAAGAAGTTTTGAAGAGCACTTCAAACATACCCGGAAAAATACTGGACATCGGGACGGGGAGCGGTTGCATTGCCATAACGCTTGCAAAAAATCTTCCACAGAAGACCGTTATTGCCTTTGATATAAGTGATGAAGCGCTGCAAGTAGCGTCCAAAAATGCGAAGCAACTTGGAGCAAACGTTACTTTCCAGCATGTTGACATTTTAAAAAGTGAAATTGATTTTCAGGAACTTGAATTTATCGTAAGCAACCCGCCTTACGTTGCTGTTTCGGAAAAGCATGCCATGAATCGTAATGTGCTGGATCACGAGCCGCACCTGGCATTGTTTGTTCCGGAGAATGATCCGTTGATCTTTTACAACGCGATTGCACAGAAAGGATTGTCCGCATTGAAATCAGGTGGCCGAATTGTGGTGGAGATCAATGAACGGTTCGGAAAAGAAGTGTGTGATATTTTTATTCAGGCAGGCTTCACGAACGCAACAGTGATCAAAGACTTGCAAAACAAAGACAGAATTGTATCTGTCATAAAATAATGAACCCGGTTTTCATCCTTCATGGAGCGCTTGGCTCAGCCTCACAGCTGGATCCGGTTAGAGAAGCCTTACAGCTCAACGGAATGAATGCATGCAGCATGAACTTTTCGGGTCATGCAGGCGAACCCTTTCAGTCGGAATTCGGAATTGAACAATTTGCCACAGATGTTTTACGGGAGTTGGATGAGCACAAGCTTAGCATGGTAAATGTTTTCGGCTATAGCATGGGCGGATATGTTGCCCTGTGGCTGGCTAACAGACATCCTCATCGGATTGGTAAGATCGTAACGCTGGGTACCAAGTTCGACTGGAGTGTGGAGTCGGCTTTACAGGAAATCAAAAAACTTAATCCGGAAAAAATAGTTGAAAAAATCCCGGCTTTCGCCAGAATACTGGAAAGCCGGCATGCTCCGAACGATTGGAAAGAACTGATGCAAAAAACAGCAGATATGATGATGGCATTGGGCAGAAGTCCGTTGTTCACCCGTGAAGTTTTGAAATCTCTATCGCACCCGACACTACTTTGCCTGGGCGATCAGGATGATATGGCGGATAAACAGTATTCAGAAGAAGTAGCAGGGTTGTTACAAAACGGAAAATTTATGCTTCTTGATAACACTCCTCACCCGATTGAAAAAGTTTCGCTGGAAAAATTGACTGACATTCTGATGAATTATTTTAAAGATTAAAAGAACCGGATAGCTCCTTTAAACCCCCACCACATCGTAAGGTGGGTATTGTTATTGTAATCATGTTCCTTAATAATTTCCGGTTGAAAGTCTGTGAAGATGTCATAGTACCCGTCATACGAGTTCTTGGTAAGATGCCCGTTCAGCGTAATACCAAAAGCAATTCCGATACGATCAAAAGGCTGAAATTCTAAGCCAACGTAAGCTTTATTCAACAGGTTAATGGCGGGAGTAAACTCGCCTTTGCTAAGCTGGTTGCAGGTAAGATCAATATTCAGGTTTAGCCAGTCGAAAATATAGGGCGCCATACCAAATCCGTAACCGAACGTCCATTCCGTACTGCGGTCTTCATCGTTAGGATCACTCTGCGGCTTTACACCGAGTGCAAAGATGTTATAAAATTTATATGTGCCTGTGCGAAAGGCTACGTTCGTGTAGAAAATTTCGTCTGCTGAAATTTCAAGCTTGTGGTAGCCTCTTTTTACATAGCTGATAAACCCAATAGGCACACCGCGCAGCGTATCGGCAACATTAATAAAGCCGATCTGAACGCCTTTCAAATTACTCGCGTAGTTGACAAGCGGTGCAACCTGAACACCTTTCATTTTGCCTTTGCTGAAGTTCATCACCCCGGCAACCTGGGCACCTCTAAACTGCTTGGTTTGAATATTCACGATTCCCGCAAGCTGGGCACCATCTGAACGACCGCTATTAACATTTGTGATACCCGCAATCTGACAGCCTTTAATTCCTTTTCTATTAGTGTTAAACAATCCTGCCGCCTGGAACCCACGCATTCGGCCTTCATTGAAATTCAGCAGTCCGGCCAGTTGAACGTATGAAACATCACCGAGGTCAATATTGAACAAGCCGCCTAGCTCAAACTTCTTTGTTCCGGCTGAATAACCGCCAAACAGGTTAAAGGAAAAATCGTTGACGGTTTTATCGCTCTGCTTTCCGTTAGTACTTACAGCGGGAATCACTGAACCTTGAAACTTGCTATAGAAAAGAGTGTCGTGGGTACCCGTGTTCCAAACTGGCTCCACGCTTGTTGTGTCTTGTGGGATTGTATCTGCAATTATTTGCTGAGCCACAAACACCGTGTCGATCAGAGAAATTGTATCATATTTAATGGAAGTAGGGACTTCAGGCAACGTTTCCGGTGATAACGGGATGTTGATAAAAACGTAGGTATCCTCCTTAATAACCAGCAGCGTATCCATATAGCTTTTCCGACTAACGGCAAGGTTATTTTTATCCTGAGGCTCTTTAAGCATCATGCTGAAATAGCCGAAGGAATTACTGACCGCAGCAGTTAAGGTTCGGGTATCGTAGACGCTTACACCGGAAATTTTTTCTCCCGTAATCGCATCCAGAATGTACCCGTTAATGAAGAGCGGATTTTTAGGTTGTGCGGCTGAAGTCTTTTTAGGCTGGGGGGGAACTTTGGCGAGGATAATGTATTTACCTTTTTCTTTGAACGATACATTTCCCTTAAAAATCAATTCCAGAATTTCACGAACAGTCTTTGCTTTAAAAGATGCGGTGACATTTTGTTCGATGTCGATGTCAGAAGAAGTATAGGAGAATGTGATCTTAGCTTCTTTGGAAATTCTCTTTAACGCCTTTTCTACCGGCTCGCCCGACAACTCAAGCGTTACCTCTCGCTCCAACAGCGGAACGGTTTGCGCCATGCCTCCGGTGGTCAGCAGCAATGCCAGAAACGTTAGGACGAATCTACTTACGACAGCCATTTCCTTTAAGCGTGATTTCATTGTCTGTTTTTTCAAGGGTGAGGGATAATGTTTCAGCGATGACTTCGGCAATCATCTCAATGGTTTCGTGCCGGAAGGTTACGGTAATCCGGCAATTCTCAAGTTCCTTGGTTTCAAGCTTGAGCTTAATGTCATAAACTTCATTGATGACCTCTACAACCTCGCTTAACCGGGTATTATCGAAAACAAAGATTTGTGTTTTGTAGGCCAGGATGTTTTCATTGCGTTGAGTAAGCTTTGAAAATGTGTTGGAAACTTTATTATAAAAGCCGGTTTCACGCTCTTTCAGGTGCAGGCCGGAATCCAGTGCAGTGTAAAAAATAACTTCCCCGCTCTCTACGTATACTTCAACCGTATCGCTACCGGGATATGCTTTAACGTTAAAGGATGTTCCAATATCCTTAATCAACAATCCATCAACCTCCAGTAAAAACTCTTGCTTTTCTTTTTCAGCGATATTAAAATAGGCCTCACCTTTCAGCTTGGTCTTTCGGATCTTTTTAATCGGATCGTATGCGTATTCCACAGAAGTATTTTTATTCATAAAAACACCTGTTCCATCGGGCAAAAGTTTTTCAGTAGCTTGTTCCGTTGCAGCAAGCGTTGTTTCTTGCTGAGGTATCAGGAAGTTCTGGTAGAAAAAAAATCCGATCGTAACAAGAAGAGCAAAGGATGCAGCAATTTTCCAGGAAAGCTGGATTGTCTTCTTAACTTGATTACGGATCTTTATCTTTTCTTTAAGTTTACCCCAGGCTGCATCGGTATCAAAAACCTCCTGATGCTTAAGATCAAGACTCTTGTCAAAGAGGGTTTTAAAATGCGTATAGTACGTCTGGTTGTCAGATGAAAGTTCGAGCCAATGGTTTAGGGCAGTTCTTTCTTCGGCTGAAATTTCTCCAAAGAGGGCTTTCCCAATTAATGTGTCGATATCGTTGTAGTCAACATTCAATTTCGTATCGGATCAAGTAATCTAACATAAACATGAAAAGTAATGGCAGGTAATCACGAAGTTGTTCCCGCATGATCTTGAGCGCTTTGCCGATTTGATTCTCCACTGTTTTAACCGATAGGTTTAATTCAGTTGCGATCTCAGCATATTTTAATTCCTCAAACCGACTCATTGTAAAAATTACCCGACATTGTTCGGGCAGCTTTTGTAAAGCAACTGCAATCCGCTGCGCCAGCTCGTCTGGTTCAACGGGTTGATTTGATTCGGATGAAGCGACAGTCAATATTTTTTCCTTAACATATTTCTCCTGCATCTTCTTACGTGTTAAGTTGTTCAGGCTGGCGTTTCGCACCATGCTGAACAGATAAGCCTTTACAGATGTGTGTACATCCAGGGAGTTGCGTTTCTCCCATAATGCCAGGAAAGCAGATTGCACGATTTCTTCAGCCTCATCGCGGTCGCGCAGAAAGGTATGCGCGTAATTGCACAGCACTCCATAGTGCTGGCGGAAAGCTGCTTCAAAAGCAGCTTCCTTTTCCGGGACTGATTCTTTTTGAGACAATTCCCCTTACGCGGTTAGATCATGCAATTTACCTAAAAGCATTTTGGGGTTAAGACAAGCGAGCGGACGAATACCCCTATCGAAAAATTAATTTATTTCACTCACCCAAAAACTGTGATCGCGATGAATGGTTACTATGCCATCTTTTTCAATGACAGGCTCGGGGTGAGCAGACGTTGGATAGAATGACAGGGTAGTCGCGGCTTGCAACCACTTTTTGAAATGGCCGTTTCGAATAAATACCCACCGTTTTCCGTTTTGAATGACGGCCACATCAAGCGCGGGAAATTTCTCAAACGATTCCAGGGCTGCGCCCGAAATAACGTTTACCGCTTTTTGTTTTGAAGCTGCTAAAAAGTAAAGGGCACGGTCTAACGCTTCTGTCTCTGTAGGGCAGGAAATAATTTTCACTGGAAATTGATCTTGTAGCAATTTCTTTAGTTGTTCGGTATGCTGCTCAACGGCAATCACAACGTCAATTTTAATTCCCCAGGATAGAACTTGTTCCAGCGTTCGTTCGGTTATCACAACGGTTGGACTCCACTCCAGTAATTGCTGAATGCTTTCGAAATTTTCCCCTGGCGCGTCATCGATCACCAAAGCCGGCTCCTGATCCTCCCGTATAATATGGTGTGACGACATGCAGGTAAAATACTTAACTTACAGCATAAAAGTAAGCGCATGCTCAACGCCAATCAATGTTACGAGGCCTTTCAGCGAAGTATTGATGACTATCACGTGCACGATCACGTGGATACATCTATGAAAAACGCGTACCCGCCTGCAAGCTTTGAGCATTTGCTTTATGCCAAGAACTGGATCGATACCGTTCAATGGCATCTGGAGGACATTATTCGCTTACCGGAGATCAACCCGGTTGAAGCTTTGCAGATCAAGAGACGGATCGATAAGTCCAACCAGGACCGTACGGATATGGTGGAGAAATTGGATGATTATTTTCTTGAACAGTTTAAGGGCGTAACCTCAAAAGCTTCAGCGAAAATCAATTCAGAAACTCCGGCCTGGCTATTGGATAGGATGAGCATTCTGTTGTTGAAAATCTTTCACATGAAGGAGCAGACGGAACGAAAAGACGCTAGCGCAGAGCATATCGAAAAATGTAAAGCCAAGCTGAACGTTTTGATGGAACAACGGGCCGATATGCAGTTGGCCTTTGATCAATTGATGGAAGATATAAAGTCCGGTGACCGCAAAATGAAAGTGTATCGCCAGATGAAAATGTATAACGATGCATCGCTTAACCCGATGCTGTATCAGAAGAAATAGACTGTCAGCTCAACCTGACAAAAAATTATGAAGAAAATCCTTGTTCTCCGTTTTTCCGCAATGGGCGATGTGGCACTGATGGTGCCTGTAATCCGTTCGTTGGTGGCAGAGCATAAGGATGTTGAAGTTACGATTGTTACGCGTCCCCGGTTTGCTGCATTTTTTGCAGGCATCGAGCGGGTGATTGTTTTCGATGCGGATGTTGACCATAAGTTCAAGGGGTTCTTTGGAATCCGCCAGCTTTTCCGGGCCTTGATCTTAAAAAAGAATTTTGATATTGTGATTGATCTTCACGATCATATTCGCACCATCATCCTGAGAAATCTCTTCAAGCTGTTTGGCAAGCAGGTAATAGTTTTTGACAAAGGCCGGAAAGAGAAAAAAGCTTTTACGCGAAAAGAAAATAAAATTACAAAGCCTCTGCCACATACGGTTGAACGGTATCACAAAGCGTTTGAAACAGCCGGTTTTCAGTTTAAGCTGTTGCAACCTCCGTATTTACTTCCGACAGAAGAATCAAAGAAACTTATTGAAGCCTGGTTTATTAAAAAAGAACTGGTAAAAAACGAAAAATGGATTGGGATTGCACCGTTTGCCATGCATAAGTCTAAGATCTGGCCGGTGGCGAATTACCCCAAGCTGATCGATTCGATCTTGAAGAAAATGCCTGCGAAGTTTTTTCTCTTTGGAGGAGGCGATGAGGAGATACAATACTTCGAAGATTTGCAATCGCTTTTTCCACAGCAGTGTGTAATCGTGGCTGGCAGACTAAAATTACCACAGGAGCTTACGCTCATGCATCATCTGGATTTAATGGTGTGCGTGGATTCATCCAACATGCACCTGGCTGCTTTATCAAACACGCCTATACTCTCCATCTGGGGCGGCACGCATCCGGATGTCGGCTTTGCGCCCTTCGGGCAAAATAATGAAGCAAGTATAGCACAGATTAGCCGCGATGAACTGCCCTGCAGACCCTGCTCGGTTTATGGAAAAGAAAAATGTCTACGCGGTGATTTTGCTTGTTTGAACTGGATCACACCGGAAATTGTAGCCGGTAGAATATTCCGCAGACTCCAGCCTTAAATCACGTCATCTGGGTGATATATTTCTTAAGCCTTTGTTTAATTATTGTGAAAGTTATGCAACCTTGTACCGCGTAGCCGGTACCTTGATAAAATTCCTCTGCCATGTTCAAAAACTTATTGACCGTTGCCCTTCGCAGTTTCTCAAGGCAAAAGTTCTATTCCATTATTAACCTGGTGGGGTTAGCGTCAGGATTAACATGTGCCTTGTTTATTTACCTGTGGGTGAACGATGAAATCAGCAAGGACAAGTTTCACAACGACAGTGAGAGAATATTCCAGGTTCTTTCAAATGTGCAGCTTGGAGATGGTGAAGTTTTGACCTGGACGAATACTCCGGGGCCTTTGGCGGAAGATATCCGTGAAAAAAACCCTGAAGTTGAATTAACGGTTCGGGTGATGAGCAACCGGTCGGATTTATTTCAATACGAAGACAAGAGTTTTATTGAAGCCGGATGCATGGCTGACCCGGATTTCTTTAAGCTTTTTAGTTTCAATATTCTTAGTGGCAAGCCTAATACCGATACAGCCGATATTTCTTCCATTTCAATCTCACACCAGCTTGCGCAAAAGCTGTTTGGTAACGATGATCCAATCGGTAAAACAGTCAGGGCCAATAATCAAACGGATTATACTATTGCGGCAGTTTTTGAAGATGTTGGGACACAATCCTCTTTTAAGTTTGACTATGTTATCCCCTACGAAGTTTATAAAAAGCAACGCGGCCAGGGGTTTAACTGGGGTAATTATGATCATCCAACGTACGTTAAACTTTTTGATGCCGCACAGGCGCAGCAGGCAATTGATAAAATCAATGAAAGAAGGATAGCCTTCGCAAAAGCACAAGGAGATGCTTCCAGCGCGGCTCAATTCTATATGCAACCCTTTACCGAAAATTACCTGAATTCACATTTCGAAAATGGAAAGCCCGTTGGCGGGAGAATTAAATATGTGCGAATCTTTACGGTAGTAGCCATCTTCATTCTTGTTATCGCCTGCATAAACTTTATGAATATGGCAACGGCTCGTGCCGTAAACCGCGCGAAAGAAGTAGGTGTAAGAAAAGTGGTTGGCGCACAGCGTAAATCCCTGATTCTGCAATTTATGGGCGAGTCGATGATGATTAGTTTTTTTGCCATGATACTCGCCATAGGCATAACGTACCTGCTGCTTCCTTTTTTCAACATGCTGGTGGCCAAACAGCTTGTAATCAGTTTCTCGCATACCATGTTTTGGATTTCTGCGCTGGTGATTGTGTGCATTACCGGAATTCTGGCAGGAACATATCCGGCTTTTTTTCTGTCATCCTATCAGCCTGCACAGGCCTTGAAAAATTCAGGCTCCTCAACAGGCGGTAACGGATCGCTACGGAAAGCGTTGGTTGTTTTTCAATTTACATTAACTGTAATACTGGTCGCATCATCCCTGGTGATCTACAATCAGATCCAGTTTATTTTTAATAAAAACATTGGCTATGATCGTGAATCGGTTCTATCGTTTCCGTTACGTGGAAGTTTGCGAAATGAATACGATGCATTTAAGAACGAAGCGCTTCAATATCCGGGCATAACAACGGTCAGCAAAGCCGACAATAGCCTGGTACAGGTAAACAATCAGAACGCCTCTGTGTCCTGGCCAGGAAAATCCGACACGGAATCAATTTTCTTTCGTACCGTTTGTGTGGATTACGATTACCTTGAAACAATGGGGTTGGAAGTTATCCAGGGCAGGTCGTTTAAAAAGGAATTCAGTGACACCAATACATTCATTGTAAGCCAGAAGGCCGTTGAAATCATGGGATTGGAAGACCCTATTGGAGTTGAGATCGTTCAATGGGGCACAAAGGGCCGGATCATCGGGGTGATAAGTGATTTTCACAGCCGCTCCATGCACGAGGCCATTGATCCGATTGTGCTCATGTTCAGACCACAATGGACAGGACGTGCATTCATAAAGTTTGAAGCAAACAAAACTCAGGAAGTACTTGAAAGTCTTGAGAAAATTTATGGCAAGTATAATCCGCAATATCCGTTTGCGTATACATTCCTGGATGACGACTTTGAAAAGCTTTATAATAATGAGCGGGTGATTTCCTCACTGGCGTTGAGCTTTACCGTAATGGCCATCATTATTTCCGGTTTAGGATTGTTAGGTCTTGCTGCCTATACGGCAGAACGCAAGCGGAAGGAGATCAGCATTCGCAAAACAATGGGTGCTTCGGTTGGCGGCATTGTTGCCATGATGTCAACTGATTTTGTAAAGCTGAGCCTGCTCGCAGCGCTCATCGGTTGCCCGACCGCATGGTATCTCATGTCGAAATTCCTGGAAGGATATGCCTATCACACCGACCTGGGTTGGGGATTGTTCGTAGTAACGGCTGTTTGCGTACTGATGATTTCGCTGGTTACGGTAATCTTTCAGGTTGCGAAAGCTGCGGTTGCAAATCCGATTGATGCGTTGCGGAATGAATAAATGTATTATTACGCATTAAATTTCAACACGCACTTTTCAATAATATCACAACACTCGTGTAATTGTTCTTCCGTGATCACCAAGGGTGGAGCAAGCCGGATAATATTTCCATGCGTGGGTTTAGCCAGTAAGCCGTTCCTGGCAAAGTCAACACACAGGTTCCATGCTGTTTCACTTTCGGGTGAATCATTTATAACAATAGCATTGAGTAGGCCTTTGCCCCGGACAAGCGTGATCAGCTTTGTTTTTTTCATCAGCGCCCGCATTCGATCGCGGAAAACCTCGCCAAGCTTTTGCGAATTCTCAGCAAGCTTTTCGTCCTTCACAACATTCAGGGATTCAATACAAACGGCTGCAGCCATGGGGTTGCCGCCAAACGTTGAACCATGTTCACCGGGTTTGATCACCAGCATGATCGGATCATCCGCAAGTACTAACGAGATCGGCAGCACGCCTCCCGACAATGCTTTGCCTAAAATCAAAATATCAGCGTGAACGCCTTCGTGATCGGATGCCAGCATCTTTCCTGTGCGGGCAATTCCTGTCTGGATCTCATCCATCATCAGCAGCACGTTGTGCTGACGGCATAGCTTTTCGGCAGTTTTTAAGTATCCTTCTTTAGGGACATACACTCCGGCCTCACCCTGAATCGGTTCAATCAGCAATCCGCAGACGTTTGAATTAGCCAGGGCTTTTTCAAGCGCAGCAACGCTATCGTATTCAATAATTTCAAAGCCCGGCATAAACGGTCCGAAACCTTTACGGGCGGAGGGATCGGTTGACGCGGATATGATGGATGTTGTTCTTCCGTGAAAATTCTTACTTGCCACAACAATCACCGCCTCATTATCCGGAATGCTTTTTTTAGTGTAACCCCATTTACGGGCAAGCTTGATAGCGGTTTCAACTGCTTCCGCACCGCTGTTCATAAACAATGCTTTTTGATACCCGAATACTTCACAAACGTATTTTTCGGCTACCCCAAGCTTATCATTATAAAAAGCTCGTGATGTAAGCGTAAGTTCTTTTGCCTGCTCGATCAATTTATTGATAATGCGCGGATGACAATGTCCCTGGTTTACGGCACTGTAGGCCGACAAAAAATCATAATACCGTTTCCTCTCAACATCCCACAGGAAAACACCTTCCCCTTTATGCAAAACCACCGGTAAGGGATGATAATTGTGTGCTCCGTACTGCTCTTCGAGATCAATGGCGGCCTGGCTGGATAAGATGGTATCTGTCATACATTTAGGATGTTGCCTTAAAAGTACCGAATCCGCTCCTGAGAGGCAATTGAATAGTTATTGACACAAATTGTCCGCATCTATGGCGTTCTTGTTACGGAAACGCTGGTATTTACTTTACCTTTATAGTCATGGAAACAGGGTTCGATAGCATCAAAAGGCTGGTTAACGAACTGAAATCGTTGACCTTGTGGGACAGGATTTTTAAGTGGAGCGGCATTCGTTCAACCCTCGTGGACGCCAGCGCTGATCTTCAGCGAATCCTTATGGGTTATGAAGGCATGTCAAAGCTGAGGCACGAGCTTGACCTTGAAAAAAGCCGCAATAATTCTTTCCAGGAATCACTGGAAGAGCTGAAATTCTTACGTTCTGAGAAAGACTCGCTTCTGAAAGACAAAGCTTCCCTGGAAAGTCAAAATCAAAATTTCCTTAGGCGTGGAACAGAGCTCTCTAACGAGCTTAGTGCAGCAAAACAAAAAATTGAATCTTACGAGAACGAATTGAAAAGTTTACGCAATGAAAATGCGTATTTAAAAAGCTCAGAAGATCAGCGTTTAAAAGAATACGAAGGTCGAATGAACAGCCTTACTGAAACTATTAAACGGTTTGATCGTGACAGGATTCAGGTAAAGGAAGAGCGTCATGCACAGGAAATTGAACGATTGAAACTACTCAAGCAAACCTGGATCAATCATGAAGAGAATGTAAAGAGCCGCATCAAGCTAATTTGTAACCGGAATGGGGTTGAATACAGTGAAAAAGTTCCGTTTAAAGGCAAGCCGGATAATACGTTAAAGATCAACGAAGAGTATATCATCTTTGATGCAAAGAGTCCCGCTAACGATGACCTTTCAAATTTCCCGTTTTACCTCAAGGCGCAATCCGAGCAGGCAAGCAAGTATGTGAAGGAGGAGAATGTAAGAAGAGAGATTTTCTTAGTGGTTCCAGCCAACACGCTGGAAGTGTTGGAGCAGTTTGAATTCCGACTTAGTGACTACACGGTTTTTGTAATTCCAATCGAAGCACTAGAGCCGATTATTCTGGCCATGCGCAAAATCGAGGACTACGAGTTTGCGGAAAAGCTTAGTCCGGAAGAACGTGAAAATATTTGCCGGGTAATTGGGAAGTTTGTGCACTTGTCGAAACGTAGAATTCAAATCGATGGCTTCTTCGCGAAGCAATTTTTTGAATTGCTGTACCGAAGCGATGCGGATCTCCCGAAAGATATTCTTGAAAAGGCTGTTGAGTTTGAGCGTAGCGAAAAATTAAATCCACCTACCGACAAACGCGCGAAACAGATCAGCAATCGTGAGCTTGAGCAGGAAGTAAGCAAGATCAAGAATGATGCAACGCAAAAAGGTATCTATACGGAGGAATCGCACCTTTCAAAAGGCCTGAATCGCCTTCCGCTATACACAGAAGATTCCTCACCCGACAGCAAAGAGCAGAAAGAATTGTTTTAGTCGCACTTCAGCTCCGATCAAGATGACTCGGTTTGTGTCAGGCTGAGCGGAGTCGAAGCCTGGCACAACTTAATTGCATATGAACCAATACTTTGTGTACATACTTCTATGCAGCGATAACTCCTACTACACGGGAATAACTAGCGATATTGAACAAAGACTTTGGAACATGAAACTTGCTATTATCCCAACGCCTACACATCCACGAGATTACCTGTGAAATTGGTCTTTTGGGAAAATTTCAAACACCAGATCTGGCAATAGAATTTGAAAAACAGGGAAAAGGCTGGAGCAGAAAAAAGAAGGAAGCAATCATTGCAGGTGAGTGGAACAAATTGCCAGAATTGTCAGAATGCATGAATGAGAGTCACTATAAGAATTCAGGTAAGTCACCCTTCGACTCCGCTCAGGGTGACGAAACCCTGAACTTTAATCGAGGCTGAGCGAAGTCGAAGCCCAGAATTTGCGTTAGTTTTGTGCTATGGATCATACCCAGGTTATCACATCCTTCTACGCATCCTTTGCCAAGCACGATTACGAAGGCATGGCTGCCTGCTACCACGATGAAGTTGAATTTCACGATCCGGTATTCGGAACATTAAAGGGTATCCAGGCAAAAGCGATGTGGCAGATGCTGTTGGAACGCTCAAAAGGAAACCTGAAAATTATTTTTAGTGATGTGAAAGCTTCCGGCTCAACCGGCAGTGCGCATTGGGAAGCGTTTTATCCGTTCAGCAAAACAGGTCGTAACGTTCACAACATCATTGATGCAACCTTCGAGTTTAAAGACGGAAAGATTATAAAGCATCACGATCATTTCAATCTGTACCGGTGGTCGCGGCAAGCATTTGGCTTAACCGGAACTATCCTGGGCTTTACACCGTTTTTCAGAAAAAAAATTCAGGATACGGCTAAGCAATCATTGAGTTCTTATTTACTTAAATACACCTAGTGTTCAATACAATTAACAATTGTCAATTTTCAATTGACAATTGTTAATTGCTAACTGTTAATTGTTTTAAAACATGCGTCTTCACCGAACAACTTGCGTAGCTGTTGTTAATTCCCTTGAGCAAATTTTTGTTGAAAAGAAATATGCCGATAAGGTTATTGAAAAAACTTTGAAGCTTGATTCCCGCTGGGGCGCGCGCGACAGGAAATTTATCGCGGAAACCACGTACGATATTGTTCGCTGGTACCGCTTTTTTAGAAGTGTATCGAATGCAAAAGGAGACGACTTCTGGACCTTGCTGGCCGTTTGGTGTGCGGCACATGATGTTCAACTTCCTGAATGGAAAGAATTTGATGGCGTTAATTACAGATTATTGCGTGACCGGGTCAACGAAAATCATCCTGTTCGTAAAATCCATGAATCCATTCCCGACTGGCTGGATGAAATTGGTGAAAAGGAGCTTGGAAAGAAATGGGATCAGGAACTTGCGGCTTTAAATGTTGAAGCAAGAGTTGTGCTTCGCGTAAATACACTTAAAATTCCGGTGAAAGAGCTTCAGCAAAAACTGACGGAACGTGAGGTAGTCACAATCTTTGATAAAAATTATCCGGATGCGTTGATTCTCGAAGAACGCCAGAATGTTTTTCAACTTCCTGAATTTAAAGAAGGCTTATTTGAAGTGCAGGATGCCGGCTCGCAAGCTATCAGTCATTTTGCAAGGATTAAGCCCGGAATGCGAATTGTTGATGCGTGTGCAGGAGGAGGAGGGAAGACACTTCACATGGCAGCCTTGTTGGAAGGCAAAGGTCGCATCATTGCCATGGATACGGAAGAGTGGAAGTTAGACGAATTAAAAAAACGTGCTCGGAGGGGCGGTGTGCAAACCGTTGAAACACGCGTGATTGATTCTTCAAAAGTGATTAAACGCCTCGAAAAATCAGCGGATTTATTGTTGCTGGATGTTCCATGTTCGGGTATCGGTGTGCTTCGCAGAAACCCGGATGCGAAGTGGAAACTGTCGCCCGAGTTTGTTGAAAGCGTTAAAATTGCACAACAGGATATTTTAACTTCTTACAGCAGCATGGTTAAGCCTGGCGGAACGATGGTCTATGCAACGTGTAGCATTCTACACTCTGAAAATGAAGATCAGGTGAAAAAATTTCTTGATACAAATCCACCGTTTGAGCTAAATGAAGAGAAACGCATCTGGCCAAGCGAGGGCTTTGACGGATTCTATATGGCACGATTAACCCGTACGCAGTAACATGGCGGGATTATCGTTTGACGTTTTGCGCGTGGGCAAGAAATACAAAATCACGAATTTCGGAGAAACCCGTGATTTTGAAGTCGAAAGTATTCTTACGAATCATGATTTTAAAGTGAAGGACCTTTTTACGCTTGAACGGTACTTGCTGAAAGACCTGATCAAATACGGCAAGGGCAAAGACTTTGAAATTCAAGAGCTGTTTGAACTGCGGTAATAATTTTAAGAAATATTCGTCTTATTTCTTTTGAAAAAAGCTGTGATAAATCCTGCGGCAGCAGTCAAGTAGGCGATCATCATAATCATCGAACTTTCCGGGTAATGCATGATCTTGGAGAAAGCCCCTCCGATCATAATCACAGCAGCGATGATGAAAAGGATGCTGGGTAATGTTTTCATACTTCAAGATACGTTTTTTTTGGGTTTCATGCCGAACAAGAACCGCATTACATTAAAAGGTCGGATAAACGCCAGGTAAAATCCAACACAACTGGCCAGCGTCAGAAAACAAACTATCCAGTATTTTGCGGATATACTCCAGTCTAGCTGACAGATGTAATAACCGATTACGATGATGACCGATTGGTGCAGGATGTAAAATGGATACAGTCCTTCATTAAAGGTTGTTAACCATTTGTGAGGCTTGTTCAGGTAGTGTTGTCCGTATGCTACAATCGTGATTACGGTGAACCACCCGACAAAAATACCGCTGACCTCAAAAATAATTTCAACGGTTCGCTCATCCCAGGGCAGGGTAATGAGATCCCGGAAATCGAAAAAGCATGCGTAAAACGGTATCAGAGAAAAGATCGTGGCGATCAGCAAATGCTTCCTGTTATAGCCTATGGATTCCCAAAGATTTTGATTTGCGTAGCATAAAATCCCAAACAGGAAGAAGAGAAAGTAAAAGGTAAAGTATCCCCAGTCATTCACGAGTGCATGCGTTTCTTCCGGAAAATAAGGACGCAGAATAACCTGGGTGATCAGGATAAGAATGGATGGAATGAATAAAATTCCTGCTGGACTTGATAAAATCTTACCGGCCTGCACCCGAAATTTTTCCGATCTGGCAGAGCGGATATAATTGAGAAACGGAATTGCGATCAGCGAGAAAACCAGCAGGTATAAAATAAACCAGAGATGATGCCAGCTGAAGCTCCCGGTAGGCGTGGGGCTTCCGCCTTCGTATGGCTTGAATTCGAAGACAGTTTTATAAAAGTCCCAATAGTTTGCATAGTAGGTGATGTATTCATAATAGATCTGCGGAGGCACAACTATAAAAATCCCGAAGACAAGCGGAATGAATAGCCTGCGGAAACGTTCGCCTGCAAATTGTCCGGGTGTGCGTTTACCCAACGCCATGTATGTGCCGGCTCCGGAAATAAATAATAGTAAC
>Ga0075152_10000662_pt1 | contig 24970 bp, 16 predicted proteins | sample JI61114C2DNA_FD_70964 | JGI IMG/M metagenome (GOLD analysis project Ga0075152, IMG submission 70964) | Wastewater effluent complex algal communities from Wisconsin, to seasonally profile nutrient transformation and Carbon sequestration -... | ecosystem: Engineered > WWTP > Effluent > Algae...
GCGCCTTCGGCCCGGCAGTCCAGGTCCAGGCAGGAGCACCGGCGTTGAAGCGGGTCAGTGCCAGGTCATTGCCCGTGCCGCCCGTATAGGTGGCCTGCATATAATAGATCTCCCCGCCCGGTCCCACCATGGCCACCACTCCGCCCTCCGGCAGGTCATTGAAGAAGCCGATGATCCCCGCTGGTGAAGCCCCCTGGATGTCGAGGAACACATACGGCACTCCCACCATGGGGACAAAGCCCAGCTCCGTCGCGAAATACAGCCCTCCCGCATAGAAGCTCCGGCTCGGCGGCACAACCATCAGCGGGGTCCCGCCCGCCATCCAGGTATTGCGGACAAAGTCTGTCCCGCGACCGCGCAGACGGATGTCGAAAGGCGTCTCATCCGCATCCCCGTTGACGATGCGCATCCAAGCACTCAGCGAGCCCGATTCCTGCGGCGCAAAGGTCACCACAAAGGTCCCCGTGCCCCCAGCCGCGATGCTGGCAGGTGGCGGTGTGGTCACCGAAAAGTAGCCCGCACCAGATCCACCATCAAAGGTGATCGCCCCGATGCTCAGGGTGCTCGTGCCCGTGTTCCTGATCGTAAACGTCTTCGAGGTCGTCACCGCCACATCCACCGTGCCAAACTCCACCATGAGGTTCGTGTCCCCATCCGTCCAGCCCGTGCCCGCAGGCTGCTCAACCGCGATCTCAGGGGCCGGGATGACCAGCGTATAGGTAATGATGACTTGTCCATCTCCCAGGCGAAGCCCTGGGGTCGTGAGGCCTTCCGTCACCCCGCCGATGTAGCTGGAGCCGCCAGCACCACTCTGGCCGACGTAGTCACCATTGAAAGTGCCATTGCTGCCGGTGAGACCACCCCCACTGGCCCCCGTGGAGCCGGTAAAGCTGCCGGCTTGATTCGAGCTCTCCTCATTTCCACCCCGGCCGCCAGCACCCAGGGTGCCTGGAAACCCGTCATCCTCAAAGATTACGTTAAAGTTAGAGACACCTCCGATACCCCCGGAACTCTGATTGCCGCCCGTGGGCAAGATGCCAGAGTTGAAAGGCCAGCCTGCGCCGCCGCCGCCGCCGTAGTAGCCACCGCCGCCACCACCACCGGTCCCTCGGCCCGCTCCTACCACCCGGTTCCCTGCGGCACCGCCACCGCCAGCGGCGACGATGAAGCGGTCATTCAGCGTGGCGGCACCGGTTCGGACATCAGTGCCTCCACCGCCACCACCACCGAGCGAGCCCGTGCTCGGGGAGGAGCCGGCGTTACCACCGCCATTGTAGCCACCCGTGGTGGACACACCACCGCCGCCGCCCACTTGGATGGTCAATACCTGCCCCGGGGTGACCGCACGGTTCCCACTGGCAAAGCCGCCAAGGCCACCCGCGACACCGCCATTGTTACTGCGCCCCTGAGCTCCCCAGGCCTCGACAAAGATGCTGGTGACCCCAGCAGGCACGGTGTAGATCTGAGCCCCGCCTGTGAAGCTGAACGTCGTCGATACTGGCAGGGGTATCGCCCCGGTGCCGCTCACATTGATCTCAAAGGGGTTCTCATCCCCGTCATTACTGGCAATCTGCACCACCGCCGCCCGGGCGTTGAGATCGGTGGGCGTGAAGGTGACGGTGAAGCTCGTCGTGGCGTTCGGGGCCAGGGTGGTGAGCATCCCGGCGGTGTTCACGGTGAAGTCACCGGGGTTCCCCGTCACCGCCTTCGTCACGGCGATCCCGGTGAGGTCGGCGGTGCCATCGTTGCGGATGGTGAAGGTCTGCGCGGCGCTGCTGCCGCCCACGTTCACCGTGCCGAAGTCCTGGGTGCCCGTGTTGTCCGTAAGCTGCGGGTCCGTCACGAGGCCATCAAAGACAGCGATCTCAGGGGCAGTTGCAGGAGCTCCATTACCAAAGGAAAAATTATCGATGATGGGAAGTGGCGGACGCACTTCATTCGTCGTCTCCAGTCGCATCGTCGCGATAGGATCTGAGGAAATGACACCGAAGAAAGTACGCGTCGGGCGCGTCAAAGTGCTTCCCGTGTACACCTCACCTGTTCCCATCGTGAAGGTAAAAGGTGTTCCGGCGGTGTTCGCGTCACTGTCGTCCTCTGCCATGTAGTCAAAGCCTACGGCACGAGTATTGGCAGGAAGCGTCACTGTCAGGTGTCCTCGACTTTCGAAGAGCAGCGAATCCCCTGAATTCCAATTATAGGGCGTGATGCTGGAATCGGCCAAAAAAAGATAATGCCCTGATGTCAAGACAGACCCCACAAAATTCACCCCCGAGTTGGTATAACCTACCGCAGAGCTGTAGCTCACAAAAAGGTTGCTTGAATTCGCCACACCTTCGAAGTCCAAAGTCTGCACCGCTCCAGAGGCGAGCAGGAAGGCAGCGCGGTCTGTGTAGGTCGTGATAATGGCCTCTGCCGCTCGGGGTGAGCCGAAGAGGATGACTGCGGTGACAATAGCTGCCAGCAGCGAGCCAAACGACTGCGATGTGCTGGCGATGGACTGCCGGTATCGTGAAGCAGGGAGGGTTTGAGTGTTGGTTTTCATGGGAGCGGGAGTGGAGTCGATGCGGGAGACGGAAACGGAAGTGAGGCTGGGGATGGGAGCGGGATCTGGCTGGTCGGTCGTAGCGGGCCGTTCAGGGGGACCTCCTGGGGAAGGTCGAAAAGGGGCCGGGCACCACGCCGAAATGGCCGCCCACCTTCCCAAAGTGGGCCGTCACCTCGAAAAGGTGGGCGGGGATCTTCCAAAGGTGGGCACCCACTTTTGAAAAGTGGGCGGGAATATTCCAAAGGTGGGGGCCCACTTTCCAAAGGTGGGCGAGAATATTGCCAAGGTGGGGGCCCACTTTCCAAAGGTGGGCGGGAATATTGCCAAGGTGGGGGCCCACTTTCCAAAGGTGGGCGGGGATATTGCCGAGGTGGGAGCCCATTTTGCTGGGGTGACGGCCCATTTTGCCGAGATCGACCCCGGTTTTACTGGGATACGGGGCCAAGGAGAGCGGGGCAGGCTCTGATCTAGCGGGGTCAGGTGACATGGCGTGGGGCAAGGCGGCAAGAAGGACGCGTATGAAGCCCTCAGTTGTGTGTTAGGCGCTTCATCCACAAACGTCACTAAAAAATTACATAAAAATTACAGAAAGCCTAAGCCCCCGCCAGTGGGTTGGTTTGTCCATGGTTTGGCCGCCTCGTATGGTGCGCGCAAAGCTAGCCAATCGAAGACCGCTTTTCCCCTTCGTGATTCATCCGGGTTAGAGTACTGCTACCTCATGACAGAGATTCATCCAGGAAAGAGCGTCATGCACACCGCCACTTTGGCGACATGCTCCATCCCTAATCTGCCATCGTCCTTGCAGCCTTTCTTCGCGCCGCATTCCGTCGCCTTGATCGGTGCCACGGAGCGCGCGGGCAGTGTCGGGCGGGCTTTGATGGAAAACCTCATCGCCTTCGCGGGGGAGCTTTACCCCATCAATGCGAAGCATGACCAAGTGCTCGGCTATCGCACCTGGCCGAGCCTGAGTGCCATCGGCCTGCCGGTCGATCTCGCCGTCATCGCCACACCGGCGGCGACCCTGCCGGAGATCATCTGCGAATGCGCCGTCTGTGGCGTGCGGGCGGCCATCATCATCTCCGCCGGCTTTAAAGAGACCGGCCCAGAAGGTGTCGTGCTGGAGCAGCAGGTGCTGGAGGCGGCGCGGAAAGGCGGCGTGCGCCTCATCGGCCCGAACTGTCTCGGCCTCATGGCGCCACACACAGGGCTGAACGCCACCTTTGCCACCGCCATGGCGCAGCCCGGACGCGTGGCTTTCCTCAGTCAAAGCGGCGCGCTTTGCACCGCCATCCTCGACTGGAGCTTCCGCCAGCGCGTGGGCTTCAGCGCCTTTGTCTCTGTCGGCTCCATGCTCGATGTCGGCTGGGGCGATCTCATCCGCCACTTCGGCGATGACCCCGCCACGGAGAGCATCGTCCTCTACATGGAATCCGTGGGCGATGCCGCCGCCTTCATGGAGGCAGCGCGCTGTGTCGCGGCCAAGAAGCCCATCATCGCCATCAAAGTCGGCCGCACTGCTGCCGCCGCCCGCGCCGCCGCCTCCCACACCGGTGCCATGACCGGCAGCGATGACGTGCTCGACGCCGCCTTTGAGCGCGCTGGCGTGCTGCGGGTGGACACCATCGAGCAGCTCTTCGACATGGCCGAGGTGCTGTCCAAGCAGCCCCTGCCCACCGGCCCACGGCTCGCCATCGTCACGAATGCCGGCGGCCCAGGAGCCCTCGCCACCGATGCCCTCGTGCGTCATGGCGGCGAGCTGGCCGAGTTCATGCCCGACACACTTCAGCAGCTCGATTCCCATCTTCCAGCGCATTGGAGCCACGGCAATCCCGCCGATGTCCTCGGCGATGCCGATGCCGCCCGCTATGCCCACGCCTTCCGCGCCATCGCCGATGATCCGCAAACGGATGGCATCCTCGCCGTGCTCACCCCGCAGGCCATGACCGAGCCGCTCGCCATCGCGGAATCCCTCGTCGCTCTAACCAAAACGACGAGCAAACCTTTGCTCGCGAGCTGGATGGGAGGCGATGCCGTCGAAGCCGCCCGCGAAGTGCTCAACGCCGGAGGCATCCCGAGCTACGATTACCCGGATGAAGCCGCACGCTCCTGGCAGTTCATGTGGCAGCGGCAGGAGCGGCTTCGTTGGTTAGAAGAAACGAATCGCCTCGCCTGCACCGAGCGTCCGACTTTGCCGGAGGCGCGGGAAATCATCGCCCGCCATCGCGCTGAAGGCCGGACTTTGCTCACCGAGATTCAGGCCAAGGAAGTGCTCGCCGCCGCTGGCATCCCCGTGCTGGAAACCCGCCACGCCAGGAGCGCCGAGGAAGCCGTCGCACTCGCCCAGGAGATCGGATTCCCCGTCGTGCTGAAGCTGCAAAGCCCCACCATCACCCACAAGACCGACATCGGCGGCGTGCAGCTCGATCTTCACGACGCCGATGCCGTCCGCGCCGCCTGGCAGCGCATTGAAAGCGCCGTGCCGCCTGCCGACTTCGATGGCGTGGCCGTGCAGCGCATGTTCCGGGAAAACGGCCTCGAACTCATCTGCGGCTGCACCCACGACGCGCAGTTCGGCCCCGTTCTCCTGTTTGGTGCCGGAGGTGTCATGGTCGAGGTGCTGCAAGACCGCGTCCTGCTCCTGCCGCCGCTTTCCCCCATGCTCGCGCTGGATCGCATCCGCCAGACCCGCATCCACCGCGCCCTCCAGGGCACCCGCCACCTCAGGCCCGCCGACATGCCCGCCCTCGCCGACGTCCTCGTGAAGCTCGGCGACCTCGTGCTCGCCTGCCCCGAGATCCAGGAACTCGACATCAACCCCCTCCTCGCCACCGCCAGCGGCGTGATCGCCCTGGATGCCCGGATGGCATGCTCTTAATGCAGAGTCCTAACGGCCCACATTTGAGTTTTTATTATTTGAGGCTCGCACGATAAACTCTGGTTATACGACGTAAAACCGAGGGTCACAACGCATAAGCAATTCAGCATTATTCTCGCCACGCCTGTCATGCTGAGCGCCATGTTGCGGGCTGGCTAACATAAAGATTGATTATGTATGAGCCTGATGATTCATATCTGGAATCCAAGCGACTGATTTATATCGGATAGTTGCAACGGCACAGGAAAAGCAAGCGTCAACACCACCGAAGATTTCGCCCCAAAAGCAATGTCCGGAATTCCAACAGGAACTGATAAAACAGATCTGACAGCCCTGATGAAGTGGCTCTCAGAAGGTGGCGCGGATAGTGAACGTGAGGATATTCAGTCTCTGATTAAGGAGAGCCCGGCACACTTTCTGGAGATCTTGCTGGTGGAGACAGAAGTGGATGCTGAGCACTTCAGCCGATCCTGGGAAGCGTTGTCCAATCATTCAGCGCGCTTGGACTATCTTGCCGCTCTCCTGATCACGAGGCTGGAGATCATGCACTCGAGGCGTTATGCGTTTGCCAACGCCGAGCAATACGAAAGAGCCTGCATGCTCAAACATCGCGTTCAGAAAATCCTGACCGCTCACTGGCAGGGGCGTGATCCCATCGAGATCATTGAGGGCAAGTGGCAGGAACTGAACCGGTGGATGGACACCATGAAGGCCATTGAAGATGAATTGAAGCAGTTGGTGAGCCGCGTACAGGGGATCCCAGGCCATCGTGAACTCAAGACCGTCAAAGCAGCACTCGCCAAGTTCGTGTCAAAGCTCCCCGGAGAGATGGTGAAGTTGCAGCATGAACTGCCGACGGATGCCGTCGAATCCGGCCGCTTGATCTCAGATCTGGCCGATTATGCCATTCTCCGGCACTCACCTGATGCTGAGTTGGTAACCAGGCTCCGCTTGTTCGCACCTATTTACGCGCTCGTATTCCCCAGGAGATGGGATGAGAGCCACTTCCTGCTTCAATCGGCCCAAAGCAATCTGGCCCGCGTCCAGGAGTTGCTGGCCCTTCATGACAAACACACGGAAGAACTGCGTCTGGCCGATGAGCATTATCGGCTCGGTGAGATCGACGATGCCCGCCGTCAGCTGGCAGGACTCGGAGTGCTGCGTTTTCCTGATGTTAATTATGAGATTGTCCGCCATAAAGTCTGCTGGGCAGATGGGATGAGGCGTCAGCTCAGAGGTGTTCGCGGGGCCAAGGCATGCGCCATTGCGCATTCGATTTTACGGCAGATTCCCGGGTTGCCGCCATCCAGTCAGCTGCATGACGAGGTCACCACTGCCATCCAGTCCTATAAACGCCGGCTTTGCAGTCTGGCCATAGCATTGTGGATGCTTTTTGGATTGATCGTCTTTTTGACCATGCATGCACGGCAGGGGCACTATCAAACCCAGTCGGCAGGGTCCCTGCCGCTCGAGTTGAAAGACACCTCATCCAAGGAGGGCCTCACGACATCTGCGGCAGGTGCCTCCAAAGTTAGCCGCTGATCTTGAGCCCTACGCTTGCCACCATCCTAATATCTTGCGAGCCTCTAACTCGCGAGGCAGGTTGATGGCATGAGCTATGTCATGGTCGATATTGAATCCGATGGCCCGATTCCAGGTGATTATTCGATGGTCTGCTTCGGCGCGGTTGTCGTCGAGGAGAGACTGGAGACGTCGTTTTACGGCCAGTTGCGGCCCATTTCAGAGAAATGGATTCCCGAGGCCTTGGCGGTGAGCGGGTTCAGTCGCGAGGAGTCACTGGCCTTTCCAGAGCCAGAGCTGGTGATGCACGATTTCGACGCGTGGCTCGCCCAGGTTTGCAAAGACCGGCCGATGTTCATTTCTGACAACAACGGTTTCGACTGGCAGTTCATCAATTGGTACTTCCACCACTTCACCGGCAAGAATCCCTTTGGTTTTTCCTCCACCAATCTTGGCAGCCTTTACAAAGGCATGGTGAAGGACACCTCCCTCAACTTCAAACACCTGCGCCGTACAAAGCACACGCATCACCCGGTGGATGACGTGAAGGGCAACGCAGAGGCATTGCTCACGATGAAAAACGAGATGGGACTCAATATCCGGCTTTGATCGACTCGCCATGACCACTCCCATCCGCATCACCATCTGGAACGAATTCGTCCACGAGCGCCAAAACCCGGCAGTGGCGGAGATTTACCCGAAGGGCATTCATGGGGCTCTCGCGGACGCTTTGGGCGTTCATGCTGATTTCATCATCCGCACGGCGACGCTCGATGAGCCGGAGCAGGGCGTTTCGCAGGCCGTTCTCGATGAAACAGATGTGCTGCTGTGGTGGGGTCATGCGGCGCATGACGCGGTGCTCGATGAAACGGTGACGCGGGTGCAGCAGCGCGTGCTGGCGGGCATGGGATTGATCGTTTTACACTCGGGGCACTGGTCAAAGGTCTTCAAGCGACTCATGGGCACGAGCTGTGCGCTGTGCTGGCGCGAGGCAGGCGAGCGGGAGCGCGTGTGGGTGGTCAATCCGGGGCATCCCATCGCGGCGGGGCTCGGCGACTGCATCGAGATCGAGCAATCGGAGATGTATGGCGAGCCTTTCGGCATTCCGACGCCGGACGAGCTGATCTTTGTCTCGTGGTTCCAAGGCGGCGAAGTCTTCCGCAGTGGGGCGACTTGGACACGCGGCAGCGGGCGCATCTTTTACTTCAGCCCAGGGCATGAGGTGTACCCGATCTACCATCATCCCGATGTGCAGCGCGTGATCGCGAACGGCATCCGCTGGGCGCGGCCGCAAGGTTCAGCGGCCAACACGCCGCGTCATGTGCCAGTGGAGCAGGCGCGGGAGCAGATCACTCCACGCGGTGGGACGGTGCATTGACGACGCCCCGCAGCCTTGGTCATACCTGCTGGCCACCCCCGAAGTAGTGCCCGAGCGCCTCGATCATGCCCTCGCTCGCGGGTCTCGTGGCGACGAAGCCGCCGTGGCGGAGGACGTGTTCTTTGATCGGCGGCAGGCCATTCCCCGGCGTGGCAATCATGCGGGCGTGGCGTGGATCGAGCATGGAGAGGTCGTTGTGATTATCCCCGGCGGCGAAGCAGCGGCTGGCATCCATGCCGAGCATGCGCGCGAGTTCGCTGAGGGCGGTGCCTTTACTATAACCGCTGTGCGAAAAGCGGAGGTAGATGCCATTGCGATGATAACCAATATCGGGAAACTGCCGCGCGTGCGTGTCGATGAACGTGCAGATCACGTCGAGCTCCTCATCCGTGGTGGCGACGATGCCAAGTTCGCCGTAATCCCCGGCGAGGAACTCCGCTTTCGTCTGCGACTCGACCATTTGTTTGATGGCATTGAGCGAGGCCTGATGATCTTTGACGAAACGATCATGCGCCTTCCTAGCCTGACGATTCCAGCCACCGAAGTCGGTCCATTTGCTGAAAAGACCGGGCCGGTAAATATCGCACTCCTGAGCGATGATGTAGTCCGGCTGCATGAAGATACCGTGCTGAGCGAGACCCTGGATCGTCTGCGGCAGGCTGCGTCCGGTATTGATCACCCACGCGGCACCCTGGGTACGGAGCTGCTGAATCATCTGCCCAAGGGTGGGATGAAACACCGGGTCACCCTCTGGATTGATCAGAGTGCCGTCGAAGTCGAAGCAAAGGATGAAGTGTGGTTTGGGCGCGGCCATTGAGCAGGTTGGAGGGGGCAGAGGAGTTCCTCGGGCAGAGAGGCGAGTCAAGCTCACGCCCAGGCTGTCAGCGCTGCCCAGCCCACCATCACCCACATCAGGATGAGATACCCTCCGATGACCCATTTACTCACGCCACGTCGCCGAGCACGACGCAGCACGCTTTCCGCACCCCAGGCCAGGCTAAGAGAAAGCAGCATCACCAGACCATGCAGATGCCTGACGGGCAGCACGACGGCATCCCAGAAGGCGATCACCGTGCAAATGCCAATGGCGACGCTGACAAAGAGCACGGTCGTGGCAGTCTCGGGATGCAGTCGTTCGCCAGCGTGGGTGGCTTTGGGACAGGAACTCCAGGTCAGCATCGTCAGCGACACGAGCAGGAGCAGCATCGCCATCAGCATGGGAATGGCCGCATCCAACTGCTCAGCCACCAAACCTGCCCCAACATAAAGCCGTCCAAGCACTCGCCCCAGGGTCATCATCCCCAGCGCAGTCGCGGCACTTGGGCGATCCAGCACAGGCACGCGCGCGATGCTTTCAGCATCAGGATGCTGCTCGATCCAGCTCATTCCCTCACCTGCCGTGCTCAGCCAGCGTGCGTGATCCACATGGCTGAAGAAGGCCTCGCCAAACTGCGCATTGGACTCCACCAGCCGGGGGCCGGAGATGAAGAAGAACATCGTGGTCAGCATGAGCAGGCCCAACCAGTGATTTCGCCAGACCCAGAGGGAGGTGCCCGGCATCCGGCTGAAGTGCGCCGAAGCCCAACCCCAGATGGCGCGCAGTGAACTCACGAAGATGAAGACCAGCAGCATGGGGATCACCATCCGATCCTCCGCCAGCCAGGCCATGGCACCCGCGGCACCGATCACGCCATAGACCCAGAGCGAATTCCGCTGAAGCGCATAAAGACAACCCAGCCAGAGCGCCAGCAGGGCGATGTGGAAGATCACCTCTCCGGTAAAGAATGGCAGCACGGGCGCAAAGCCATGCAGCGCCGCCATCAGCACCACCCACAAAGCTGCCGGAAGGGAAAACGAGCGCGCGGCCACCAGTCCCAGCACCGTCAGAAAGCCGAGCACCAGACCGAGGCGAAACATGCCCGTGCCACGCAGCGTCGCCGCCACATCCAGTGGATCATGCATCCACGCCGCCAGCCAGGGCCAGAGCGGCTGCACCAGCCCATCCATGCGATGCGGGATCATCCGCTCCAGCGGGTCGGAGAAGCTCTGCGTGAAGTCCGGCTGGAGGTCCGTCATTGTCTGTGCGGTCAATTCCAGATGAGCTGACTCCACCATCGTGAGCCTCCTCGGGTCCGCCTTCTCGATCTGAGGGAGAGTGCGGGACACCATCAGCCAGAGAATCCCTGCCATGGCCGCCATGAACACAGCCCAGCGCAGCCAGAGGCGGGGCGAGGAAAAGCGTGAAATGGGCATGAGTTCAGGAAAAGAACAGATCAGCAAAAAATCCGCCAGCCGACAAACTCGAAATTCGAAATTCAACTTCGCTCTCCCCGTGCGTAGCTTCCAGCCATGCGTTTCCTGTTCGTCACCACCCTAGCTCTCGTCTCCAACCTCGCCCCTGCGGCGGACTGGCCGCAGTTCCTCGGCCCACAGCGAAGCGGTGTCGCGGATACCAAAGAGGCGGCTTTGCCAGACACCTTCCCCGGTGATCTGAAGCCGATTTGGGAAAAGTCGGCAGGCTCGGGCTTTGCGGGGCCCGTCGTGGTGGGTGGGAAGGTCATTCTTTTCCATCGCGAGGGCAGTGACATGACCACCGAGGCGCTCGATGCCACCACGGGCAAGCCGCTCTGGCGCAGCACCTACATCAGCGACTACGTCGATGGTTTCGGCTTCGACAACGGCCCACGCGCCGTGCCCGCTGTGGCGGGTGATCGAGTTTTCACCTTCGGACCCGAGGGCCGTGTGACGGCGATGGATCTCAGCACGGGCAAAGAGCTGTGGCATTACGACACCGCGTCTGCACTCGACTCGCCGCAGGGCTACTTCGGCCGCGCGCCTTCACCCATCGTGGTCGGGGGAAAGGTCATCATCGCTGCTGGTGGCAGTTTGGAGGGCAAACCCGCCGGGCTCGTGGCACTGGACGCGGCGACTGGAAAGGTGGCCTGGACCGGTGTGGATGATGAAGCGGGCTATGCCTCTCCCGTGATGGTGGATGATCAGCGTCTCCTCGCCTGGATGCGTAACCAACTCTGGCTCGTCAACACCAGCGATGGCAGCGTCATCACCTCCCGCAAACTCCGCGCTGAGATCGATGCCTCCGTGAATGCCGCCACGCCGATTCCTTGTGGCGACTCACGCTGGCTCATCACGGCGGGCTATGACGTCGGCGCGCATCTGCTCGGCGTTATGGAGAGCAGCTTTGCCGAGATCTGGCATCAGGAAAACACGCTCGACTGCCACTACGCCACACCCGTGCGTGTCGGCGCGCACATCTACGGTTTCCATGGTCGGCAGGAGAGCCGCCGGATGAAGCTCCGCTGCGTGGAGATAGAAACCGGCAAAGTCGTCTGGGAAGACCCTGACAACCTACTCGGAGGCACCCTCATCGCCGTGGGTGATAAACTGCTCGTCTTCACCGAGATGGGAGAGCTCTGCATCCTGCGGGCCAGCCCGGAAAAGTATGAAAAGCTGACCGCTGCCGATGTTACAGCAAATGCGCGTAGCTTTCGCAGGCTGAAAACAGATAAATATGAAAGGCTTGCCTCCATCCAGATCACCCGCGCCGGGCATCGCTCCCATGCGGCTTATGCAAACGGCATCCTCTATGCCCGCGATGCTGAGAAGCTGGTGGCCGTGAAGCTTCGCTAACCCCTCACCCCAACCCTCTCCCCGGAAAGAAATCCTGCACGCAACAAATCCCTCGCCGGGGAGAGGGAGCCTGATGCTGGCGCGTGCAACTCAGATCCCTCTCCCCGCGTGAAGTTTGTTTCGCAAACCGTGGCGCTTCGGGGGAGAGGTTGGGTGAGGGGCCAGGCGTTCGTTGCAGGATTGATTAACGGGATTGAGGCCAAGCCGCTACTGAAGTGCCAGACTCGCCAGCTCGCGGTAGTAGGCGCAGGTCTCCAACAGCTCAGCGTGCGTGCCATGGGCGAGCACTTGTCCCTGGCGCATGACATAAATCACATCCGCACTCACGACGGTGCTGAGACGATGCGCGATCACGAGGCAGGTGCGATCCGCGCGCAGCTTCTCCAGCGCTTCCTGAATCGCGGCTTCCGACTTCGTGTCCACGGCGCTGGTGGCTTCATCCAGCAGCAGGATGGGGGCGTCTTTGAGAAAGGCGCGCGCCATGGCGATGCGCTGCCTTTCACCACCACTGAGCATCACACCGCGCTCGCCGACCTCGGCATCGAGCCCATCGCGATGCCGCCGAACAAAGTCCTCGGCACAGGCGTGACTCAGCGCGGCCCACATCTCGTCATCCGTCGCGGCGGGATCACCGAGGCGGAGGTTGTCACGGATCGTGCCGGCGAAGAGAAAAGCATCCTGCGTGACATACGCGAGCGCATCCCGCAGCGAGACGCGGTTGTAGTCGGAGATCGGTTTGCCATCGAGCAGCACGCTACCGGATTGCGGTTCGTAAAAGTGGGCGAGGAGCTGGAAGAGCGTGCTCTTTCCTGAGCCCGTTGCGCCGACGATGGCCACGGTCTGGCGCGGCTGCACACGGAGGTTCAGGGAGTGCAGCACGGGCTTGTCATCGTGGTAGCCGAAAGTCACGTCACGGAACTCGATGTCACCGCGCACGTTTGGCAGCGGCGCGCCTTTTTCCAGATCCTCCTGGCCTTCTTGATCCAGGATCTTGAAGACACGCTCGGCACTGGCGAGGCCGGTGACGATGGTTTGATTCACGCCATGCAGTCGCGCGATGGGCTCGAAGAAGAAGCCGAGCAGGAAGATGAATTTGAAGAGTTCGCCCGTGGTCATCTCGCCCTGGATCGCGCCATGCGCGCCGATGCTGAGCAGCAGCACGAGCCCGAAGCTGCCGAGGAATCCCATGAGCGGACTGTACACCGCCCAGGCCGTCATGAGGCGCTGCTGGGAGCGGCGGAGATCATCGCTGGCCCGGTTAAACTCGTCCTGCTTCGTGTCCTCGGCGGTATAACTTTTGATTTGGCGGATGCCGGTGATGGTATCGTGCAGCAGGGAGTTCATCCGGCTGCTGGCCTCCCGCGCTTCACGCGAACGCGGGGCGATCCAGCGCGCGAAGAGCCACCCACCCGCCGCGATGAAGGGCGTGGGCACCATGACGATGAGGGCGAAGGTGACGTTCGTGTAAAACATCACCACCGCGCTGATGATGATTTGCAGCACGGCGGTGAGCCCCTGCTCGATGCCCTCCAAAATCACCCGCTGCGTGGCAGGCACATCGTCCGCCATGCGCGTGAGGATGTCGCCCGTACTCTGGCGATCAAACCACGCCAGTGGCAGCCGCGCGATCTTGTGATGCAGTTGCCCACGCAGATCGAAGATCATGCGCTGCTCGAAGGTGCTGTTCACCCGCGTGCGGATGTAGAAGAGCAGCTCGCGCAAAAAGAACGCGCCCACCGCCAGCGTGCCCGCCTTCCAGATGCCGGGCACATCCTTGCGCGGGATGAGGTCATCGACAAACCACTGCACCACGCCCGGAAACACCACGATCAAAGACGTGCCCAGCACCGCGAGCACGAATTGGATCAGCGCCATCCGCCAATGCGCGCTGGCAAAGCGGAGAAGACGTTTGGCAGTGACGCGCAGTGAAACGGGTTGGGATGACATGGGGTGCCTCAGACGCAGTTCGTCATCCGTCATTCGGATTTCGTCAGGCTCACTGCGCTTTATAGACCACCGTGTCCATGGACTCTTCCAGCGCGAGCGTTTTCAGGAAGGGCTCCAACTGCGGATTGGCGGCGGCACGAACGACCTGCGGCAGCTGCATCAGCCCGGCGAAGTCCTGCCGCTCGATGGCCTGGCGCACCTTCGCATCCTGGCCGAGCGCGGCGATCTCAGGATGATTCAGCGCATTCGCCGTGTCCTGCCCGCGCGACGCGAGCTGCTGCCAGACACGGCCATCCGGCCACAGGATGAGCAGCCGCGCGAGATTCGCCCGCGCCCGCATGTCATAGGGGTCCAGCTTCTCCGCCAAACTGCCGACCGAGGTGCGGTCGATCTTCTGCGCCATCTCGGCGATCCACTGGCCGAACTCACTCTTCGCCCCCTTGCCCTGCTGCTCGACGCTGGCGTTTTCCAAACTGTACACACTGCCGAGCAGCCGCATCACCATCGCCCCGAGCCAGACGAGCACGCCTGATGGCAGCAGGCTCAGCACACCCGCCTTCCAGCCCGTGAAACTCGCCAGCAACGACACCAGCCCGAAGCCCGCCACGAAGTTCACGATCCCGCGCACCAGGAAATAGGCCAGCACCGCCGCCGCAAAGGACATGCCCAGCAAGGTGTTCGTGGTCATGTTCGAGGCATACGCGCCGAAGACCTCCGTGCGATGCTGGAAGACAAACAGGCCCGCCATCACCGACACACCGATATTGATCATGCCGAGGATCTGCGAGACGATCCCCCGAGCCACGGCGATGCCCGCAAAGAAGGTCACGATTGCCAGGCCCCAGGCATTCATGCCCTGGCTCGACACCGCGTTCTTCACGCTTTCGACCGTGCCGCCGAGGTCCGGCATGTTGAGGGCTAGGAAATCCATGTGGCCGCTATCAAAAGGCACCGGACCAAGCAAGCAAGCCGTTTGTCACGGCAACAGCGATCGATTCACCCCACCGCGAGAGCAGCAGGCATCTCCTCACCAGACACCGCTCATGACCCGAAGTGTCCGTGGATCAGCCCCGCCGCTTGGAAGCAAGTTCCAAGCTCCAACTGCCCCCATCTCCCCACCGCTTGGCAACACTTGTCGGCCTGCTGAGAATCGAGCCGCTGTGAGTGAGGAAAGCCATCCCATGTGAGATGTCACCGATCAGAGGCTTGGAGCCATCGCGCGGGACGAACGGGGTCCATCCACGCCGCTTTGCCGCCGTGAGCAAGGATTCAAGGAACATTAAAAACCAACCGTTTAGAAGGTTTAGTGATGCACTGAATGCCTGGCATTTTTCCTTTGGGCTAGTCACTCGCATGAAACCTCATCTCCTCCTTCTCAGCCTCATCGTCGTTCTGACCGCCTGCACTCAGGAAAGTCAGAATCAGATCGGCCGCACCATTCAAAACTGGACCGGCGTCAATGGCATCCTCGAAATCTACGCTGGCGAAAAGCTCGTGAAACGCTTCATCCACGTGGACAAGCTCACCACCGCCACCGCCACCGAGGGTGGCTCCCCCAGGCCCTATCGTTTTGGGTATGGCATCCTCGATGAAAATCTCGACGGCGAAAAGTCAGCCACCGAAAAGCGCGTGTACTTCGAGTTCAGCGACTACTCCACGAGCTACATCTTCCACGAAAGCCCCCGGTCCTGAGTCCATCCGTAGTTTGTCGGCCCCCCATGATCATGCGCTCCGTTTCGGCATGGAGCTCCCAAGTTTTTAAAAACGGGAATCTTAAAATGTGAAACTTCTGTCCTCTTTCACGTCTTCATTTGCCAGCCCAGCGGCCTCGTGGCAAGTGCCGCCCGACATCGTCAGGACAGTCGCATGCCTACCGAAAGTTGTTTCCGAAGCCAGCTACCCCCGTGTTTGCTGGTGCCTTGGAAGAGTGATCCGGGAAAGCGCTCCGAGGTGGGCATGGCGTTGGTGTGTTCAGTTAGATGTAGGTCGATTTAGCTCCGTTAAAAGCGAGGTGGGTGCTGTGAAAGAAACGAGGCCTCAAGGGTGCAAACACTGGCCTCGAAGACTTTGCTGCGCTGCCTCAACCAAGGAGGGTTCGGGACCGAGACGCTGCCCTGATTTCATTTTTCAAGTGGGTTGGCACAGCCAATGCCATTGGTTGGCTTGTGGGTTCATTTCAAGAGGCAGCCGCCGTCTCGAAACGAGCGGCAGCCGCTCCCTGAGCGGGCAGTCGTGCCGCGGGGGCTGTTGCAGATTACGCTTGCGGGCTTTGGGGCAGGATCCGCCATTCACCGGAGGCGAGGCCTTCGAGCGTGTGCTCGCCGAAGCGGGAGCGGTGGAGGGCCTCGACGTGCCAGCCCTGGCTGGCGAACATGCGGCGGACCTGGTGGTAGCGGCCCTCGGTGATGGTGAGGGCGGCGGTGCGGGGGCTGGTGATCTCCAGCCGGGCGGGGAGGCAGGGTTTTGCCTCTCCGCGCAGCATGACGGTGCCGCTGGCGAAGGTCTGGATGAGCGCGGGGTCGAGGTCGTGATCGACGGTGACTTCGTACACTTTTTCGATCTCGGCACGCGGGGAGGTGCAGCGCTGGACGATCTGGCCCTGGTCGGTGATGAGGAGCAGGCCGCTGGTGTCTTTGTCGAGCCGGCCCACGCTGGTGACGGGTGGGTTGCGGGCGAGCCAGCGGGCGGGCAGCAGCTCATAGATCGTCGGCCCTTCGCCATCGGCATGGGTGCAGACGTAGCCGGTGGGTTTGTGGAAGAGCACGAGCAGGCCGTCCGGTGCCTCCAGCGGTGCGCCATCGAGAGTGACGAGGTGCGGATCGACGCGCTGATCGGCGCGTTTGGCGATGACGCCGCTGATGCTCACGCGCCCGTCTTTCACCACTGCCTCCGCCTCCCGGCGTGAGCAGTAGCCGAGGGAGGAGAGGAGCTGGTCGAGGCGGCGCATGACGGGGGAAAAATGACGAATGACGAATGACGAATGACGAATTTAAGACGGGCCCTTCTGGGCTTCGTCATTCGTCATTCGGATTTCGTCATTCCGCCGTCACGCCATCAGCGCCTTGAGTTCATCGAGCGCCTGCTTCGTGCGGGCGATGCCTTCCATCTCGCTGTGTTTGTCGCCTTCGTATTCGATGCCGATGTAGCCGTTGTAGCCGGCTTTGACGACGATGTCGATGAGGCGCTGGAAGTCGAGGGTCATCTCCCGGCCTTCGCGGCGGTCTTCGGTGTAGAATTTGCCGGCGCCGGTGTCCCAGTCGTAGGCTTTGGCGCTCATGCCTTTCTTCACCCAGGGCATGAACTCGCGCAGGCCTTTGTAGGGGTTGTAAAGCTCGCCTTTGACGCGGTCGGTGTAGAAATTGCCGAAGTCGGGCAGGATGCCGACGCGCTCGTGATCGGCGGCTTTCATGACGCCGGTGAGCCAGAGGCCGTTGCTGGAGAGGCCGCCGTGGTTTTCGACGACGACGAAGAGCTTGCGCTTGTCTGCCTCGACACAGAGGCGGTGCAGTCCGTCGGCGGCGAGCTTCATCTGCTCGTCGAAGCTGAGCTTGGCATCGCTGGCGGCATTCACGCGAATGCTGTGGCAGCCGAGGGTGGCGGCGGCATCGAGCCACTTGAGGTGGTTTTCGATGGTCTTCGCGCGCTTGGCTTCATCGGGGTCGCCGAGGTTGCCCTCGCGGTCGCACATGATGAGCAGGCCGGTGACGCCTTCGCCTTCCTGGCGCGTCTTCATCTCGCCGAGGTAGGCGGCATCGGTGGCTTTGTCGAAGAACATTTGGTTCACATACTCGACGCCATCGATGCCGAAGCTGCGGGCGGTTTTGGCGAAGTCGAGATGGTCCAGCGGCTCCGCGCCATTGCGCTTGAACATGCGTTTGTTCAGCGACCACTCGGCGAGGGAGATCTTGAAGGGCTCCTTTTTATCCGCGGCACGAGCGACGCCCGAGATGGAGGCGGCAAACGCGGTGGTGGCGAGGCTGAGGAAGTGACGGCGGGTGGGGGCGGTGGTGGTCATGGAAAAGAGGCGCACTTTGTCACGGGAGCGGGTGGGAACGCAAGCACGGCGAGAATGTGTGTAACAAGGCGACAAAAAATACGAAAGGAAGAGGCAGCCCCGTTATGTACTGCAACGACTGCTCTGAACTGCTTCCGACGCCACAACTAACCGACGCTATCGGCGCGGACCTTGCGGCAGACTAAGCGCGTCAAGAATCGCACGCCCATGAGCACAAACCCCCGCCCCGTATCTTCCAGTTCCAAGCCCTCCGGCGCGTGGCAGCCGCCGACGCTGGAGGAGATGCAGGCGATGCTGCCGCAGTATCAGTTCATCTCCCTGCTCGGGCGCGGCGGCATGGGGGCGGTTTACAAAGCCGTGCAGGTCTCGCTGGACCGGCCCGTGGCCATCAAAGTGCTGCCCGGTGATCTGGTGATGGATGAGGACTCCCAGTTCGCCGAGCGCTTCAAAAACGAGGCGCGCACGATGGCGCGGATGAATCATCCGAGCATCGTCAATGTCTTCGATTTCGGCGAGACGCAGACGGGACTGCTGTACATCGTGATGGAGTTCATCAATGGCACGGACGTGGCGCAACTCATCCTCAGCCAGGGTCGGCTCACGCCGGAATATGCGCTGGCCATCACCGAGCATGTCTGTGATGCGCTGAACTACGCCCACCGGAACGGCGTGGTGCATCGTGACATCAAGCCCGCGAACATCCTCATCAACATGGAAGGGGCGGTGAAGGTGGCGGACTTCGGCCTCGCCAAGGCCAATGATGCGGCGGTCAGTGGCGGCCTGACGAAAACGAACATGGCCATGGGCACGCCGGACTTCGTCGCGCCCGAGGCCTTCATCCCCGGCTTCTCCCTGGATGGTCGAGCGGACTTGTACGCCATCGGCGTGATGCTTTACCAAATGCTGACCGGTGAGGTGCCACGCGGCATGTGGACGATGCCGAGCCAGAGGATCGGCAGTGATCCACGTTTCGATGCCGTGATCGCGAAAGCGATGCAGACAGACCGCGAGCTGCGCTACCAAACCGCGTCAGAGATTCATCAGGATCTGCACAGCATCCTCACCACACCGCAGGGCATCCCACAGCAGCCAGCGCCCGCAGCAGCGGCACCGGCTTCGGCACCGAGGCCTGCCACGGGCCGCCCGCGCGGCCCATCAAAACCCGCGCCCGAGCCGGAACCGCTTCCGCCGAAGAAGTCGGGCGGCGGGATGATCTACGGCATCGCTGCGGCGGTGGTCGTCATGGGCATGGGCGCGCTGATTTTCTCTAAAAAAACGCCACCACCAGTGCCGACGGAAGCACCCATCATGCAGACACCGCCAGAGCCCGTCGTCATGCCGGAGGTGAAGCCGGAGCCCATCGCCGCCACGCCACCACCGGCTGCCACACCAGCGATGACGGAGGCTGCGCCAGCTCCTGCACCTGTGCCTGCGACGGAGATGGTCGCCACGGTGAAGCCTGCCAGCCCCGCGCCCGAGATGGCTGCGCCCACCGTCACACCACCACCTGCCACAGCACCTGCCCCCATCGATCCAGAGGCTGAAAAAAGAGCCGCCCTTCTCGCCGCGCATCCGCGCCTCAAGCAGCTTGAAACCGGCTTTCAAAACAAGCTGGAGACGGACGCGCTCAAAACCTATCGCACCGCTGTTGCCAACCTGAACCAGAGCTACCTCACCAAGGGCATCCCGGCGAGACGCCGCGAGGCGCAAGCCAAAGGCAATCTCGCCGAAGTCACCGCACTCGATGCGGAAACAGCCCTCATCAAAGGCGGCGGCAGTGTGCCCGCCGAAGACAGCGCAGACACCCCGGCCGTGCTCGTGGCCCTGCATCAGGCTTATCGCGGAGCCGAAGCTGCCTTTGCCAAAACCCGCGATGAAAAAGCCGCCCCCGTGTATGCCATCTATGTGAAAGCACTCGATGCCTACATCGCCGAACTCACGCAGACGAACAAGATCGCCGATGCTCAGCAAGTGAAGGCACTGCGGGATGAGATCGCCACGAAGAAACCCGAGATCAATGCCCCTGCCCCGCCCGCCGCCAAAGGCAGTCCAAAAGCACTCGCCACTGCTCCGCCGAAGCCGACCACCTCCACCGGCAACTCCTGGCGTGTCGCCGCAGAATACCTCACGAAATACGGCGGATTTTGCACAGTCATGAAGAATGGCGCACGCATTGACATCAGGACCGCTGCTGACATCCCCGTGGGTCGCTTCGACATCACGGAGCTACATTTAGATCACCTCAGCGGCACCTTTCCGTCACCGAAGGCAGCCGACTTTCAAGCCTTCAACGGCCTGCGTGATCTCCAGCGTGTGTGGGTGCGCCTGCCGAACTCCACACTGCCTGACTCCGCCTATGTCTGGCTCGTCGGCAATGAAGAGCTGAACTGGATCAACTTCGAAAGCGGTGGCGACCTCACCGACGAAGTGCTCATCAACCTCAGCAGCGCGAAGAAGCTGGATTTTCTCCAGGTGAATTACGCGCCGCGCTTCACTGGAGCAGGCCTGGAGCGCATGCCCTTCGCAGCCACGCTCACGGGCGGAAACTTCCTCGGCACCAGCTTCAATGATGACGGCCTGCGCGGATTCGCCAGCTACAAGAAACTCAGCTTCCTCCGCATCACGGGCACGAAGGTCACGGACTCCGGCTTTGCAGCGCTGGCAGGCGTGAAGTCGCTCACGAACCTCGATGCCGAGCAGACGGGATTTGGCAATGAAGCCGCCGCTGCCATCGCCACGCTGCCATCGCTCAGCACGCTGAATTTAAACAGCACCCAAATCACCGACAAAGGATTGGAAAAGCTCAGCGCACTGAAAAACCTCACCTCGCTCAGCCTCAGCAATACCAAGGTCAGCGCCGAAGCCGCCGGGACCTTCCAGATTGCTCACCCGGAGTGCCGGGTGTCACGCTGAAATATGTGGTGCCGCTGGCCGGACTCGAACCGGCAAGGGATGTTATCCCAGCAGATTTTAAGTCTGCTGTGTTTACCATTTCACCACAGCGGCGTGGTTTTGGGAGAGCCGAGATTAGCGACTTATTCTCCCAGAACCAACGCAAAGTGTGAGCTTCTTTCCAAATGGGCAAATCAGCCCGCCGCGTCCACCTTCTCACCGGCGAGCTTGGCGGCGCGTTCGGCGAGTTCGATGTGGAATTGCTCGGGAGTGGGGGCCTCGCCCAGAGTGCGGGCGCGGGCGAACCAGTCGGCGAAGATTTCGCCATCCTGGCGCTCGGCTTTGAAGGCTTCGAGCAGGGCGCGGACCTTGACGGGCACGTCTTCACCGAGCACAGACTTGTATTCGAGACCAGCGAGGCGGTTCCCACGGATGCTGCCGCCGACGAACATGGCGTACTTGTTGGGCGAGCGGCCGACGAAGCCGAAATCGGCGTTGTACGGACGACCGCAGCCGTTCGGGCAGCCGGTCATGCGGAAGAGGATGGGTTCGTCTTCGAGACCGAGTTCGCGCAGCGTTTCGTCGATCTTGTCCATGAAGCCGGGCAAGACGCGCTCGGACTCGCTGAGGGCCAGGCCGCAGGTGGGCAGGGCGACGCAGGCGTGGGCGACTTTGCGGGCGCGGGTCATGCCGTCGCTATGGACGACGCCGTGCTTGGCGAGGATGGCATCGACGGCGTCTTTCAGCTCAGGAGCGATGTCGGCGATGATGATGTTCGTGTTCGGCGTGACGATGAAGGGCAGATCGAGTGCTTGAGCGATTTCGGCAAAGGCACTGCGGTAATGCGGGCCGTCTTCACGGTCCACGATGCGGCCCATGCTGACATGGACGGCGCAGTAGAGCTTGCCGTCACCCTGCTCGTGCCAGCCGAGGTTGTCCTCGACGGTGTCGAATTGGAGTTCCTTGGCGGGGAAGGTCTCGATGCCGGGCAGGCGGCGGACGACTTCGGCGCGGAAGCCGTCGATGCCCATGCTCTGCACAGTGTACTTCATGCGGGCGTTTTTGCGCTCGACGCGGTTGCCGTGGTCACGCTGTGTGGTGACGATGGCCTCGACGACATCAACGACGTTGGCGCGCTTGGCATAAAGCAGCGGCTGGCCGAGAAAGGGGCGCGTGCTGAGCTGGCCGTGGCTCATGCCAAAGCCGCCACCGACGGTGAGGGTGTAGCCTTCGACCTCGCCGTCCACGACATGCGGCACGAGGCCGAGATCCTGCGAATAGACATCCACGTCATTGCAGGGCTGGATGGCGACGCCGATCTTGAACTTACGCGGCAGGTAGAGTTGGCCGTAGATGGGATCGTCGCCTTCGGGAGCCTTCGTGACCTCACGAACGGCTGGATTGACCTCGGGGTCTTTGATCCACTCGGGATCGACCTTTTCGCCGTCGAGCCAGATGTCGGCATAGGCGCTGGAGCGCCAGAGGAAGCGCTGGCTGATCTCTTCGGTGAGCTTCTGCGTGTCCGCATGCACAGCGTCCTTGATCGGCGCGGCAGGGCCCATGGTGTTGCGCACGACGTCGCCGCAGGCACCCATTGTCGACAGGCCGCTGTGGCAGACGTTGTGGATGACTTCCTTCAGGCCGCCTTTAAGCACGCCATGGAGCTGGATGCCCTGGCGATTCGTGAGGCGCATGTTGCCGAAAGCCTTGGTGCAGAGGTCGTCGTGGATCATCCACTGCTTCGCGGTGATGCGTCCGCCGGGCATCTTGCTGCGGATCATGAAGCTCCAGGCCTTCTCCTGCTTGGCCTTGCTGCGCTCGGCGCGGACGTCGCGGTCGTCCTGCTGGTAGGAGCCGTGATGCTTGAGCAGGATGTTCGAGTCGTCCGGGATGTTCGGGGTGCTGGTGTCAGCGAACTGCTCGGCAAGTTGTCCGCGGAGGCCTGCGGAGGCGAGTTTGATGTCTTCGACGGAGGCTTTGCTCATAAAAGTGGGGTTTGGAGCCTGCTATATCGGGCAACACTCTGGGAAAGCAAGCTGCGATGCCGACTAAACTACTATTACCCATCGACTTTATATAGAATAAAGACTTGAGTGCCCATTGCCTTCACGAGTCTGTTAATTATTAAAATTACCTCCGAAATGGATTAATAATTTTGAAATTTATATTCAGTCTGGTTAAATTGAGGCTCACATGATCCTGCCCATGCTGCCTGAGCTTCCAATGATCGACATCCCTCTGCCTGAAATGAAGCAGAGGCTTTTGGCATTGCGGAAATCTCTGGAGCAGGCATGCCATGATCTTGATCTCCAACTGGCCGCTCTTGGGACAACTCCTGCGACATGTTCGGCGCCGCTCAATGCCACTCGTCCGGTGATGCCGCTTCATGAGCCAGCGGCAAAGAGCACGAGATCGCTTTTTGAAGCACCTCCTAGTGGTCAATTTCTCACCAAGTCCCCTTCGTCAGCGCATTCACGAGTGATTGAAGCCGCCAACCCCGGCAAATTGGACCCTCTCCTGGAGCAGGCGACATTAGAGGAGTTGAACTTGGCCCTGTCCCAGGCCTTCTCACAGATCGCGATGAAGAGGGACTGGTAAACACGGCTGTCGCCTCTGTGAACTTCGCTTGAGCGTCCAGGCATCTGCTGCCGTATTCTTGGCCATGCATATCGGTATCACAGGAGCCACGGGAATGATTGGGCAGGCTGTCAGCGCATTGGCGCTGGGCACAGGCCATGAAGTCATCGGTTACTCACGGCGTCCTGCGGCTCAGGGGCCGTTGTTGACGAAGTCACTCGTTGCCACGTCTGCCAGCCCGCTGCCGGAAACGAAGCTCGATGCACTCGTGCATCTCGCGGGAGAGTCGCTCCTCGGGCTGTGGACGAAGGCCAAGCTCGAACGCATCTGGAAAAGTCGCGTGGATCTCACGAAGCAGATCGTGGAGCAGCTCCGCTCCTGGCAGCCGGCGAACCGTCCCCGCGTCTTCCTTTGTGCCTCAGGCGTCGGCTTTTACGGAGATCGTGGCGATGAGGTGTTGGAGGAAAACAGCACCTCGGGCAGCGGCTATCTCGCGGGTCTCTGTCGTGAATGGGAAGCGGCGGCGAAACAAGCTGCCGAACTGGGCACACGCGTGGTGCTGATGCGCACTGGTGTTGTACTTGGTCAAAGCGGCGGCGCCTTTCCGCTCATGCGGCGTGCTTTTGCCTGCGGGGTAGGCGGGCGCTTCGGCTCCGGCAAACAATGGATGTCATGGATTCATGAGCAGGATCAGGCCGGCTTGATCCTGTGGGCCATTGAGAATGATAGCGTCGTCGGTCCCGTGAACCTCTGCTCACCGACACCCGTGACGAATGCCGACTTCACACGCCAGCTTGCTACCCATCTAAAGCGGCCCGCCTTCCTGCATGTGCCAGCCTTTGCCCTCCGGCTGGCCATGCCCGGCATGGGCCAGGAGATGCTCCTCGCCAGCCAGCGAGCCTTTCCTCGCGTCGCCAACGATTTGGGTTATCGTTTCGCCTATCCGACCCTCGACGATGCTTTTACGGCACTGATCTGAGGTTCGAAATCCGAAACTGTCGCTCCATGTCCGCCGCCCAGACCACCATCGCTGTCATCTACGATTACGATCAGACGCTCAGCCCCACCTACATGCAGGACGAGACCCTCTTCCCGCACTTCGGCATCAACGCGGGGCAGTTTTGGAAAAAGAGCCGCGAGCTCGTGGACCAGCAGGGTTACGACGGCGAGCTCGCCTACCTGAAGTGCATGCTCGACTACCTCGAGATGGATCGTCCAACCAACGATGAGCTCGTGAAGCTCGGTGCCAAGCTCCGCTACTTCAAAGGCGTGCCTGAGGTGTTTGAGGAACTCAACGCCACCCTCAGCGGTCAGCATCGTTCGCTCGGCATCAAGATCGAGCACTACATCGTCTCCTCCGGCCTCAAAGCCCTGCTCGATGGCAGCTCCCTCGCCCCCTATGTGAAACGCATCTTCGGCTGCGAATTCGGCACGGATAAAGACGGGCGCATCAGCTTTCCCAAGCGCGTCATCAGCCACACCACGAAGACGCAGTATCTCTTCCGCATCAACAAAGGCATGTTGGAGCCGCATGAAGACGTGAACGACCACATGGACCCCGAGCTGCGGCCC
>Ga0075152_10000664_pt1 | contig 24900 bp, 24 predicted proteins | sample JI61114C2DNA_FD_70964 | JGI IMG/M metagenome (GOLD analysis project Ga0075152, IMG submission 70964) | Wastewater effluent complex algal communities from Wisconsin, to seasonally profile nutrient transformation and Carbon sequestration -... | ecosystem: Engineered > WWTP > Effluent > Algae...
TGCTGGATGCTGGATGCTGGATGCTGGATGCTGGATGCTGGATGCTGGATGCTGGATGCTGGATGCTGGATGCTGGATGCTGGATGCTGGATGCTGGATTTGAGGATGCAAGATACAGGATATTTGAAACTGGATAATAAATTAATTAAAATATAAAAAAGCTTCGAATGTTCGAAGCTTTTTTTATGCTGCTGATGCAGCATAAGTTTGTGAAATCTGTCGAAAATATTCAATATTCAATATTCAATATTCAATATTCAATATTCAATATTCAATATTCAATATTCAGCTTCCCCAACGATATGAACTATTCGGAATGCCGGCCAGGTCGATGACACGGTCTACAACGGTGGCGGCTACTTGCTCAATAGTAGTGGGCTTGCTGTAAAAAGAAGGGGTAGCGGGGCAGATGATACCGCCGGCCATGGTTACCGTTTCCATATTTTTAATATGAATGAGATTATACGGTGTATCCCTGACAACACAGATGAGTTTTCTTCTTTCTTTTAATACCACGTCGGCAGCCCTCGTGATCAGGTCATTGGAAATACCGCCGGCTATTCGCCCAAGCGTTCCCATGCTGCAGGGAATGATGATCATGGTATTGTATTGTCCGGAACCAGAAGCAAATGCAGCAGAAAAATCGTTTTGCGTGTACTGCTTCACGGCATAACGCAGGTAATCATCATTGTCAAGTTCTGTCTGCCACACCTGTTTGGCATTTTCGGTCATCACCAATGAAATTTCGTCTATGGCCTTTCCCGCCTGCAATAGTTTTGTTAATAAAACCTTCGCATACACAGAACCACTGGCACCTGTTACCGCAACTACAATTTTTTGCATTATTTTTCCGTTTATATTGGTCTAAGCTACTAAACAATTCAATGATGAAAAAGGTTATCGGTTTTTTGATGCTGTTTTTTACCATCGCCTTGATGTATTCTTTCAACGAACCTGCCAAGGAAAAAATCAACTGGATCAGCATGTCGAAGTTAAATGAGCTATATGCCCAATCGCCAAAACCGATCCTGATCGACGTATACACCACATGGTGTGGCTGGTGCAAGGAAATGGACCGTACAACGTATAAGAATAAGAAACTGACCACCTATGTAAATGAGTATTATTATGCGGTGAAAATGGATGCAGAATCATCCGCACAGATCGTCTTCAATAAAAAATCATACACAACCAGCGACCTCGCCACTTATTTGCTCATGGGCGATATGTCGTTTCCAACCACCGTTTTTCTCCCTACCATCGACGCAAAACCTGCTCCTTTGGCCGGCTACCTCAATGCAGCCGATATGGAAGCTCCTTTGAAATTTTTTGGGGAAGGTGCTCACCAGCAACAGACCTTTGTGGAATTTAATAAGAAGATGAAGAAGGAGTGGAGGTAAGAGAGGATGCTGGATATTGGATGTTGGATACTGGATACCTTCGTAACTTTAGCCAATGGCTACTGCTTCTTCTATGCTTCAGCGAAGGTTGGGGCTTTTTCAGTCTACCGTAATAAACATGATCGATATGGTGGGCATTGGCCCATTCATTACCCTTCCCATTGTAATGGGGCTGATCGGTGGTATGTACCTATATGCCTGGATCGCAGGGGCCATCCTTTCATTGGTGGATGCCATGATATGGAGTGAACTGGGAGCTGCTTATCCTTTAGCCGGGGGTAGCTATAATTTTTTAAAGGAAGCTTATGGTAAGAACGGGGCAGGGAAAATGATGAGCTTCCTGTATGTTTGGCAAACCGTTATACAAGCCCCGCTGGTGGCCGCTTCTGCAGCGATCGGCTTTTCAGCTTATTTCGTTTACCTTGTCCCATTAGAACCATGGCAACAAAAAGCCATATCCGGTACCGTTATACTCTTCATCAGTTTTTTATTGTATCGGAAAATTGACAGCATCGGCCGCATCGGAATTTTATTATGGGCAGGTGTGATCGCTACGCTGGGCTGGATCATTTATGGTGGATTAAGTCATGGAAACATTTTGCAACCATTGAGAGATTTTCCTTCTTCCTTCAGTTGGGAAGTATTGGGTTCGTTTGCGTTCGGACAAGCCTGTGTTAAAACGATCTATAGTTACCTTGGTTATTATAATGTTTGTCACCTCGGTGGCGAGATCAAAGATCCTGGGCGCAATATTCCAAAGAGTATGTTCATATCTGTTATTGGCATTGCGTTTCTTTACCTGGCTATGAACCTGAGTGTAGGCAGTGTCATTTCCTGGCAGGAAATAAAAGGCTGGCAGGATAGCGGTCAGAATAATTTTGTGGTAAGTGTTTTCATCGAACGACTCTATGGAAATACCGCAGGCATTGTAGCCACCATCATGATCTTGTGGGTTGCCCTGGCGTCGTTGTTTGCTGTGATGCTGGGTTATTCCCGCGTACCCTATGCTGCTGCAGTAGATGGCGCTTTCTTTTCTGTGTTTGCCAAACTGCATCCGACAAAAAATTTTCCTTACGTATCCTTGCTGCTGTTAACCGCACTGGCATTTATTTTCAGTTTACTGTTCAGGATGGGCGATATCATCAGCGGCATACTTGCCATGCGCATCATGGTACAGTTTGTTGGACAGGCAGCCGGGATCGTTTTACTCCGGAAAAGAAATGGCAGCAGGCATTTGCCTTATAAAATACCGGCTTACCCTATTCCTGTGATACTCGTTATTGCCATGTGGTTATTTATTTTTTATGCAACCGGTTTAACCATCATCAGTTCTTTCCTGGCTGTATTTGGAAGTGGTTTGTTGGTTTATATGCTGATGGCAAAATTCAAAAAAGAGTGGCCGTTCCATGATAAATCCAGCGGAGCATAAACCAGGCACTTGCCATGTTGGTTAAGATTGTTTTTAAGTACAACGATTGTTTTTTATTTTGAATAGAAAGCCCTGTAGTAAGCATCTGGACTGAATTAGCCGTTATTGTTTCGTTAATTGACAACATTGTGTAAATTCAATAATCACCGGATGACTAACTTTAGTTAAATTAGAATTCATGAAAAGTCTGCTGTTAATTTGTTCCCTGTTTTTTTTTACTGCAACTGCCGAATGGCTGACCAATTTTGAAGAAGCAAAGAAAATCGCCAAAGAAAAAAATGAATATATTTTATTAAATTTTTCTGGGTCTGACTGGTGTGGTCCATGTATTCGCATGAAGAAAGAAATATTCGAATCCGATGCGTTTAAACAGTATGCAACCGATCACCTGGTATTGGTGAATGCAGATTTCCCCCGCAGTAAAAAAAATAAACTAAGTTCTTTGCAGGTGAAGCACAATGAATCGTTGGCCGATCAGTTTAACCCGAATGGGAAATTTCCTTTCACGGTGTTGATCGATCAGCAGGGAAAAGTAGTGAAGAGCTGGGATGGTTTGCCAAACAGCAATGCAACCGAATTTGTAAACCAACTTAAACAGTTTAATGAACCTGCCAGGTAACACGATCGTTGCGCAAAAGGAGATCTTCAAGCGGGTACTCAGATTAATGGGGAATCGTTTCGAGATCAGCGTGGTGGCATCGGCTGAAGAAAAAGATTTTGCAGAACATTGTATCGACCAGGCGATCTTAGAAATTCAACGCATCGAAAAGTTACTCACTACTTTTGATGACAACAGCCAGACCAATCAAATCAATGAAGCGGCCGGTTTACATCCTGTTAAAGTAGACCGGGAAGTATTTGAACTCATCAGCCGCTCGATCAGGATCTCCGAAATAACGCAGGGCGCCTTCGACATCAGTTATGGTTCCATCGATAAAAAACTCTGGAATTTTGATAAGAATATGACGGCCCTGCCGGATGCCGCTACGGCTAAAAAAATGGTCCGGCTCATCAATTACCGCAACATCATTCTCGATCCCGAAAAGAATACAGTGTTTTTAAAAGAGGCCGGTATGCGCATCGGGTTCGGAGGTATCGGTAAGGGATATGCGGCGGAAAGAGCTAAGATGGTCTTGAAGCAATTGGGAGTGGAAGGCGGCATTGTAAATGCAGCGGGAGACCTTACCACCTGGGGTTTTCAGCCCGATGGGAAACCCTGGACGATCGGCATTGCCAGCCCCGATAAAAGCAACCAGCCCTTTTCATACCTCGATATCACCAATGCTGCCATCGCCACGTCAGGTAATTATGAAAAGTTCATCATCATCGATGGAAAAAAATATTCTCACACGATCGATCCCAAGACAGGATTGCCGGTTCAGGGCATTAAAAGTGTGACCATCATCAGTCCAAACGCAGAAATTGCAGATGCCATGGCAACTCCCGTTATGATCATGGGAATAAAAGTCGGGCTCGACATGATTAACCAGATTAAAAACCTCGCCTGCATCATCATTGATGAACAGGACAAGATCTATACTTCAAAAAATATAAACCTCCGATAAATGAAACGAACCACCGCGATCCTGTTAACGGCTTTTATATGCATCATGGGTGCAGGCAGCTGTACTAACGTTAAGGAATACCAGAAGAGTCGCATCAACGATGCCGAAATGGAACTCAGTGCCCGCAAGATCCAGAAAACGGAACAGAGCTTTCAGACATACCGTGAAGGAGCATCCGGCGCCAATGGCGGTAAAACAGGTGGTGGATGCGGTTGTAATTGATGAAGCCACTTTTGAATATTAATTACATGGCCGGCAGATTCGTCTGTAACCGGCATTAAATAAAAATGAATGAAGAAGATCTGTTTAACCGTAGTTGGTTTGTACATAGGGTTATTAAGTGCCTTTTCTCAAAGTGCCGATTCTGCCAATTATAAAAGCAGGAAATTGAAATTTGAAGAAGCAAACCTCGTGAGCAGTTATTACCGCCAAACAGGGAATAACAGTGCGGTTGAAGGAGGTGTGGGTTCTGAGAAGTTATCAGATATTGCTAATGTGATCGATGTTAAATTCACCAAATACGATAAGCGTGACCGCAAGCATAGTTTCACAGGAGAAGTTGGGATTGATCATTATACATCAGCTTCATCAGACCGTATCGATACCAAGGCAAATTCTTCTGCATCCTCTGCTGATACCCGCATCTATCCATCTTTATCCTGGACGATGGAGAACGAACAAAAAGGAACAACGATTGGTTTGCATGCATCATCTTCTTTTGAGTTTGATTATACCTCTATTGGTTTTGGCGCATCTTTCAGCAAGAAGTCAGCTGATAAAAACAGGGAAGTGAGTATCAAGGCGCAGGCTTTCCTCGACCAGGTTTCGCTAATTCTTCCCATTGAGTTGCGTAACGGAAGTGGTGGTCGTGATAATGATGATTATAAATCTGCATCCCGTAATTCTTACAGCGGTTCTGTTTCTCTATCGCAAGTGATCAATGAGCGTTTGCAGTTGGCCGTTATTGCCGACATAGTAAAACAGGATGGTTTCCTTGCACTGCCTTTTCACCGGGTTTACTTTAATGATAATACGGTGCATTCAGAAATATTACCTTCCAGCAGGTTAAAAATTCCTTTAGGACTTCGGGCAAATTATTTCATCGGTGATAAAGTGATCCTGCGATCTTTTTACCGGTATTACCAGGATGACTGGGGCTTAACAGCACATACCATTGACCTTGAAACGTCGGTTAAAATAAATCCTTTCCTGTCTGTAACACCTTTCTACCGTTATTATAACCAATCGGCCGTAGATTATTTTGCACCCATCAACGTGCATAAACAAGGGGATGCATATTATACCAGTAATTATGATCTCTCTGCATTCGACAGCCAGTTCTTTGGCGCAGGATTCAGGTCTGCACCACCAAAGGGCGTTTTTGGTATGCAACACATTGGCGCCATTGAATTGCGGTACGGACATTATACCCGAAGCACGGGATTAAATTCAGACATTATTAGTTTACATTTGAAATTCAAATAAAGGATTTTACGTAAACGATGAAAAGAATTTGCCTGGTTGTTGTTGGGATTTTTATACAGTTATTTGGAGCATTAGCACAGGTTAAAGATTCTTCTGCTTACCAGTCACGTAAACTAAAGCTTGAAGAGATCAATTTCGTCAGCAGCTATTATACCCAGGATGGAAGTAATTCTGCTGTTACGGGTGGAGTAGGAACAGAAAAGCTGGCTGATTATTCCAATAATTTCGAAGTTAAATATATAAAGGCGGGTAAGCATGGCCGTAAGGTTCAGCTCGACATGAACCTTGGCGTGGATTATTATACGTCCGCTTCCTCCGACCGGATAGACCCCAATACCATTTCTTCCGCTTCCTCAAGAGATCTGAGGATTTACCCATCTTTTAGCAGAAAAGTGATCAATGAAGTAAAGGGATCTTCCTTTTCCACCCATCTTTCCTATTCTCATGAATCTGATTACCGGTCTTATGGATTTGGTGCAGGCATTTCCAAAATGTCGCCTAACCGTAACCGGGAGCTAACAGTACGGGCTCAGTTATACATCGATTGGGTAAAAATGATCCTGCCCATTGAACTGCGGGATGCTTCTACCGGCGGTGTAACGGGGGCCCCCAACCAATACGATTATCCCTGGTCGTCCCGCAAAACTTTCAGCACGTCCTTTTCTTTTTCACAGGTGTTAAACCAGCGGTTGCAACTCAGCTGGCTGCTCGATCTTACTTACCAGCATGGTTTCCTGGGATTGCCCTTTCACCGGGTGTATCTGAAAGATAATCTGCTGAGGACGGAAACCTTGCCTTCATCCAGGTATAAAATTCCATTGGGCATCCGGGCGAGTTATTTTCTCGGCGATCAAATCATCCTGAGACCTTTGTATCGTTTTTATAAAGATGACTGGGGCCTGAATGCACATACCGCTGAATTGGAAACAGTGTTTAAGATAACGCCCTTTGTTTCCGTATCTCCTTTTTATCGGTACTACCGTCAAACCGCTATTGATTTTTTTGCGCCATACCTGCAACACGATCAAACCGATATTTATTATAGCAGCAACTACGACCTCTCGGCTTTTCACAGCCAGTTCTTTGGAACCGGATTCAGGTGGGCACCACCAAAAGGACTGTTTGGTTTAAAAAGATGGAGCGCTGTTGAAATTCGTTACGGACATTATAAGCGAAGCAATGGATTGTCGGCAGATATTATAAGTCTTCAGCTGAAGTATAAGTAGTACTACTTCAAAATAAAAAAAGTTGAGAAGCTACCTCCTCAACTTTTTAAAAATATTGTTTTAAATCTCCTTAAATCACTTCAGCCATATCCGGAATTTCCGCAGCTTTATAAGCGCCGGCATCCAGTTTTTTCTTGGTTTCTTCAAAAGCTTTTAAGGTAAGTTCAATGTCTTCATCATTGTGCGCCGAAGTAGGAATGATACGGTAAATGATATCGCCTTTCGGAATCACAGGATATACAACAATGGAACAAAAAATATGATAGTTCTCTCTCAGGTCCATCACCATCTGCGTAGCTTCCGGCACATCACCTTTCATATAAATTGGTGTAACAGGAGAGTTGGTATGGCCAATATCAAATCCTCTTTCTTTTAAGCCGGTCTGTAATTTTTTTACATTGCTCCAGAGTTTTTCACGAAGCTCGGGCATGGTCTTCACCATCTCCATACGCTTCAACATACCTTCTACGATCATGAGGGGAAGACTCTTTGCAAAGATCTGTGAACGGGTATTGTAGCGCAGGTATTTCAATACGGCTTTTGGTCCGCTGATGAAAGCCCCAATGCTGCCCATGCTTTTTACAAAGGTGGAAAAATACAGGTCGATACCATCCTGGCAACCCTGTGCTTCATCAGCGCCGGCGCCTGTTGGGCCCATGTAACCAAATCCATGCGCATCATCGATCAATATCCTGAATTCATATTTTTTCTTTAATGCAACGATCTCTTTTAAGATGCCTTGTTCACCATCCATGCCAAATACACCTTCGGTGATCACTAAAATACCACCACCATTCTTAGCGGCAAGTTCGGTTGCCCGTTGCAGTTGTTTTTCGCAATCTTCAATATCATTGTGTTTGAATGCATAACGATGTCCCATGTGAAGCCTTACGCCATCTACGATACAAGCGTGTGATTCGGCATCATACACGATCACGTCGCGGCGATTCACCAATGCATCAATACAACTCATGATACCCTGGTAACCGAAATTCAGCAACATGGTATCTTCCCTGCTGACGAATTCACTGATCACTTTTTCAAGTTCTTCATGCTTGGCCGTATTGCCACTCATCATGCGGGCACCCATGGGATTGCCCATGCCGTATTTGGCTGCCGCTTCACTGTCTACTTTTCTTACTTCGGGATGATTCACCAGGCCCAGGTAATTGTTCAGGCTCCAAACGATCATTTCCTTTCCACGGAATTTCATTCGTGGGCCAAGTTCACCTTCCAGCTTCGGAAATGCGAAATATCCATGCGCCCTGTCCATATGCTGGCCGATCGGCCCGCCATCTTTCACTAATTTTTCAAATACGTCCATATGTATTTACTTTTTTCGATGATTGAAATAAGATGCTGCAAAATTAAGGTTTTGAAGGCTAAATACATAACGTTTACATAACATGGCAGGAAAGCACACTGGCTACCGCTTTGGGATTATCTTTGTTCAAATAAAACGCATGAAAAGAGGGTTAATCTTTATCACAATTTTATGGATGATTTCGTCCATTTGCATGGGCCAGCAAAAGCCATCTAAGATCAACAATGGCATCGACAGGCCGAAGCTGGTCGTTGGGTTGGTGATCGACCAGATGCGCTGGGATTATCTCTTTCGGTATGCAGACAGTTATGGAACTGGCGGTTTTAAAAGACTCCTGAAGCAGGGATTCAGCTTTGAGAATACCATTATTCCCTATACACCTACGGTTACGGCCGCCGGGCATGCATGCTTATACACTGGCTCGGTACCGGCCGTTCATGGGATCGTTGGAAACGACTGGATAGAAAGAGACGGGGAGAAATCTATGTATTGTGCACAGGATAAATCGGTAAATAGTGTAGGCACTGCGTCTAAACAAGGGCAAATGAGTCCAAGGAACATGCTTTCGAACACGATCGGTGATGAACTTCGGCTGGCGAGCAATTTCAATAGCCGCGTATATGGGATTGCGTTAAAAGACCGTGGAGGCATTATGCCGGCAGGGCATAGCGCCAATGCAGCCTATTGGTTTGATGATAGCACAGGTCATTGGATCAGCAGTAGTTATTACATGAACAACTTACCCTCATGGGTATCCGAATATAATGATCAGAAAAAACCGGATTCATTTATGAAGACCGATTGGAATCTTTTGTATCCGCAATCAACCTATCATCAAAGTACTACTGATGACAAAGCTTATGAAAAACCATTGAACCACGAAAAACAAAAGACCTTTCCGCATATTTACAGTACACAGATCGGCAAGGGATATTTTCCCATCCGGCAATCGCCTTATGGGAATACCATCACATTCGATTTTGCAAAGCAACTCATTCAACAGGAGAAACTGGGTGCAAGCGGACAAACCGATATGATCTGTATCAGCTTGTCATCTACTGATTATGTGGGTCATCGTTTCGGTCCAAATTCAATGGAACTTGAAGATATGTACCTGCGGGTTGATCTGGAGCTGGCCCAGTTTCTGCAATACCTGGATAAAACAGTAGGGGAGAACAATTATCTTTTTTTCCTGAGTGCCGATCATGGTGCGCCACAGGTTCCCGATTTTATGAAAGAAAATAAGATACCTGCCGGTAACTTACGCAATCCACAATTGATGAAAGAATTGAATGCCGCCTGCGCAGGTAAGTATAAAGATTCATTGTTGGTAAAAGGAATTTTTGAATATACCATTTACCTCAACATGCCCCGGATCGATTCACTTCAGCTTGATGTAAATGCCATAAAAAATACTGTTTTATCTTATCTTAAAAGTAAGCCTGAGGTTATGTATGCCTTTGATTATGCCGCTTTCGACAAAGCCATCCTTCCAGCGAATATTAAGGAGCGGTTTGCCAATGGATATTTTTATAAACGCAGCGGTGATATCCAATACATATTAAAACCGCAATACACCGATGTGCTTTCAACAGGAACAGAACATGGCACCTGGTATAATTATGATGCCCACATTCCTTTGCTTTGGTATGGATGGAAGATTAAACCGGGCAAATCTAACCGGGAAGTGTACATGACCGATGTGGCGCCAACCATCGCCGCCATGTTGAAGATCCAGATGCCCAATGGAAGCGTTGGAAAAGTGTTGCTGGAAATTCTGCAATGATATATTAGCTGATCAAGAATTGGAAAATAAAAAAACGTCAGGGTTAAAACCTACCAATAATTACGAAAATGCCTTTCTGGAATTAAATTCCCAAATAGGCTAAAAATTTCTACAAAATTTCCACTTTTAGGATCATTGTAAGGTTGGTCATGATCTCTCTGGTCTCATCTAAATCCACAACTTCAAGGCTCTCTTTGTCTACCTCTTGCTGTCCCGATATGTCATCTTATTTTCATCAGATGTGATTGAGGGGTGATTTTTTACTTCAGCATCCCAGCAACGGTTTTATTGTTTTCCATGTTGTAAAGTTTTTAAATTAATAGTAATTGTGAATTGTAAAGTTGGATGGATCAGCTTTCGTAATTGTTATTTCATCTGCAGTAAAACGTACAGCATTTATCATGGCAAATCACATCAGGAAGCGCTATTGATTTAAAAATCTGTTGGAGTACAATAAATGATTAACCGGTTTTCTTCTTCTTTCCTGTTAAACTGGCTTTCAGCATGTCCATAAGATCGTCACTTTGCTTATGCACAACTTTCAGTTTAGACACCGTTATTTTTTTGCCTTTAGATTTCTCCTTTATTCTTTTTAAGAGTTTAACTGTGTATGTGTCTTTATATTTTTCAATGTTGAATTTTTCTGTAAGCTGGTCAATTAATTTGTTGGCCATATCCATTTCTTTTGTTTTTGTTTTAGATATTGCCGGCAACTTTAATTCAGATGGTGCTTTTATCTCCTGGCTAAAACGAATGCGATTTAGTACGATCACATTTTTATAAGGTTTTAGTATGGCAAGACCTTCCTTATTTCTCAATACAAAAGTGGTAACGCCAACTTTGCCAGAAGATTTTAAAGAATCCCGCAATAGAGCATACGCTTTCATGGCGGCTTTATCAGGCTCCAGGTAATAAGGCTGCTCATAATAAAGACTGTCTATTTCCTTTTCCTCAACGAAATTGATGATCTCGATCATTTTTGTTTTAACAGCATCGGCGGCTTCAAAATCTTCCGCTTCTAAAATCACATAGCCACTCTCTAGTTTATAACCCTTCACAATTTTTTCAAAAGGAACCTCTTTCCCGGTGTTTTCATTTACCCTTTTAAATTTAATGTTGGCGTGGTCTTTACTATCCAGCATGTCAAGATCCAAAGAGCTTTCCTGAACTGCTGAAAATAATTTCACAGGTATATTGATTAACCCGAAGCTGATAGAACCTGTCCATATTGGCCGCATATGATTTGATTTTAAGATTTTAGAATTAATTCATGTTCCCTGGTGTACACTTCCCCTTTATAAGGATGAATAGATGAATGATATTCATAGTTTGCTACGTGTAGTAAATAGTATGTCATGAGATCGCACCAGCATATTTCTTCTTTGAAAATTTTTATTTTTGGGAAAGTTCCCTTCTGACAGCTGTTTTCCTTATCATACAGATATTTCCCTTTGTTTTTTTTACACCAGTTTTCAAACGCGATCATTTCATCTGGATGAGAAAAAACAATTTTAAAATGAGTTTCTTCTGTAACAGATTTTAAGTCATCATTCAGGTAATGATGATACTTATGCCGATGTCGTATAATTTTTGCGGTATACATATTATCAGGTTTAGTTTTTATTACATTTAGCACAAAGATTCATTGTTCTGTTAATGATACCTGTTGCCTGTTTATTTTTTTTTAATGACCTTATTCGGCAATTTCAACCCTTTACTTTCTTTGTCCCATTCTTTAACATTCACGCCTTCCTTTTCCAGTTTCTTTTTATTAGCATGGAAGAATTTCCTTTGTGCTTCACTTTTGTAGGGCATTTTATTTTTTATTAAATGTTTTAATTACTTTTTCTAAGTTTATTCCTTTGCCGAGCACAGGTTTAAAAATATCACCAACATCCTTTATTCTTTCCATGGCGCTGTATATCGTAAAGTCACTCATCTTCAAGCCCTTTTTCACTTCATCCCATTGTAAAGGCATAGAAACAGTGGCGCCGGGTTTGGGTCTTAAAGAGTAGGGCGCCGCAACCGTTGCCTGTGGCCGGTTTTGTAAAAAATCAATATACATTTTACCTTTTCGCTGCTTTACAATTCTTTCAATGGTTGTATAAGCAGGAATTTCTCTTTGCACCAAGGTGGCAATGAAACGGGCAAATTCTTTCGATTGCTCATAAGTATATTTTGCCCCAAGCGGAATGTAAATGTGTATACCCGTTGAGCCGCTTGTTTTTGGATATGATACTACGCTCATGCTATCTAAAATCTGCCTGGTTACATTGGCTGCTTCTATCACCTTTTGAAAGCTGTTCTCTGCAGGGTCGAGGTCGATAATGCACCAATCAGGGTAATCTTCAGTTTTTACTTTACTGTGCCAGGGATTCATTTCAATACAACCCAATGTTGCCATGTATAATAAACTGGCTTCGTCCTTTGCTACCAGGTAATTTCTGACCCGGTTATCGGAATCACTTTTATACTTAAAAGTTTCGATCCATTCTGGAGCCGTTCCGGTAACATCCTTAAAATAAAAACTTTTTCCGTCGATACCATTCGGATGTCGGTTCATCGATTGCGGCCTGTCTTTAAGGTAAGGTAAAATGTAAGGCGCTACCTGGTAATAATAATTAAGCATGTCACGCTTAGTGATCTTGTCTTTAGGCCAGTAAATTTTATCCAGGTTTGTGAATTTTATTTCATGCCCTTTAATTTCCCGAACCTGCGTTGCTTCTGAAGGATTTAAAAAAGTTTTCCGGTCTTTTTTAAGCAGGGGTTTTAATATTTCTTTAGACCTCCCTTTTTTTTGAGTTTTCACTTTAGTAATGTCAGTTGCTACTTCTTTTGTGATGTCTTTTGCTTTCTTATCAATGCGCATGCCTTCAAATGAAGGATGGCGCATGATTCCCTCTGATGTCATTTCTGTGAAGCTCACTTCACATACCAACGCTGGTTTCATCCATATGGCAACTGCATTGGGAGGGTTTGGCCGAAAGCGGGAAGGTTTATTGATATCTGGCTGTGCTGCGAAAGGAGAAGATTTGGTTATGTAAGGCTTAAATTGTTTAAGCAACTCCATTTGTTGCTTATCATTGAAACCTGTTCCTACTTTGCCTGTATAGATCAACTTTTTATTTTCATAAACTCCCAATAATAGGGAGCTGAAAGATTTTGACGAGTTATTATTTTTAGTATATCCACCAATCACCATTTCCTGCCTTTTATTAGCCTTTATTTTCAGCCAGTCTTTTGTACGGTTTCCGGGTGAATATACACTGCTGGATTTTTTGGCCATAATTCCCTCTAGCCCCATCTTTTTTGCCGTTTCAAAGAACTCGATACCACTGGCTTCAAAATTTTCACTATATCGAATGATGTTATTATCAGGAATGATTTGTTTTAAAATATCTCTCCTTTCATGTAAAGGAACCTGCATGAGGTTTTTGCCATTCAACCAAAGTATATCAAATACATAAAAATATATTTCGCCGTCTGCTTCACTTCGCCAGTTTTGCAGGGCACCAAAATTAGACTTGCCGTCTTCATCAAGCACTACAACTTCACCATCCACAACAGCGTGTATATTCCAATCCTGCATGGCTTTATGAACAGGAAAAAACTTTTCATTGAACGATTTATCATTTCTTGATTTTAATGCAACCCTTGTTTTATTGCAGAATGCAAGGGCACGGTATCCATCCCACTTTATCTCATATTGCCATCCTTCGTCATTAAAAGGGTTATCAACCAGTGTGGCCAGCATAGGAGAAAGCTTAACCGGGAACTTTTCAGTTTTTCCTTTCAACATGATCTTAGATGTTGCCGGTTTATGTTTAGACTTATTATGTAGTTCAGCAGCTTTTGCGGGTTTTGTTTTTATAGGATTATTTTTTGCATTGCTTTTTACGGATGAAACTTTTGTTGGTTTAGCCTTATATATATTATCAGCTGCTTTTTGTACCTGGGCCAGCGATTTTTTGGAAATAACTGATTTGTCTTTTAACGTAATATCATCTTTGGAAACGTATTTGTCTTTTACTTTAAACAATAGCCATGCATTTTCGCCCCTCCCATGTGTTTTTACCAGTGCATATTCTCCTTTCAGTTTTTTACCATGCAATACAATGTGCAATTTGCCGGCTTCAATGCCTTTCAACAATTCTTTTTCCTGTGCTTTTTTACTCTTTCCATCTGCATCTGCTTTTTCATAAATTCCTTCATCCCACACGATAACTGTTCCGGCACCATATCCACTTGGAATAATCCCTTCAAAATTTTTGTAATCATATGGATGATCTTCCACCATCATGGCAAGGCGTTTAACATCAGGGTCCGTAGAAGGACCTTTTGGTACAGCCCAGCTTTTGAGCACTCCTTCCATTTCTAACCTGAAATCATAATGCAAATGCGAAGCATCATGTTTTTGAATGACGAACCGCAGATTGGTACGATCGGCCTTGCCGCCGGTGGGTTCCGGGCTTTCCTTAAAATTCCTTTTCTCTTTATACCTGGTAAGTGCCATTGGATTACGATTTATACTTTTGCCAGTCTTATGTTATAGTCAAGTAAACTATTAAGAATTTTACATTTTTTAAAAGCAGGAAACTAATCCCGGAATGAAAATGTGCATTGTTTGAATTAGCTTCAAATTCAGTTCCCTGAAAACGGATTCGAAAAGATCTAAAAACTCGATAGGTTTAAAATACTTATCTAGGTTTTCTCTGTGCCTTTGTGTATTCGTGTCTTTGTGTTTCAAAAAGGGAAATCTGCAGACTTAAATCTTTCTATAAATATTATAGTCAATCTATTTTAAATGAGACTTCAAATTCTAATTTCAATAGCACAACACGTTTATAACTATTCATTCCAACCAGGTATTTCTTTCTTCGTAATTAATTTATAAGTAAGCGAACTAAAAATGCCAAACACTGCATGGGCTAATACCAGGTGGCCAAAAAAAGGTTTTAGATTTTTTGAAGGCGGGTTAGGATGTGCTACAAACGAACCCTTCCAGGCTGATATCCCCGCTAAGCCACTGGCAGCACCCAACAATGCGCCGGTAGTAACAGAAGGGTTAACTATTTTTCTTTTCCATAACTCATTAAAGCAGGCTACAAATACTATTCCAACTGCATAATGTGCCAGCCATCCCCCGATTTGAGCCGAGTCATTTGATTTTCTTTCAGGCAAACGTTCAATTAGTTCACCTAACACATCCGGCTCCCGGAAATTTTTATTTTCTGCTTCCGATACCAGGTAACTGAACATCGTCATAGCTGTGGTACCAACAAGAGCAGACGCAAGGATTTTACTTGTTTCCATATTTATCTTATTTAAAAAAGCCTCTCTTACATAAAGAGCAGGCTTTAGTTTAAATGAATGGCATATTTTGTATGAATATTAACGCACTCATTACTGCTGATTTTTTATCCACGATGACTTTGTCGAACGCAAATCTTCTCAGGGTTTTAAAACAACTTTCCCGCAATCTTCTTCGTTTAAAATCTGTCCCATACGAGAAACACAAGAACCACTGCATACTCCTAAAACAGAAACTATGCCATTTCTATTTGCACACTTTTTAACAGTATATTCACTGACTTACCCGGTCAGCCCCCCCGTAGCCTAAATGAGAGGACAATGTATCTCCAGAGAGTAAAAACAATATGGTAAACCTGGTTCACTATTCCGTGTTTATGAACAATATAATGCCAATTGAAAGTTTGGATTAAGAAATACTACCGTTTGCTAATTACAACAAGCCGTTGCTTGCTTTCCCATTCAAATAAATTCTTTAAAGTCTACTTTCATAATAAATTAAGAATCATTACTGGTTATACTGGTAGATTCGGAAGTTTAAACGGTATATATTATTTTGGTTGCAGGATATTTTTTATGCAAAACATCATCACCAGGATTATCCTTTGTTTGGGTTTCCTAATCAATATTAAAGCAATGTCACAAACAACAATACAGGGTCACTATGCCTTTAACAGGCAAGAAATGGTATCCGGATTTAATTTTACCCCTGACGGGAAATTTGATTTCTTTTTTAGCTATGGCGCTTCAGATCGAACTGCTACGGGCACATTTTCAGTTCAAGGAGATATGATCAAATTAAAAAGCGATAAAGAAGCAGGTAAAGATTTTACGATCAACAGTCAATCAACATCAGGCAGTGGCTATAATATTCAATTTAAAGGGGACAATAAGTATCTTTTAAACAATATCCGCTGTTCTTTTTTTATTGGAAGCGAGAGATTTGACGCCTTTACAGATGACAATGGTGAGTTAAAAGTAATTTATCCGCACTGCGATAAAATTTTTGTCTTTCATCCCTTATTCCCGGATGTAGTTACGCTTATTAAGGATGAAACCAATCACAACAATAATTTTGTGCTAACACTAAATTCCTCACTTGAGCAGGTAAGTTTTAAAGGAGTTGATTTTAAAATAGAGAATGATAGTACGATTAGTTGTATTCCCAATTATTTAATGATGCTGGAAAATATTAAATTCAAAAAGCAACAAATTATTTATGATGAACAAGACTGACCAGGGTGTTGTTTTAATCATGGTGATGTTGGTGTTGCTTTACCTTGCAGTTTGGGCAATAGGATATTTTATACACAAATTGCCCGGTTGTATATCGATCTTAAATATAGCTTCAGCATTTGCTGTGCTTGGGTACTGGGCCACCAGGCAAGTTCAGAAGCAGCAACATTATTTTGATAATAGAGAAATGATTGTGCTGGGTATTGAAGTGTTGGTTGGCATTGCTGCCGTTTATACAATCGCATCTGGCTTTAAATATAAATGGGTAATAGTGATGCAATACATTTTTTTTGCAGTCCATTTATTGATATTGTTAATTGGCCTGGTATTCATGTTTACATTCAAAGTTCATAAACTGATGTAATGATTTTAGAATATAATAATGCGGTGCTTTATTTTCTACATAAGCTGTCAAAGGTCCTGTTGAGTATTAATTAACCGTCGCAAGCTTCTTCCCTTAAAACAATTTTTTTCATTCTCATATTATAGTTAAGAGCAACAATATACCTAACTACTGTTTCAGTAATCAACATAAAAAATGCATATGACAAACATCAAAACAATTATCGAAGAATGGTCAGTAAAAGATCTCGAAGATGGATCCTCATTAAATATCAGTGTGATCGGTTGCACCGAATTGGGCAATGATGCGAAACCTGGCATCCAGGTTTGTTACATGGGGCATATTGTTAATTATGAACCAATGATTGTAGAGCGCTGGGCTTATAAAGCAGGTAAAGAAAATAAAACAGAGTACCTGGTTGAAGATAATAGTTGGATGGTACATGAAGACCAATACATAAAAAATTACCTGGTACTTGGAACACCGCTACAAGTAAAAGTAGAAGTGAAGAGCCGAAGTTCAAAACCCGTTATAAAGCTGTATGACCTGCCTTTTAATTTGGGCGAATAATTAATTAAAAAAATAAAATATGGGATTCTTGAGTTTCCTGAAACCTAAAAATAAATCAGCTGATGTTGAAAAAATAATTTCGGTCAACCGGCCCGAAGCTGATATCACTAAAACCGGTATTGTAGTGGCATTATTTGAAATTCCTCATGAACAACGAAACGATGAATGGTACAGTCAATTTTATGAAAACGTTGTCACAGCCAGCTTTGCAGCTGCTTCTCCGCAGGTTTTAACCGGGCCGGATGGCTTCCCGTATTTTATTTTAAACAACCCTGTAATTAATAAACCATTCGAATCATTTTGCATAAAAAATATGATGGACGATTTTTTATTAGAAAAGGGATGGGGCGTAGTGTTTAACCCGGGGGAAGATGGAAGTGCAGATTGGGTTTTTACATACGGCAATATTCTTAGTCTGCATTTGAACAATCAGTTTTTTCCGGTAACCAATGCAGCAGATGTTCAAAATATTGAATTTACAAAAACTGTAGGATTGATTGAGAAGGAAGAAAAAGTGCTTGTAGCCCAACCGTCTGAAGCTTATCTTCCACTTTACACTAGGCGGGTATTAAAGGCTTTTTTACAAAGCAAAGGAATTATCAGGCCAAAACTGATGTTGCTTAGTTCTGTCAATGAAGGCAAAGTGATCAACAAACTGGCCTTTAATATTCATCCCGAAAATTATCCTGATACCAGTGAATTGGATTACCTGATGCAACAAGTCGGTTGGTTTTTGCCTCCCAATTATATTATCATTCCGCTTCCCAAAAAATCAGGTTTGGAAAAAGATTTTCATGATATCTAACCATTCAACTTTGTTAAGTAATTCCAAAGTGTCAAAAAAATATGAGGAAATAACATCTAATAATGGGAATATCAAATTGGAAAAATAGTAAAAGATGAGTTTTGAAAAAATAGGAGCTTGCTTTGTTAAGGTAAGGAAAATGAACTGGCTCAATACATTTGTTATTCTTACGCGTTATTTAATAGCATTTGCTTTTATTCCTTCCGGGTTAAAAAAGATACTTGGCTTAAGATTTACACAAATGACTGTAGATACTCCAATTGGATTTTTTTTTGAAGGCATGTTTCAAACGGGCTTCTACTGGAATTTCTTAGGCTGGGTACAGGTTATTGCAGCCTTTTTATTAATGACACAACGTTTTGCAACACTTGGTGCGATCTTCTTCTTTTTTATCATTTCAAATATTTGTGTCATCACTATTTCACTCCACTTTTCAGGTACATGGATCATAACATTACTTATGTTGCTTGCAGTGTTGATGTTGTTGGTATGGGATGCTCACAAACTAAAATATTTATTTTGTACCGACAATTTTTTAGCCGACACGAAATTTGAAGACTTCCCAACTTATAACCGTTTCTGGATATTCTCAGGTTTTATTCTTTTTGCATTAAGCATAGTTGGTTTACTTGCATTATTCTACAGTGGGTAGAGCTGTTTTCTGCTTAAATACAATTATAAAAAAACCAACCTTGCTGCCTTCAAAATGCTTGAGCATGGTTTAAGATGAATGGTTGATGAGCTTAAAATTGGTCAATAAATTTATCGAATTAAAAAACCCGCTATTAAAGCGGGTTTTTTATAAACTTAATTTTTGTTGGGTTACTAGGATTCGAACCTAGACAAACAGAATCAAAATCTGTTGTGCTACCTTTACACCATAACCCAATCTTAGCCCCTTTTTGATCAGGGGAGTGCAAAAATAGGGTTTGTGAAAAAATGTTCCAAAAGTATTTTACAACAATGGAATAAATCAATCTTTTAAATAAGCTAGTGTAAACACTCCAAATTCGTTTTATTCAGTATCCTCTTTCTCTTTCAAAGCCTTGATCAGGTCGAGCGCTTCTGCCACCACATCGCACATTATGGTGATCAATGACCCTGGTTTGGCGGTATTATAGGCATGCATAATGGCCTCCTTCTCATTATAAATGATTGTAATAGGAATATCCCTTGGTTTGGTTTCATTGATGCCTTTTACCAAAAGGTTTACTATTTCCTCGGCAGTTCGGCCGCGGAGGTTCTTATCCTGGCGGATGATGATCTCATCAAATGATCTGCCTGAGATGCGACCAAGTTCCATGATATCTTCGTCCCTACGATCGCCGGTTCCACTGATGATGCCCACTTTGGGTTCTCCATCCATCTTGCCGATAAAATCACAAAGTAATTCCAGTCCGGCAGGGTTGTGCGCAAAATCTACCAGGAATTTAAATTGTTTAAACTGGAACATATTCAACCTGCCCGGTGTCTGGGAAGCTGAGGGAATAAATGTTTGCAAAGCGAGCTTAATGTCTTCTATTTCTATATTACGCCAGAAATAGGTACTCAACACGGCAGGAAGACAATTCATGATATTATGCAATGCTTTACCACCGTAGGTTACCGGCACTTCGGTTACTTTAATGACCCGTATTTTCCAGGTGCCTTTCATGATGGTGATATAGCCATTTTCGAAAACTGCTGCATAGCCACCTTTTTTACTATGTTCAATGATGCGTGGATTGTTTTCATCCATGCTGAACAAAGCTACATTGCAGGTCAGCCCTTTTTGCATAGCAAATACCAGGTCATCATCAGCATTCAGGATGGCATATCCATGCTTGATAACGGTTTCGGGTACCACGGCTTTCACTTTGGCCATTTGTTCCATTGAATCAATACCGCCCAACCCAATATGATCGGCGCTGATATTGGTTACGATGGCCACATCACAATTGCGGAAAGCAAGTCCGTTTTTTAAAATACCTCCTCTTGCACATTCCAGTACGGCGAAATCTACGGTGGGATCTTTCAATACAAACTGCGATGAAATGGGACCTGTACAATCACCTTTCATCATCATCTGGTTTTGAATATATACGCCGTCACTGGTGGTATAGCCCACTTTATAGCCGGCTGTTTTGGCAATATGGGCCGTGAGCCTGGTGGTAGTGGTTTTACCGTTGGTGCCGGTGATGGCAATGATGGGAATGGTGCCGGCGCTTCCTTTGGGGAAGAGCATGTCAACCACGGGTTCTGCCACGTTTCTTGGTAAGCCAACAGATGGGTCGATGTGCATCCTGAAACCAGGCGCAGCATTCACTTCCAGGATGGCGCCGCCATTTTCGGTAACGGGTGTACGAAGATCGGTGGCCATGATGTCGATGCCGCAGATATCGAGCCCGATGATCTTGGCAATGCGTTCGCACATCATGATATTGGCGGGATGCACTTCATCGGTAACATCGGTGCTGGTGCCGCCGGTTGACAGGTTGGCGGTGGGCTTTAACATGACCAGTTCGCCTTTAGCGGGTACGGTTTCCAGTGAGTAACCTTTTTCATCCAGCATTTTCTGTGTAAACTGGTCAATGGTGATCTGCGTCAGCACTTTTTCATGCCCATAACCACGGCGTGGATCCTTGTTGGTTTCATCGATCAGGTACTGAATATTATTTTTCCCATCGCCGGTAACGGAAGCGGGTGTACGCAATGCGGCACAGATGAATTTATAATCTATCACAAGGATGCGGAAATCGAACCCGGTGATGTATTTTTCAACGATCACGCTGCGGCCATAAACCTTGGCAGCAGCAAAAGCGGTGAGCGCCTGTTCCCAGGTGGTGATGTTCGTCGTGTTTCCTTTGCCGTGATTGCCATCAATGGGTTTGATCACGATCGGGTAACCGATGCGATCCACCGCAGCCTGCAAACCTTCTTCGGTGCGTACCACATCGCCTTTTGGAACCGGTATCTCGGCGGCTCCCAGCAAGTTCTTGGTCTCTTCTTTGTCACAGGCAATGTCAACGGCAATATTGCCGGTCGTACTGGCAATCGTAGCCCGGATCCTTTTCTGGTGAATGCCATAACCGAGTTGTACCAGCGAGTGTTTATTAAGCCTGATATAGGGAATGCCGCGTTTGGCTGCTTCATCCACAATGCAACCCGTGCTGGGTCCCAGCCTGGTGTCTTCGCGGATCTCTCTCAATTGCTGGATGTCTTCTTCCAGGCTATATGGTTCTTCAAAAATTAAAGCATGCGCAATGCGAACGGCTGCTTTGGCGGCGTAAACACCTGCGTCTTCCTCCATATAACTGAAACATACATAATATTCACCTTCTTTACCGGTACCCCTGGTTCGGCCAAATCCTGTATCCATCCCGGTCAGGGTTTGTATTTCGAGGGCAATATGTTCAATAACATGTCCCATCCATGTGCCTTCTTCCACTCTTTCAAAAAAGCCGCCCCGGGTACCTACACTGCAGCGATGTTCAACCAGGGATGGCAAAAGCGCTTCCAATCTTTCCCTGAATCCGGGAATGGCATTGGTGGGCATCTTTTCTTTTTCTTCCAGGTCCAGCTTCATTTGGATCAGCTTATTACGGTTTACACTCCAGTAATTGGGTCCCCTGAGGATCTTGATTTCTACAATCTTCATATTTCGTATGTTGTTTTGGTGATGGCGCCTGTTATTTCCAGGCTATATTCCCGCAAATCGGAAATTAACTAAATCATCTTGCTTCGCAAAAACTAAATCGGGTGGATCAAATAAAAAAAATGGCCTGTTAAATTTATAAAGTATTCATACTAATTAACATAGCTGGATAAGTTTCGAAAGCAGGTAAAATACGATTTGCCTTACTTTTGCGTTAATCATAAAAATGATTTGATGGAATTTGCTAAAGGAAAGCTGCTCGCCATTGGTGGTGCAGAAGACAAAGGAACCGACCTTGAAACAGGAGAGATCCAGCGCAATAATCTTAATTTTTTTGAATTAGGTATCCTCAGGAGGATCGTGGAAGAAACGGGCGGACCAAGTACCCGGATCGAAGTGATCACCACTGCCAGCATGATTCCAGTAGAAGTTGGAGAAAATTACCTCACCGCTTTTGGAAAGATCGGTTGTACCGATGTAGGCGTGATGAATATCCGCAACAGGGCCGATGCAGGGCATGAAGAATTCCTTGCCCGCATCAAACAATGTGATGCCGTTATGTTCAGCGGTGGTAACCAGATGCGGCTTACCAGTACGTTTGGCGGAACAAAATTCCTGGAGATCGTTTTACAACGTTACCATACCGAAAGTCATTTTATGGTTGCAGGTACTTCTGCCGGCGCCATGGCCATGAGCAATACTATGATCTATGAAGGCAATGCTACCCGGGCGCATTTAAAAGGCGAAGTGAAGATCACAACGGGGCTTGGTTTTATGGACGATGTGATCTTTGACTCACATTTCGAAAAGAGGGGCCGTTTTGGCAGGCTGGCACAGGCCATTGCGTCTAACCCTTCCTGTATAGGCATAGGTTTGGGTGAAGATACAGGTATGCTGATCACAGATGGAAACAAAATGGAAGCCATCGGCAGCGGGCTGGTGATGATCGTAGACGGGCATGACATTCGGCACAGCAACATTGCCGATATTCCCGATGGCAATCCCATCAGCATTGAAAACCTGAAAGTACATTTCTGCGAAAAAGGGAATGGATACATGTTTCATGAGCGTTTATTCGTTCCCGAGATCAATGAAGGATCGGTGATCAAAAAGCAGGTGCACGTGGAATAAAGCATCCTGTTATAAAAAAGAAGTTTAAAAAAGTGGTTTATACATTGCAAATCTGCGTTCGTTTTCTACGGGCGCTTTTTTTATTGGGTTATACAAGGCGGCAATCCAAAATGCCCAATGCCTCCCTCTTCTTCAGGAGTGGGATTGAGGGTGTGGCAAATAAAAGCGAATGCTTTCCACACCAGGTTTCCAAATCGTTTTTACTCATTTCTTCAGCGAAGCACAGTTTTTATATTTATCGTCTATCATGCAGTTGTTTTTTAAACCGGTATCACGGATATGTTTATTGAAGCTGCTGTCTTATAAATCAATAAATACGCCTGTTGGCGATGGCCGGAAATGTGGCAGAACCTATTGATATGTTGAAAAGCTGTTTACAATTGCCCCTGATTTTTTTAACTTGTCGCAGCGAATATTTTTACCTTCATCGCCCAAATCGGCGGTACTTTAGCCCGCCGGTGGTTAAATCCAAATCTTTTAAAACAAACTGCTCAACCCCTACAATCATGCTTCTGCCTGCTCAAAAAGGCCGGAAGTTTTTGTTTTGCCAATCAAAAATCAACACCGATGTCAATTAAAAAAGGGCTGTTTCTCTTATTTATTTTTGTTGGAATGGCTGCTCATGCGCAGAATATCAGGAGCCAGGCCACTTTCCGGATGCTTAAGACCGCCACCTCTCTCATGGAAGCGCAGCAATTTGATGCCGCAGAAGAATATTTTAAAAAAGGATTGGAAAAGTCAAGGGCTGTCAATGATCTTTATTGCCAGGCATTTGCACAGGAAGGATTGGGTAATTTATATACCAAGACCGATCAGCCCGAAAAAGCCATCGTTGCTTACCGGGTAGCCATCAAATTATACAGGAGCCAGGGCCTCAGTGTGATCGCCAATATCGTTGAAAGTTTATTGAAAAGTGTACAGGGAATCGGAGAATTGTATGCCGGTGTAGAGATCGGGGCCAAGGGTATCAAGCTTAGTGTAATTGAAGTGAAACTGAGCAAAGACCGTGAGTATGATTATAGCCTGAAAGCTGATACAGCCATCAATACCGACGCAGCTTCATTGTCATATCAAAGTGAAAAGGAAACTGAAGACGCCATTTCCCTGTTGCTCGATATCATCAAATTCAGGTACCAGGTGCCCGCAAAAAGAACCTATATCGTTATCAGCAGTGGATTAAAACAGGAGCTTGATAAATATAATAAGGTAGATTATTTTGCCAACGTGATCAGGCCCAAAAACATGGATAGCCTCATCCGCATCACATATGTAACAGCCGCACAGGAATCGGAACTTAGTTTCCTGGGCATTGTTCCACAGAAATATCGCTTCAATACCGATCAGTTGGATGTTGGAGGAGGAAATACCAAAGGTGGTTATTTCAATGCTAATAAGCAGTTTGTGCCCGTTACCTTTCCTTTGGGAACAAAATCATTTCAACGACTGATCGAATCCCGCCAGTTAGGCGCCCAGGGCGACCTGAATGAATACCTGAAAACTGCCGAACAGATCATGAAAGACAGCCTGGGCAGGTTGATGGTGTATGAATTCGCCAATAAACGTGAATTCAAATCCAGGGACATTGTTTATTTATCAGGCGGTATCGTATGGGCCATCGCATCCCTCATGCACCCGCAAAGCATCAGCAATAATTAT
>Ga0075152_10000667_pt1 | contig 24862 bp, 20 predicted proteins | sample JI61114C2DNA_FD_70964 | JGI IMG/M metagenome (GOLD analysis project Ga0075152, IMG submission 70964) | Wastewater effluent complex algal communities from Wisconsin, to seasonally profile nutrient transformation and Carbon sequestration -... | ecosystem: Engineered > WWTP > Effluent > Algae...
TTCATCTCCCACATAAGGTGCCATCACCCGGTACGCAATCTCTTCGTTTGAATACGTTTCAATATTTTTTATAAATGCCGCATCCAGTTGCGGTATATATTCAGGAAAATACAACCCTTTATCCGGCGCCTGCCCTTTGATTGTGGCTTCCTTGAAACTGACAGGAGGTGATTGTTTATTGGTGCTGTAGAATTTCATGTGCTTTTGTTGAGGCGTTTGGAAGTTGGGGTGTTTAGAGTTTAGTTGTTTAGTTGTTTAATTGTTTAGAATGGGCTGTTGGCTACTAACTAACTACCGACTACTATCTACTAACTAATTACTTCTACTCCTTTCTTATTAATCATTGTGACATATGTATTATAATCAATACCGATACGGTTGTAGACATCTTTCATAACTGATTCAACGGACCGGGCGGTGGTTTCATCTTTACTCAGCATGAATACGGAGGGACCTGATCCAGAGATACCGCCACCCAGGGCACCAGCTTCTTTACAATTTCTTTTCACTTCATCAAAACCCGGAATCAGGATACTGCGCACCGGTTCAATGATCACGTCTTCCAGGCTGCGGCCAATCAGGTCATAATCATTTTTCATAAATCCGGTGACCAGGCCGGCGATATTGCCCCATTGCCGGATTGCATCCTTTAACAAGACCTGTTGTTTCAGAATCTGGCGGGCATCCGATGTCCGCACTTCAATTTGCGGGTGTATAACGGTTACAAACAGATCAGGTGCAGGAATTGAAACGATATCCAGCGGATGAATGGAACGGATCAGGCTGATGCCTCCCAGAATACAGGGCGCAATATTATCCGCATGTTTTACTCCGGATGCAAGCTTTTCCCCGTTCATGGCAAACTGTACCACTTCATCTGTAGTAAATCTGTTGCCCAGTAAATGATTAGCGGCCACAGCAGCGCCGGCTGCACTGGCCGCGCTTGAGCCAATACCACTACCCGGCTTAATATGTTTTTCGATCGTTACTTCAAATCCCGTATTCCCCCCGACTTTCTCCATCACGGATAAAAACACCACCCCCGCGACATTCTTCTCGGGTTCCGTAGGCAGATTGAATGAATCCCTGTTGTGAATAATCACCCTGGGTTCATCCAGCAGTTTTACTTCCATAATATCGGCCGGTTCATGCAAAGCCAGACCGAGGATATCAAATCCACAAACCAGGTTGGCTACGGTGCCTGGACATTTTACTTTTACGGTACTCATTTGTAGTCGTTAGTCTTTAGTCATTAGTCGTTAGTAATACCCACTCACTTCTTGCTCGCCCGTATAATATCCGCAAACACTCCGCTCGCCGTTACTTCCGCACCGGCACCGGCACCTTTCACCACCATGGGTTGTTCTTTATAGCGATCCGTATAAAAAAGAACCACATTGTCTTTTCCGTACAGGTGATACAGATCGTGTTGCGGATCGATATGTTGTAAACCCACCGCCGCTTTGCCGTTTTCAAATGAGGCCACAAATTTCAGTTTGCAGCCGGCGGCTGATGCTTTTTCCAGCAGGGATTTAAAATGGGTTTCTTCTTTGGCCATGGCCGTATAGAAATCTTCGACTGTTCCCTGCATGCAGGATTCAGGCATAAAGGAGTTATTTGAGATATCATCCATTTCAATCTGATGTCCTGCTTCGCGGGCCAGGATCATGATTTTTCGCATAACATCCTTACCGCTGAGGTCAAGCCGGGGATCCGGTTCAGTATATCCTTCCTGCTGTGCCTGTTTTACCACATCGGCAAACGGACGGCTGCCGTCATAATTATTAAAAACAAAATTGAGTGTGCCACTCAGCACCGCCTGCATCCGGTGAATATTATCCCCGCTGCTGACCAGGTCGTTCAGGGTGGCGATAATCGGCAATGCGGCCCCCACGTTGGTTTCAAAAAGGAACTGGCAGTTATACGCCCTGGCGAGGTCTTTCAGTTGTTTATAATTACTGTATGCAGAAGAAGCGGCTACTTTATTACAGGCGACCACGTTCACGCTTTTCTCCAGTAACCGGGCATAGACGGCGGCCACATGATCACTGGCAGTTACATCCACAAAAATGGAATTACGGAGATTTCGGCTGATGATTTCATCCACAAACTCCTGCAGATTGGCAGTGGAACCGGCATCCAGTTCCGTTTTCCAGTCGGCCATATTTATTCCATCTTCTTTCAGCAGCATTTTCCGGCTGTTGCTGATACCGGCAATATTGACCTGCAGGTGCAGATGTTGTTGCATGAAGCTGATCTGCTGTTGCAATTGTCCCAGTAATTTAGCCCCCACATTACCGGTGCCGGTTATAAACAGATTGACCTGTTTATAGGATGTTTCAAAAAACTCCTCATGCAACAGGTTGATTGATTTACGTACATCCCTGGTGGCAATCACGGCTGAAATATTTTTTTCAGATGATCCCTGCGCAATGGCGCGGACATTCACCCCGTTGCGCCCCATGGCACTGAACATCCGTCCGCTGATACCCGGATGACTTTTCATGTTTTCTCCTACCAGGGCTACAATCGAAAGATCGGCTTCGATCTGTAGTGGTTCCACTTTATTCAGGGCAATTTCATTGGCGAAAGCGGCATCCACCGCGGTTTTCGCCTGGTGCGCGGATCCGCTGTCAATACCCACGCAGATCGAATGTTCTGAAGAACTCTGTGTAATCAGGATAACGTTGATCTTTTCACTGCTGAGGGCTTCAAATAAACGTTTGGAAAAGCCGGGAATACCAATCATGCCGCTGCCTTCCAGGCTGATCAGGGCTATATTATTGATACTGGAAATACCGCGTACTATATCCCCGTCTTTTTTAGAAACGGATTCAATCAGGGTGCCGGGATCCGCCGGGGCAAATGTGTTTTTAATCCAGACAGGAATCCCTTTTCCCATTACGGGCTGTATGGTTGGCGGATAGATCACTTTCGCGCCGAAGTGGGATAATTCCATGGCTTCCTGGTAAGAAATATGGGGTATGATCCGGGCATTGCTGGTCAGCCGTGGATCAGCCGTCATCATACCGCTTACATCGGTCCATACTTCCAGGACAGATGCGTTGACGGCCGCGGCCAGGATGGCTGCGGTAAAATCGGACCCGCCACGGCCAAGCGTGGTGGTGATGCCGTCCTTATCTGCTGCAATAAATCCGGGCAGGATAAACAAAGACGCGTTGTCTCTACCGAAAAAATCAGAAATTCGGTTATTCGTAATCGTGAAATCCACTTCCGCCGCAGTAAAACCGGAGTTGGTCAGTATCAGCTCCCGGGCGTCTTTCCATTGGGCCTCCACCCCGCCGGCGTTAAAACGGGCGGCAATAATGCGCGAAGACAGCCATTCCCCGTAACTGGCAATCCGGTCTTTGGAGCGGGCCGTCAGTTCGCGCAGCAGGAATACACCGTTGCAGATATCCTCAATTTCATTGCAGGCTTTTTTCACCAGACTGAGCAACTGGCTTTGCTGCGCCACCGGAATCAGGGCCTTGACCGCATCCAGGTGTCGTTGTTCCACCACACTCAGTTTTTCCTTGTACGTTTCATCTCCGGCTGCAGCCAATGTAGCGGCGCCCAGCAACAGATCCGTGACACCCCCCAGGGCAGAAACCACCACGGCTGTTTTTCCTTTCTTAACTGTAGCTGATACGATCTCTACGACCTTATTGATATTTTCCGCGTTGGCTACTGATGTGCCGCCGAATTTTAAAACCTGCATGACCTGTTCGTTATTTTAGACTGAATAAAAAGAGTTGATAAGAAAACTTTTTGTTTTCCCGCAGCAAGATGCCCATGTGTTGATATGAAAATATACAATCCCGTTACGGGATCGTAATCGTAATGGTAATGGTGCTGAAGTTCACCACGGAAGGAAGTGCAATATGTGTATGAGTATATGCCACTTGTTATAAACAGGTGTGCAATATACAATGCAATCGTGGGAAAATAAAATTATCGGTCTAAAGAATCTGCTGCTTTTTTCACACTGCCGTGTATCAAAAGCAATTCTTTTGCTTTTTCATAGTCCAGTGTCCCGACACGTTCCATCAGCATGCGCGTACCGCGATCAACCAACTTATCGTTCGTTAGTTGCATGTTCACCATCTTATTATCCTCCACCCGGCCCAGATGAATCATCACGGTGGTGGAAATCATATTCAGTACAAGTTTCTGCGCAGTACCACTTTTCATACGGGTACTGCCGGTCACAAATTCGGGCCCCACCACTACTTCGATTGGGAAATCGGCAGCCGCACTGACCGGTGAATCGGGGTTACAGGAAATACTACCGGTAACGATACCGCGTTTACGGCATTCTTCCAGTGCACAGATCACATAAGGCGTGGTACCACTGGCTGCAATTCCAATTACCACATCTTTATCAGAAACCTGATGAGCCAAAAGATCTTTCCATCCCTGGTCGCGGTCATCTTCTGCAAACTCCACCGCGGAGGTAATTGCTTTTTCCCCGCCTGCAATAATACCAATCACGAGACCGTAGGGCACCCCATAGGTTGGCGGACATTCACTCGCATCCACAATGCCTAAACGGCCACTGGTACCTGCCCCGATATAAAACAACCTGCCTCCCATCAGCATTTTATCCGCAGCCGCTTCAGCCAGCTTCTCAATCCAGGGTATGGCTTTTTCCACCGCCACTGGCACTATTTTGTCTTCATTATTTATATTGGTCAGCAATTCACCTACGCTCATTTTCTCCAGGTGCCGGTAATTACTTGACTGTTCTGTTATTTTCTGAAATGACATATTTCCAGTTTAACGGTGGTATTCAATCAACCCATCCATCGGGTTTTTCATCACCCGTCCGAGTTCAAATTCGTAACTGTCGCAAAGTTGCTGTAAGACATCCTTAAAACCAAATGCAATACTGCCGGCAAAATGAACGGGCAATGACCATACTTCCCGGTATTTGCAAAGATGATTAAAGAAGAAATCATTCAAGCCGTCTTCGATGATATTCTCAATCATGTAATGACCCCTGTTTTCAGCGAGGAATCGGGCAAAACCAGCCAGATAGCGGTTAGGTAGTGGCTTTTTATACACATTCTCCAGTATTTCTGAAGCATTGGTCATGTAGGTAAGATCAAACCGGCCCCGCAGCTCATCATCAAAAGTGCCATACAGGTAATACTGAATCACTTTTTTTCCCAGGTAGGCACCGCTGCCTTCATCGCCCAGTACATAGCCGAGTCCCGGACTGTTCTTTACTATTTTCTTGCCATTGTAATAACAGGAATTCGAACCGGTGCCCAGAATGCAGGCAATGCCTTTTTCCCGCCCGGATAAGGCACGGGCTGCTCCCATCAAATCATGGGTAACTTCTGCTTTGCTTCCGGGGAATACCTGCCTTAAAGCCTTTTTAACAGATTGGGCATTCACCGGATTGGCACAACCGGTACCATAATAGAAAATCTCATCCGGTACTGTTTTCTTCAGCGCAGGAAGGAGTTCATTGCGCAACAGGGTAACGATCTGTCCGGTATTCAGAAAATAAGGGCTGATCCCCTGGGTGAAAATGGTTTTCCTGCGGCCATTCCGGATCAGACACCACTCAGCTTTTGTAGCCCCGCTGTCGGCAATCAGTTTAATGACTGGCATATAAGAATTTATTGATTTGGTTGAACGGCAGCATCTGTTCCGTTCAAATCCAGTATTTTGCGTCAAATTACAGAATAAAGGTTTATGAAGGGCAATAAAAAATTACAGGTCTGGTACCCGTTACTTTTTTCCGGGGTGCTGATAATTGGCATGTTTCTCGGATTTAAACTCGGCGATCAGGCCGGAAACGGGAAAGGGCTCTTTGCTTCGAATAAAAAGGGCTCGCTGGAAAAGGCCATGTACATGATCCGTACCCATTATGTGGATTCCGTGAACCTGGATTCACTGGAAGGAGATGCCATTCAGGAAATCATGAAAAAACTGGACCCCCACTCCGTTTACCTGCCCCCGGTTGATCTCAAGGAAGCCAATGAAGACCTGGAAGGTAATTTTGACGGAATCGGTGTGGAGTTTAATATATTCAGTGATACCGTAAATGTGGTTTACGTATTTCCCGGTGGTCCCAGCGAAAAAGCCGGTCTCCAGATCGGTGACAAACTGCTCCGGGTAAATGATTCCGTCCTGACCCGTAAAGGGTTTTCCGTCCCCAATATCAAATCCCTGATACGTGGCCCCAGGGGATCTGACGCGATGCTGAAGATTCTGCGGGGAAAAAACACGCTGGATATTAAAGTTACCCGGGGTAATATTCCCGTATCTGCCGTAGATGCAGCTTATATGATTGATAAAACCACAGGGTATATCAAGCTCACCAAGTTTACGGATAAAAGCTACGAAGAATTCATGCAGCATATGGAAGCCTTGCAAAAGCAGGGAATGCAAAGCCTGATTTATGACCTGCGCGGAAATGGCGGTGGCTTCATGAATGAGGCGGTGGATATGGCGGATGAATTCCTGGATGGCGACAAACTGATTGTATATACGGAAGGGGTCAATAGCAGAAAAACCGAATACCGTTGTAAACGCCCGGGGCTTTTTGAAAAAGGGAAACTGGTATTGCTGGTGGATGAACTTTCAGCCAGTGCCAGTGAAGTACTGGCAGGTGCCTTACAGGACTGGTGCCGGGCTACCATTATCGGCCGCCGTACGTTTGGTAAAGGGCTGGTTCAGCAGCAATACCCGTTGGGTGACGGTTCGGCCATCCGCCTGACCATTGCCCGATATTATACGCCCCTTGGCCGCAGCATACAGCGTTCATATGAAAAAGGAAAGAAAATCTATATGGATGAAATCTGGGACCGGTTCAATAACGGGGAGATGTTTTCCGCAGACTCCATGAAGAATCATATCGGGAATCAGTTTACGACCAATTGCAACGACACTTTATATGGTGGCGGAGGGATCAGCCCCACTGTTTTTATACCGGTAGATACCTCACATACCCGGCAAAAAGCGAACCATGTGGCGGTTTCTCCCAATACAAGTATCTACGTGTATAATTATTACCTGCAGCACAAAGCGACCATTGACAAATATAAAAACACGGCAGCGTTTATTAACGGATATGCGGGTAATGAAGATATCTGGAACGGATTGGTAAATTATACAGCCGGGGATTCTTTACCGGCCGGAAAATTCAATGGACCCGAAAAGGAACTCGTGATTCAACGCCTGAAAGCCCTGCTGGCCCGTTACCGCTGGAGGAACAGCGGGTTTTATGAAGTACTGAACAGTGATGATCCAATGGTGAAGAAAGCGCTGGAGCTGATTGCAAAATAGCAGGTAACCGGTTTACCGGGTCTTTACCCCCAGAATCAACATGTCTTTAACTGCTTTTGCAATGAATTCCCGGCCCTGTTCGTCCATCAACAGATTATTCCCGTTTTCTTTCATTTCAAAGCTGAGCTGGCCTTCCCTGTTGCTGTTGACTTCCAGGTAATCCTCATTATTGTTGTACACCAGAAACCCGCCCGGAGAAATTCCTTCTATGGCCATGGAATCCGCTGTAAAACTCACCGTACCGGAGTACTTTACCTGGCGGTAATTATTGTTATCACTGGTCCGGATAGTGGTAACCTTGCCACGGTGGCAAGAGACCAGAACAATCAGTAAAAGTAAGAGAACAGGTATGTATTTTTTCATAATAAAGTTGGGTTAAATGCAATAACCTGGTGGTAACACCAGGCTAAAGCCGTTTAATGGTTAATGATCATTCTTCAAGACGTATTTTGCTGCTTCAGTTATTTTCCTTGTTCTCATCCCACCATTTCTTCTCAATTTTATACGAACCGAACAATCCCAACCCGCCGCCAATTGCAATCAGTGCAAAATAGATCGGGGCATTATGGTCACTGTCATAACGGGCCCTGAACGATTGATAGAGGACATAGTTATCCAGGATATAGGCCAGGAATAAACCGACCCCGGCTCCTATCAGGAGTAAGGCCCATTTGAGGTTTTTGTAGGGTGCAGGACGATCCCTGTGCTCAAGCGGGTTCATGTTTTTCTCTATCATGGCCAGGTTCTGGCGGGTTTTAAGATAAGCGATACCAAATATCATGGCAAAGCCTCCTGCAAAAATGGTTACGGGTACTAATGCTTCTGCGCCGTTCATATTATTTCGTTTTAAATGTTAATACTTGCTGTTTACTATGACTCCTGCTTTCTTGTTCCGGTTACAGCCTGGCAGGATTTTTTTTTAATTCCACGCGTTCAAACAATCAGACCCTGTTTTAGCACCCGAGGTTACAGGCTTTCCGTAACTTTCTGTTCCCAAACAGACCGCTATTATAATATGTATCAAACCTGTAACCTGACGGTCTTGTTGGGAGTCTAAGTATAAGATGTCTGCCGGACTAAATGATAATGAACTCATTGAGAAAGTAATACGGGGCGACCACCAGGCTTATGCCGGGCTGGTGCAACGGTACCAGTCTTATGTATTTACCCTCACCCTCCGGATGATCAAAAACCGGGAAGAAGCCGAGGAAGTAGCCCAGGATGTATTTATTAAAGCATATAAATACCTGGCAGATTTCCGGGGAGAGGCAAAATTCAGCACCTGGCTATATACCATTGTAAACAATACCTGTATCAGCTTCCTCCGTAAAAAGAAACCAACCATTCATTCATTAGATGATGAAAGGGTGTTTCTGGCTGCAGACCGGTCAGTCAACGGTAACAGGCAGGACAGCCTGGAACAAAAATCAGTTCATGCTGTTTTGACGGAAGCGATCCTCCGCCTGGGTCATGATGATGCAGAAATAATAACCTTGTTTTATAAACACGAACAAACATTGGATGAAATCTCGCGTATTCTGGGTGTGGAAGTAAATACTGCCAAAGTCCGGTTGCACCGGGCGCGGATCCGGCTAAAAGAGAAAATGGAAACCCATTACGCGACTGAAATAAAAGATTTAATTTAACAACTATGAATACGAATCTGCAGATGGAGGAACGGTTATGGGCTTATATTGATGGCCATGTCTCCGGTACGGAGAAATCCGGGGTGGAAGCACTGATTGCTGAACAGGCCGCCTGGCGCGAAAAGTACCAGGAATTACTTGCTATGCATTCCTCGTTACAATTAACGGAGCTGGAAGAACCATCCCTTCGGTTCAGCAAAAACGTGATGGAGGAAATTTCACGCTTGCAGATTGCCCCGGCCACCAAGACCTATATCAATAAAAAGATTGTCGCCGGTATTGGCATCTTCTTTATCAGCCTGCTGGCCGCCATACTGATCTATGGATTCAGCCAGATGGATTTCAGCAGCCCGGGCAGTGCGCAGATTGAAATAACCCTTGAAAAAATTGATATCAGTAAATTTTTCAACAATACCCTGATCAATGTATTCCTGATGATTAATGTATTGCTGGGACTGGTACTGCTTGATTTTTATTTATCGAATAAACGAAACCTGTACAGAAAAGATACCCGATGACTACGGTCATTGGTCCGGCGGCCCCACCTGGTAACAGGTGGGGCTTTTTTAATTGATTTAACTAACAGCTGTTAACCGGAAGCCGGTAAAAACCTACCTTTGTCCGGTAAAAACCAATGAATGAATATTAAGAATAATATACTGGAAACTATCGGGAATACCCCCCTGATCCGGCTGAATAAGATCACAAAGGATGTACCGTGTATGGTGCTGGCTAAAGTTGATTATTTCAATCCCGGTAATTCAATAAAAGACCGGATGGCCCTGAAAATGGTGGAGGTGGCCGAGCAGGAAGGAAAACTGAAACCTGGCGGCACCATCATTGAAGGAACCAGTGGGAATACCGGAATGGGACTGGCCCTGGCCGCAGTAGTGAAAGGATACAAATGCATCTTTGTCACCACCGATAAACAATCAAAAGAAAAAGCGGATATCCTGAAAGCAGTAGGTGCAGAAGTAATAGTATGTCCTACCAATGTAATGCCTGAAGATCCCAGGAGTTATTACAGCGTGGCTGCACGGCTGGCGAAGGAAGTACCCAACTCTTATCATATGAACCAGTATGATAACCTGGCCAACCGGCTGGCCCACTATGAAAGTACCGGGCCAGAAATATGGGAACAAACAGACGGTAAGATAACACACCTCGTATGCACCGCAGGTACCGGTGGTACGATTACAGGTACAGCGCAATACCTGAAAGAAAAAAATCCGGATATACAAATATGGGCTATTGATGTGTATGGTTCCCTGCTGACAAAATATTTTAATACCGGGGAAATCGATATGAATGAGGTTCATCCTTATATCAGCGAAGGATTCGGGGAGGATTTCGTTCCAAAGAACTATGACATGTCGGTCATTGATCATTTTGAACAGGTAACAGATAAGGATGGAGCTGTACAGGCCCGCCGCCTGGCCAAAGAAGAAGGCTTGTTTTGCGGGTACAGTGCCGGCAGTTGTATACAGGGACTGATGCAGTTAAAATCACGGCTGAAGAAAGACGATGTGGTGGTTTGTATTTTCCATGATCACGGCAGCCGCTATGTAGGCAAAATTTATAACGACCAATGGATGATTGAAAGAGGATTCCTGGATGTGAAAACATTCCGTGATGTCGTCAGCGCCAGAGGGGCAAAACGATTAATCACCGTAGAGCCCGGCCAAACCGTTGCAGCCGCGGTGGAACTCATGAAAAAATATGATATTGAACAGATACCCGTATTTAAAGATGGCATACCAGCCGGTGCCATCAGTGAAGGAGGCTTGTTTCAGAAAATATTTGACAATCCTGAATTGAAAAATGCTACAGTGGAAGCTGTTTTAGAAACATCCTTCCCGCTGGTGGCTTTTGATACACCGGTAGAACGCCTGAGCCATCTGATTAATAAGGAAAACGGCGCGGTACTGGCAAAAGATGAAGCCGGCAATTTCCACATTGTTACCAAATACGACGTGATCCAGGCACTCGGAAACTGATACAATATTTCAAAAACGTTCTGAAAAAGGCCCTGAAACCCCGGTTTAAGGGCCTTTTTCGTAAAACTACGTATACCGGATATGTAGTATTGCGCAAAACAAGTATGACATGTTTACGATAAAAACAGTAAAAAATGTCGTAAAATAAAGAGGAAGTTTTGCTCTGTTTTGTGAACGAAAAGCCAATTACTTTTGTGTCAGAAGTTGATTGATATCGTATCAATCTTTTGTCAAAGTCCAATATCCAAATCCAGAAGAACCGTCCAAAGACTGACAAAATCCAATACTTAGAAAAAACCGTGACAATTAAAATCCAGTATCGGTCAACTTCTTTCTTAGTTTATTAAAAGTTATTTGAAAATACCGTTTGAGATCCAATCCCGACTGAAAACTGAAAACCAAGTCCGACGAAAAACCAAACAAATCCAGATCCAGAAAAAAACCGTCCAGATCCAAATCCAAAAAAAACCGAAAAAACCAAATCCGACGAAAATCCGAAAAATCCAATCTGAAACAAAAACCAACCAGATCCAAATCCATCGAAAATCCGAAAAATCCATCCAAGTCCGAGAAACCGACCAAGTCTCACCGTGTCCAAATCCATGAAAGAAACTAAACATCCGGAACCCCTCCTGCAAAACTAACATTTTGCAGGAGGCGCGGTGAACCGTGATCGAAAAGACACAAACACCGGGTATACACCCCCATACATTTCCCTGACAGACATTCCGGTTATCCATCCCCTCTGCTTCTCTTACGGTAGTATTTCCCAGATTACGCTTCATTCTTCATTCCTCATTACTCATTACTCATCCCCCTTCCTGTTAAAAAATCAATTTTTTTTAGCGAAATTGCACGTAACCGTACATAATTACTGTGTACACCATCACCAAACGGCCAAACAACTAAACGTCAAAACGACTCAATCCACCATGCGTTTCATCGATAATCAGAACGGCCGGGAAACCCACGAAGGCGATAAGCCATCCCGGAAAAAACCTATGTACCCGGTTAATGCAAAGCTGCGTGGTTATCTGAAAGAACGTGGCCGGGAAGTAAAACTGCCGGTGAGCTATAATGATTTGCTGAATTTCACCTGGTCCACCCCGATCCTTGATAAACATGGCCATCATACGCACTGGGAAAAAACTTCCTATGACAGCCGGGAATGGGATTATATCCGGGAAGGGCTGGTGAAAATTTATGCCATTCTGAAAACGGAAGGCGATTTCAGTTATATCACTCACCTGGATGTGGCCCGTATTGACTATTGTTCTTTTGGCAATTCCAACCCGTTCCGGATCCGGATAGTCAATAAATTCAATGACAATTATGATCACTACTATATAAAAATCGCGGATGCATCCCGTATTTACGGACTGGAGCTGGAACATATTCTTTCCCCTAACAGGATTACTTTTTTCAGTTGCGACAATACCCTGGTGGAGGAACATATACCGGGTATTCCGGGCGATGTATTTCTGCAGCACCTGATGGAAACCCCCGAAACCAATAAAATCCGGCTCGCCAAGGAATTTGTCAAATTCAATGAACGTTGTTTTGTGCGGCTGCTGGGCGATATGCGAAGTTATAATTTTGTGGTCAGTATTACCCCGGATATTGAAGACTACCAATACCGCATCCGTTGTATTGACTTTGATCAGCAGTCCTATGAAGGCCGTAAAAATCTGTACCTGGCGCAATTTTTTAAGGAGAATTTCCCCTTTGTTGATCTTTGCCTCACCCATCTCAATAAAGAATCCATTGAGCAATACCAGGCTGAAGAAAGGACAATGATTACATTTCGCCTGGCCAGTTCACGTTACCGGATAAAGGACCTGCTGGATATCATGACACAGGATAAAATATCCACCCCGGAGAAATTAAACCAATTGAAAACGGAACTGGGATCCTATATGCAGACCAATGCGTATGACAAGTGCCAGTCCATGGGGCAAGTGGTAAAAGTGCACCTGAAACAAACACTCCGTAAAAACCTGCTCCTGGTACAGAAAGACCTGGGAAAAAGTAAACGAAAATCACCTTAATCTCTAACAGCCGTTAGGTTGACAAATTCCGGAAAAGCCCTATATTAGCAGGCCTTTAACGATTACCTGCCAGCTGAAAAGCATTTGCCACTTTAAAAATTTAAATCGAAAATGAAAAAGTACAGAGCCGGTGTGCTGTTCGGCGAAGAGCTGGAAGCACTCTACAATGATGCAAGGGACAATCAGTTTGCCTTACCTGCTGTAAACACCATTGGTACCAACACCATTAATGCGGTCCTTGAGACGGCAGCCAAAGTGAACTCGCCCGTAATTGTACAATTCTCAAACGGCGGTGCCCAGTTTATTGCCGGTAAGGGAATGCCCAATGACAATCTCCAGGGAAATATTTCCGGTGGTATCTCCGGTGCCCTCCATATCCACAATGTGGCCAAATATTATGGCGTGCCGGTAGTATTGCATACGGACCATGCTGCCAAAAAATGGCTGCCCTGGATCAGTGGTCTGCTGGATGCCGGCGAACAATACTATAAAGAAAAAGGACAACCGTTGTTCAGTTCGCATATGCTGGACCTCAGCGAAGAACCAATTGAAGAAAATATCCATACTTCAGTTGAGTTCTTTAAAAGAATGCAGCCGCTGGGCATGAGTATCGAAATAGAGCTTGGTGTTACGGGTGGTGAAGAAGATGGCGTGGACAACAGTGATGTGGAAAATTCAAAACTTTATACCCAGCCGGAAGATGTGGCCTACTCCTATAAAGAACTGAGTAAAGTAGGAAAACTCTTTACCGTGGCTGCCGCATTCGGCAACGTACATGGTGTATATAAACCAGGTAATGTGGAACTGCGTCCCGAAATCCTCAATAACAGCCAGGTATATATTCAGAAAGAATTCGGCACAGCCGCCAAACCGGTTTACTTTGTATTCCACGGTGGTAGTGGGTCTCCCCAACACCAGATACGTGAAGCCATTGGTTATGGTGCCATCAAAATGAATCTGGATACCGACCTCCAATGGGCATTCTGGGAAGGAGTGCTGAATAACTATAAGAAGAGTGAAGCCTATCTGCAGGGTCAGTTGGGTAATCCGGAAGGAGATGACAAACCAAACAAAAAGTACTATGACCCCCGGGTCTGGTTACGCAAAGGCGAAGAGTCCTTTATCAAACGACTCGAAACCGCATTTGAAGATCTCAATTGTATCAACAGAAACGCATAAAGTAAAAGCCCGGTCTCCCCGGGCTTTTTTTACTTTCGGTAAGATAGTAGGCTTCCGCAATAAGGGTATACCCATATACGTTATATATACCCGGATATTACCGGACAGCTGCCGTGCGTCTATTCTGTAAACAATTTTCCATTTTATAGAATAATAACCTGCGGCTGGTGCTGTACATTCCTGATTTTCAATTATTTACTTTCTGGCATAGGAGTGGCAGCTATACAGTTGAAAACCGTACTTATGAAACCATACTTCTACCCTGTTCTTTTCATTTTCTTATTTTCCGGACTGGCTTTTACAGCCGGCGCCCAGAGCCTTTGCACTGGTGAAACCATCATCGCCCAGGAAACCTTCGGCACTACGGAAGGACAACCCCTTCCGGAAGGAAGAACAAATTATAAACCCATGACGGGCTCCGAAGTGGCGGAAGGAGAATATGTACTCAGTTCCACATCCAGGATGCGGGCCGACTGGCATGAATCAACTGATCATTCAGGTATTACGGATGGTCAGATGATGCTTATTAGTCCGGGTACATCCGATGGAGAATTTTATACAGATACCCTTGACAACCTCCAGCCCGGTACCTACTATTCACTTTCCATGCATGTAATGAATGTGAACCAGCCTGGTGGTTGCGGCGGAGCACCGGTATTACCTCAGGTAAAAATTGAAATAGGCTATTATAGCGCCTTCAGAGTCTTTAATCATCTGACTACCCTGACCACCGACCCTATCGCCGAAACAGCCTCGCCTGAATGGATTAAAATCAGTTGTGGATTTATCATGCCGGCAGGGATCAGTTCTGTTTCTTATCGTATACTTAATAATGCTTTCGGATCCTGCGGGAATAGCCTGGCGATAGATGATATCCATTTTTCCAGTTGCAGCAGTTTATCCACATTACCTGTTTCCGGGCTGAAAATCAACACAGTGGAAACAGCCGGTAATGCGGCTACCCTTTTATTCTCCACCGAGGCTGAATTTCAGACATCCGGTATGGAAGCGCAAAAAAGCAGTGATGGCATCAGATGGCAGGCGTTTCATACCCAGGCGGCAGCAGGTAACAGCGACCGTCATAAAAGCTATATCGCCCAGGACCTGCGCCCGTATGCTGTTACCTACTACCGGATCCGGCAGACCGATCAGAAAGGCGGCGAATCATTTTCCTCTATTGTACGATATACTTCTCAATCAAATGGAATCACGCTGAGCACTTACCCCACCCCTTTTACAAGCCAGCTCCTCGTGAATTTCACCAGCGATAAAAATGAGGTATTCATGGTAAATCTGTACAGCAGTAATGGCAGCCTGTTGCAGTCCACAACTGTGCAAGCCCGCAAAGGCACCAATAATGTACAGCTGAGTACAGGTCATCTTAAACAGGGACAATACCTGATACAACTAATAAACCGTGATGGCAGTGTCCGTCTGACTAAACAGACTGTTCATCTCTAAAAAGTTTTTTGCATTTTAAAAACCGCGGCACACCCGCGGTTTTTTTTTATTCCAGTTTGAATAAAAATTCCTGATTCGGGAATATTGTCCTGAAAATGGAAATTTTACCTCGCAGAACTTCAATTAAATTACTGATTTTCAATGTAAATATTTCTGGCATATAGTTGGAATACCTGGTAGAAACCCTTTTAAATGAAAACGAAATTCTACTTATTTACATTCCTCTTCTTACTTGGAGTACTGCAATTACGAGCACAAATAGTATGTAACGGTGAATCTGTCCGGTTTATAGAAACCTTCAGTACAGGTAATAGTACCTCAGCACTTCCGGCCGGCCGGACAAGTTATACTTACAATGGTAGCAGCAACCTGTCCGACGGAGAATACAGGCTCAGTATAACCAGTCAGGGCCGCTCAGAATGGCACGCTGCAAAAGATCATACCGGAGATGCAAATGGGAAAATGATGGTAATCAATGCCGGGTATACCGCCGGCCAGTTTTATGCAGATACTGTCTATAACCTTACTCAAGGGGCTAACTATTCTGTTTCTTTATATATTATGAACGTAAACACGCAAGGCACCTGTGGAACTTCTGCGATCTTGCCCAAGCTACAGTTTGTAGTGGAATATCTGGATGCTACCGGAAATTACAGTGCGTTAACTACTTTTAGCTCTGGTTTCATTCCGCAGAGTGCAAGTCCAACCTGGGTAAAACTGAGCAGTGGATTTACATTACCCGGAGGCATTACCAGTGTACGGTACAGAATAATAAATAATTCAAATGGAGGCTGTGGTAATGACCTGGCCCTGGACGACATCTCATTCTCACAATGTGCCAGCCTTTCTTCCTTGCCCGTAAAAGGACTTTCCATCAATACAATCGAAACCGTAGCCAATGGCAGCCGTTTACATTTTTCAACAGAAAGTGAGTTCCAGACAAATACAATGGAAGCACAAAAAAGCAGTGACGGGATCAACTGGCATACATTTCACACACAACCCGCTTCAGGAAACAGCGAACGGCATATTGTATATACCTCAAATGATCTGCAACCTTATCCTGTAACATACTACCGGATCAGACAAACTGATCTGAATGGAAGCGCAAGCTATTCCACCGTTTTAAAGTATTCAGCCCAGTCTGCCGGAATGATACTGACCACTTATCCGACCCCTTTTACCAGCCAGCTCCAGGTACATTTCACCAGTGAAAGAACGGAAATATTCAAAGTAACTTTATATAACAGTAGTGGTACACAAATCCAGTCTGCCACAATCAATGCCCGTAAAGGTGCAAACAATATTCAATTCAATACGACACAACTGCAATCCGGTCATTATGTGGTTCAACTGATGAATTCGGATGGAAGTATCCGGATGACCAAAAAGACGATAAAAATGTAAAAAAGCAAAGGGTTTCATTTTCAAACCGCGGTTACCCGCGGTTTTTTTTATTCCCGTCTGTCATAACCCGCCATCCTTAAATTCCCTATCTTCATAACCGGCACATAAATGCCGGCATATGAAAAGAAAATCAGTTTACCCGGCCATATTGGCCCTGGTGTTTTTTATAGCCTGTAAGGAGGCTGAACAGGAAACAGGCCCTGTACCTGCTTCCGCAATAACTACTCCTGTGCCGGCACCAGCACCCGTTCAGGCACCGGTTCCTTCCACACAAGTAGAAGCCACAGGCAGTAAAACCGGTATCGCCCTGAATCCGGCACATGGTCAGCCCGGCCATCGCTGCGAAATACCAGTAGGTGCTCCGCTGGACAGTAAACCTTCTGCTCCGGCCATTAATACGGTACCACAACCGGCTGCAGTCAGTACTCCGGCCCCTGCCCCGGTTAATACAACCACAGCCAGCGGACTTAATCCGGCACATGGCCAGCCAGGTCACCGCTGTGATATTGCCGTAGGTGCCCCCCTTAACAGTAAACCATCAAACTAAATTATATGCCCAGACCTGATATCAGCCGGGTACCTGCCTGGTACCACAATTATATCGCACAGGTAGAGGGAGATGACCTGAATGCCATTCTGAAAAAGCAAGCCATTTCTTTTAGCGACTTTCTGCACCTCATTCCAGCAGAAAAAAGAGATTACCGGTATGGGCCAGACAAATGGACCATCAAAGAAGTACTACAGCATATTCTTGATGGGGAAAGAGTTTTTGCTTACCGGGCACTCTGTATCGCCAGGGGGGAACAACAGCCCTTACCGGGCTTTGATGAAAACAGTTATGCAGACCTGTCAAAAGCCGGTGCACGAAACTGGGCGGATCTGCAGGATGAATTCAGAGCCGTCCGCCGTTCCACTGAAATCCTTTTTGCTTCCTTTGATGAAGAACAACTGGAAGCCACAGGTACCGCCAGCGGCTGGCCGGTTTATGTCAGGGGTATCGGCTTTATCATTGCCGGACACCTGCAGCACCACCTGACGATCCTGAAAGAAAGATATCTGTAACCGGTACTGTAAATAAAAAAAAATTTCAATCGGCCGACTTTCATAACAGGAAGTGCTGCCAATTGAAACTTTTCATTTTATTTGTAAAATATCAGAATGCCTTCTTTACTGGCTCTTCTGTTTTCCCTTTAGCAAGGTTCTGCTGACCAATCATATCTGTCATCACTTTTACTGCCTGATCCAGGTAAATATCTTTTTGCAGGCTTTTCAGCCATAACTGAAAACGCTCCTGTTTATTCTTGTCATCAGCCCAGCGGTTTTGTTCAGCCGGAAGCGCACTCACGTCCATCTGTGTTTTGAGTTTCAGCAGGGATTCAAGTTGCTTCACGGTGGCTTTTACCACTTCCTGTTCTTTTTTATACTTCTCCAGGTTCAGGGAATAACTCTTTTCGCTTTGCTTTGACAGCCACTCAGTGGATTCTGAAATTAAACGGAAAGAAGGATCTGATTCCAGCCTTAACTTACTCAATTGTTTAATGGTCTCCAGGTTATAACCCGGTTTCCAGTTCGTATACGCGGCTTTTGATATTTCATCCCAGGGCAGCGCATCCTCGCTGTCTTTCTCCCTTACTTTCAGGTACTCCAGGTTATCCGGTAATACGATATCTGAATTCACCCCTTTCAGCTGGGTAGATCCGCCATTGATCCGGTAGAATTTCTGCAGTGTCAGTTTAACCGTACCCAGGTCAGAATTGGACATGGAATACCCATTCTCCGGATCCAGGCCAATATTGCGCTGTACGGTTCCTTTACCATATGTGGACGTACTGCCGATTACCACCCCGCGGTTGTAATCCTGTATGGCAGCGGCAAAGATTTCAGAAGCGGATGCGCTGAATTCATTCACCATCACCGCCAGGGGACCGGTATATAAAACATTCCGGTCTTTGTCTTTCAGTACACTGGGTTTATTATCTCTGTCTTTTACCTGAACAATCGGTCCGTCTTCAATAAAAAGACCGGCCATCTGCACCACATCATACAGTGAACCTCCGCCATTGTTCCGCAGGTCTATTACGATACCATCCACTTTTTCCTCTTTCAGCTTGATCACTTCTTTCTCTACGTCTTTATAACAACGAGCTCCGTTGGGATCTTCAAAGTTGGCATAAAACTCCGGCAGATAGATATACCCGATTTTAGATCCGCCTTCTTTAACCACGGCGCTGCGGGCAAAGGTTTCATCCTGTACAATTTTATCGCGGATCAGGGACACGATTTTAACCGACCCATCCATTTTCTTAACCGTCAGCCGCACTTCAGTTCCTTTTTTACCACGGATTACTTTTACCGCATCGGTTACCAGGAATCCAGTAAGATCTACCGGCTCCTCCTTTCCCTGCCCTACTTTCTGCACCACATCCCCCACCTGCAATTCTCCGGATTTATAGGCAGGACTGCCGGTAAGAATGCTGGTGATCTTGATATTCCCATCATCATATTGCAGGGAAGCTCCAATACCAAAGAAACTGCCACTCATCTCTTCATCAAAGTAGCGTTTATCCACCGGCGGGAAAAACTCCGTATGCGGATCCATGGTGGTGGTGATATTGTTTACATACAGGTTGAATTTATCATCATCATTGAACTTGAAACGGTAACGCTCAAACGTACGGTCCATAATTCTTTTGACCCTGTCGCGCGCCTCTTTCTCCAGTTCTTCATCTGTTTTTACCACAAACCCTTCTTTCCCTTTATTCTTTTCACGTTGTTCCAGCAGGTCCGCATAGCGCTCCAGTGTCATAAACTTCAGTTTCTTTCTCCAACGGTCTTTCTGTTCAACAGCCGTTGTGGTAAACTCCAGTTTATCCGCATCCAGCATCACTTCTTCATCCGTTACAAATTCAAATGGCCGGGAAAGTATATCTGTATACATGTTCGCGGTCTCTTCAATGCGGGCATTGAATAATTTACCGGCTGCTAAAGGGAACTCTACCGTTGCTCCTTTGATCTCATCATCCACCCAGGTCTCAAATCTTTTCAGTACGTCGAGATCCGATTTCAGAAAAATGTTTTTATCCGGATCCAGTTCACCAATAAACTTTTTATACACTTTCAGGGAAAATGCATCATCGATTGCCTGGGGACTGTAATGCCCGTCACTGAGCATTTGTCCGACCAGTTTCATGATTTTTTCATAGTTGCCGGGTGGCAGCGACCGGTCAACGGGCTTACCCATACTTTTAAAAGCCAGAAATAATCCGGCTACCAGGATCAGCAGCACAAGGGGAAGTCTCTTCATATTCGTCAGATATTTAAAAATTTGAGGCATAAGACCAAAAATAACGCAAAAACAGGGCTTTTCTTGCCTTTACAGCCTTTTAACAAGGGTTTTTGATAAGCGGTTCAGTTTCTGCGCCGTAATCTTACCTTCATCCGGGTATTTCTCAAACAACCGGATGATTATTTTTTATCAAAACGTATTTTTTCCTATTTTTGCTGTCCCAAAAAATGGTGGTTATAGCTCAGTTGGTTAGAGCATCAGATTGTGGTTCTGAGGGTCGCCGGTTCGAACCCGGTTAGCCACCCAAAAAGACCCCGTTTCAGCCGAAACGGGGTCTTATTTTATACTTTCAATATGAATTACTGGTTATTACTGATCCCCCTGATTTCCGCCTTTATCGGCTGGGTTACCAACTGGGTGGCGATAAAAATGCTGTTCCACCCCCGTGAGCCCAAACGCATATTGGGTATCACTTTTCAGGGTATTTTCCCAAAAAGACAGCAACAGTTTGCAGAGAAACTCGGCAAACTGGTCAGCAATGAATTCCTATCCTTCAGTGATATTGAAGAAAAAATCAGCAGTCCGGAAAATCTGAAAAAAATAATGCCCATGATTGAAAATCATGTGGATGATTTTCTGCGTCACAGGCTGAGTACGGAAATGCCCATGATCAGTATGTTTATCGGTGATAAAACCATCGGCAAACTGAAAGGGGCCTTTATGAATGAGATCGAATCCCTTTTTCCCGCCGTTATGAAACAATATGCGGCCAATCTCAAAACCGAACTGGATCTCGAACATATCGTGATCAGCAAAGTGGCCGGTTTCTCTTCCGATAAACTGGAAGAAGTGCTCTACCAGATTATGTCGAAAGAGTTCAGGTTTGTGGAGATCATAGGAGCCGTAATCGGTTTACTGATCGGGCTGGTTCAGGTTTTAATCACCGAACTGACCCGTTGAACCTGTATTAGCCTCCGGGGTGAACAATCTCCACCCATAATTGTCTTATAGCCGCTTATCCATTAAACGAAGGCCGGGTGCAAGTTCAGCCCTCAATACACGTCTAACTACCAAATCATCGAAATGAGAAGTATTTTTTTGCTAATATCTTCATTACTAACGTTTTGCTCTGTTTACGCCCAAATGCCTGGAGGCGGAGGAAATCGCCCCGGAGGAACCAGATCCCAGGTGACAGGTGCATTCTATGGTAAAATACTTGAAGCCAAAACGTCCAAACCAATCGAATACGCTTCTGTTCAATTACTACAAAACCGCTTTGACAGTGCCAGTAAAAAAAGAAAAGAAGTTGTTGTAACCGGGATGCTGACTAATAACCACGGCGATTTCAGACTGGAAAACGTGCCGGCATTTGGTCAGTTCAAATTACAGGTGACCATCCTGGGATTTAAGCCTTTTGAACAAACTGTTTCCTTTGATCTTAAACCCGGCGGTGATATGACCGCGATGATGGCTGCCCTGGATAAAGACCTGGGCAATATCAAAATTGATATTGAAGAAAAGACACTCGATAATGTAACAGTAACCTCCTCCAATCCGGGTTTACGGCTCGGTATCGACCGGAAAGTATTTAACGTGGATAAAAACATGGTATCTGCCGGAGGAACTGCAGTGGATGTTATGCGCAATGTTCCCTCGATCAGTGTGGATATAGATGGGAATGTATCCATGCGGAACAATACACCCCAGCTTTTTGTAGACGGCCGTCCCACCAACCTCAGCCTGGATCAGATCCCGGCAGACGCCATCGAATCCGTGGAAATCATCACCAACCCTTCAGCCAAATTTGATGCCTCGGGCGGTACAGCGGGTATCCTGAATGTAATTCTGAAAAAGAATAAACGGGTAGGTTACAGCGGCAGTGTACGTACCAATATTGATACCCGCGGACGCGTTGGCTTTGGCGGTGATATCAATATCCGGAAAGACAAAGTCAATTTTTTCCTGAATGCGAATATGAACCAACGGAAATCCATCAGTACCGGTACTACCGACCGTACCACGCTGATCGGCACACCGAATACCGCCCTTCACCAGGTGGATGAGAGTATTTCAAAAGGAACATTCATGTTTTTCCGTTCCGGATTTGATTTCTTCCTGGATAACCGGAATACCCTTTCCATCGCGGGTAACCTCGGACAGGGTCGTTTTAAACCGACATCGGAAAGCGATATTGATATTGATTCGCTGTACAGTACAGTGAAAACTTCTTTCAGTGACCGTTTCTCCAACAGCAACAGCCGGTTTAATCATGCGGGGGCCGTACTGAGTTTCAAACACCTTTTTCCCAAACAGGGAGAGGAATGGACAGCGGATATAAACTATAACCGCAGCAAAAACAATAACCTGAACCTGATAAGTACCAACTATTATACAGACCTGCTCAGCCCGGCCACCAGCAGCTTTAACCAGCGGCAGGATGGCAGCGGCACCAATCAGAATATTGTAGTGCAGACAGATTATGTGAAACCTCTTACCGAAAAATCAAAACTGGAAATGGGGTTACGGGCCCAGTTCCGCAATGTGGATAATAAAAACAATTTTTATATCGTTGGCAGTGGCGGCACCCTCAGCTTTGTGCCCGACCAGTCGGTGAATTATACCAGTATCGATAATGTATACGCCGCCTATACCACGTATTCCAATCAGATCAAAAACTTCGGATACCAGCTGGGATTGCGGGTGGAGAGTTCTGATTACGAAGGTCAGTTACCTGATAAAGGACAAAGCTTCAACATCAACTTCCCGGTCAGTTTATTCCCGAGTGTATTCCTGAACCAGAAACTGAAAAAAGATCAGGATCTGCAACTGAACTACTCCCGGAAAATCAACCGGCCCAATTTCTTCCAGCTCTATCCCTATACCGATTATTCAGATTCACTGAATATCAGCCGGGGGAATCCGGGACTGAGTCCTGAGTTCACCAATTCTCTCGAATTGTCATATCAGAAAACATTCAAAAATAAAGACAACTTTATCGCCTCTCTTTATTATAAGAATACCACCGATCTGATCACCCGTTACCAGGACAAGGAAACGAATCTGAACGGAAAGGAAGTACTGATCAATACCTATATCAATGCCAGTTCTAGTTATGTAACCGGTCTTGAACTGGTTTCCAAAAACAAGATGGCTAAATGGTGGGACATGACCAGTAACCTGAGCCTGTTTACGTCCAGGATCAAACTCAATATTGCCGGTCAGGCTGAGCAGGATCCTTTTGCCAGCTGGTTTTTAAAAATCAATAACACATTCAAATTACCGAAGAATTTCACCCTGCAGTTGTCCGGTGAATATACTTCCAAAACCATCCTTCCTCCCGGCGGCAGCGGAGGTGGTGGTGGCCGTGGTGGTGGTATGTTTGGCGGTGGCGGAATGGGCATGTTCGGACAGGCCAGCGCCTCACAAGGGTATGTAAAGGCCAATTATTATGTGGATGGCGGGCTTCGTTATGAGTTCCTGAAAAACAAACAGGCCTCCCTTTCCCTGAACGTAAATGATATTTTCCGTACCCGCAGGCAGAATATTTTCTCCCAATCCGCTTATTTCACCCAGGAAGTGTTCCGTCGCCGTGATCCGCAGATTTTCCGGCTGAATTTCAACTGGCGTTTTGGTAAATTCGATCCAAACCTGTTTAAACGGAAGAATAATAAAAACCAGGATAACGGGGCCGAGGGGATGAATATGGGTCAGTAAGGGAATCCTCACCCGATAAGTGCTTAAGGTTTTGCATATTTGCAAAACCTTTTTTTTAACCAGTCTCCCGCTTTTGAAAAAAATCTGCTTTACCGTCACCAATGACCTGACTTATGATCAGCGTATGCACCGGATCTGCAGTTCGATGTCTGCTGCGGGGTATTCGGTATGCCTGATTGGCCGGGAGAGAAAACAATCCCTGCCTTTGCAGGAAAAGCCATTCCGGCAACACCGGATCCGTTGCTGGTTCGATAAGGGCAAACTGTTTTATGCCGAATATAATATCCGGCTTTTCTTCTTCCTGTTGTTTAAAAAAATGGATGGCCTCTGTGCCATCGACCTGGATACGATACTCCCCTGCCTCTGGATTTCCCGGTTGAAAAAAATTCCCCGGGTCTATGATGCACATGAATTGTTTTCAGAATTGAAGGAAGTGATTACCCGGCCCGGTATTCAACGTTTCTGGCTGGGAATTGAAAAAAAAGCGGTTCCCCGGTTTAAATGGGGCTATACAGTCAGTGAAAGTATTGCAGAAGAATTTTACCGGCGTTACCGGGTGGAATATAAAACGATCCGGAATGTACCGGTATTACAACCCCTTATTCCGTTTGTAAACGGAGAAAAATTTATCGTCTACCAGGGCGCCGTGAACGAAGCCAGGGGATTTGAGTACCTGATACCCGCCATGAAAGAAGTCAATGCCCGTCTCGTGATTTGCGGGGATGGCAACTATATGCCCCAATTAAAATCACTGGTGGCCATGCATGGATTGGAAGACAAGGTGGAACTGAAGGGCATGTGTTCGCCGGAGGAATTAAGACAGAT
>Ga0075152_10000668_pt1 | contig 24855 bp, 20 predicted proteins | sample JI61114C2DNA_FD_70964 | JGI IMG/M metagenome (GOLD analysis project Ga0075152, IMG submission 70964) | Wastewater effluent complex algal communities from Wisconsin, to seasonally profile nutrient transformation and Carbon sequestration -... | ecosystem: Engineered > WWTP > Effluent > Algae...
ATCAACGAGGCGTACGCGCGCGTCCTCGCCTCGGACGTCCGCTACCGGTTCGTCATCGACATCGACACCCTCCGGTAGCCCGCCGGCGGGCACCGGCGGCGTCCCGGAATATTGACCGTTCAACTATCGTTGAGATGGCGTCCGAGAAAAGGAGCCCCGATGCCCGCCATCACCGTCCCCGACCTGCTCGTCCTGCCGCGCGTCACGGCCAACCCCGACGCCGCCAGCCGCCCGGTCGTCTCCGTCACCAACGCGCCGAGTTCGTTCGAGGGCGAGGGCTTCCCCGTCCGCCGGGCGTTCGCCGGCGTCGGCTACGCCGCCCTCGACCCGTTCATCCACATGGACCAGATGGGCGAGGTCGAGTACGCGCCCGGCGAGGCCAAGGGGACGCCGTGGCACCCGCACCGCGGCTTCGAGACCGTGACCTACATCATCGACGGCACGTTCGAGCACCAGGACTCGAACGGGGGCGGCGGCACGATCACCAACGGCGACACCCAGTGGATGACCGCCGGCTCGGGCCTGCTCCACATCGAGAAGCCGCCGGCGGACCTCGTCGCCTCGGGCGGCGTCTTCCACGGCCTCCAGCTCTGGGTCAACCTGCCCAGCCGCCTCAAGATGGCCCCGCCGCGCTACCAGGACATCCGCGCCGGCCAGGTCGGCCTCGTCACCACGCCCGACGGCGGCGCGCTCGTCCGCGTCATCGCCGGCGAGCTCGACGGCCACACCGGCCCCGGGATCACGCACACCCCGATCGTCGCCCTGCACGCCTCGGTCGCGCCGGGCGCGAGGGTGGTCCTCCCCTGGCGCCGCGACTTCAACGCCCTCGCCTACGTCCTCTCCGGACGCGGCACCGTCGGGGCCGAGCGGCGTCCGATCGCGATGGGCAACCTGGCCGTCTTCGGCGCCGGCGACACCATCGAGTTCACGGCGGACGCCGCGCAGGAGTCCCGCTCACCGAACCTGGAGCTCTACCTCCTCGGCGGAGAACCGATCCGCGAGCCCGTGGCGGCGTACGGCCCGTTCGTAATGAACACCCGCGCCGAACTCGTCACCGCGTTCGAGGACTTCCAGGCCGGACGCCTCGGCAGCATCCCCGCGGACCCGCACCCTGGGCACGCGTTCGGCTGAGGGTCCCAGCTGACGGGGCTGCGGCGCGTTAAGGTGAGCCATGCGATCCCTTCGCCTCGCCGCCGCGGCGTTCGGCGTCCTCGCGCTGACGGCGTGCGCGACCGGCGGCACCACCCCGAGCCCCACGCCGAAGGCGTCCGCGACGCCGACCTCGGACACGATCTCGCTGAAGACGGCGAGCGGCAACACCGCGCTCAAGGTGCGGCACATCCCTCAGCCGACGGGGCTCGAGCTCGCCAAGATCCCCAGCGGGTCGACGATCATCGTCGACTGCCAGGTCAAGGGTGGCACCGTCGCCGGCACGCAGGGCAGCTCCGCGGTCTGGGACTTCCTCAGCTATCAGGGCGTCTCCGGCTACGTGTCGGCCGCCTACGTCGAGGGGGGCGCCGCGGCCACGATCCCCGCCTGCCCGTACTCGGCCGCCGTCGCGGCGACGCCACTCCCGGCGCCCTCCGCCACGGCCTCGGACGTCGCCTCCCAAGCCGTCGCCATCGCGACCAGCCAGCTCGGCGTCGCCGCGGACGTCAATAAGTGCAGCCCGTACTCGAGCAAGTGTGAGGACTGGGGCGCCCACTTCGCCGTCTGGGTGTGGACGCAGGCGGGCGTCAAGGTTCCCGACGCCCCGTTCTCGGGCACGGTCTTCAACTGGGGCAAGAAGAACGGCAAGGCGCACGCCGGCATCGCGGGCGTGGGGCCCGGCGACCTCGTCTTCACCGGCACGGGCCCGACGAACTCGAAGACCTCGACGCGCGTCGACGTCGTCGTGGCCGCCTTCCCGGACCATCTGCACGTGATCGGCGGGGCCATCGACTCCCGGGTGACCGAGCGCGACATCCCTCTGACCGGCCTCTACGGCTGGCTCTCCATCAAGTAGCCGGCGCCCCAGCACAGCGTCCCCACAGGTCCGCCACCGCACACTCACAGCGACCTCGGCCATCCTCGGGACGCGGCCCACCGGAAGCGGAGAACTTGTCATGCCCACGCCCAGACGCGCCCGACTCCTCGGGATCGTCCTCGTAGCGCTCCTCGCCTGCGGCTGCTCGTCGGTGGGTGCCACCCAGAACGGCTCCACCCCAAGCCAACCGGCGGCCCGGGGCGTGAGCGGCACGATCACGAGCGCCAGCACCAGCACCCTGCAGGTCAAGTCGGCGGCCACCGGGTCAGCGGCCATCGTGACATTCACCTCGTCCACCACGATCAGCGACAACGTCGTCGGCACCCTCGCCGACGTGAAGCCGGGGCTCTGCATCACGGCGCGGGCGGCGTCCTCGACCGCATCCCCCGTGGCGACGCCGGCCGCCGGTACGCCGCTGGTCGCCGCGACGATCTCGCTCTTCGAGCCGACGAACGGGTCCTGCACCGGCGGGAACGCCCCCGGGACGCGGACGGCCAACCCGAGCTTCACACCCAGCGCCCGCCCCAGCGCGAACCCCTCCCGGACACCCGGTGTCGGTTTCGCCCAGGGCGCCGTCGGCACCGTGACCTCGGTCGACGGCGGCACCATCGTCATCGCCACCACCGGCTTCGGCCAGGGCGGCCAAACCCCGACGCCCGGCACCGCGACGGTCGCGACGTCCGCGCAGACCGTGGTGACCAAGCGCGCGACGGGCTCGGCGGCGTCCCTGAAGGCGGGACGCTGCGTCGTGGCCGTCGGCGCCACGGACGCCGCCGGCGTGACGACCGCCACCCAGCTCTCCGTCTCGGACCCGGTCGACGGGCAGTGCACGATGACGGGGCGCGGCGGTTTCGGCGGCACCCGCGCGGCTGGCTAGGTCCCCGCTCGGCGTGACAGGGTGGTCCGCGTGACCGCCCCTGACCTGCTCGCCGCCTACGACGCGCAACTACGCACCGAGGCCGAGTTCGGGGGCGCCGTCGACGTCGAGCGGGTCGGGCCGCTGCTCCGGGGGCGCTTCCGCCACGGCGGGTTCGTCTCCTACCGCGACCTGGACGGCTACTCCGGGCCGTTGCTGGACCGGCTCATCGCCGACACCGTCACCCACTTCGCCGACTCCGGCGTCGACCGCTTCGAGTGGAAGACCCGCGGCCACGACGCCCCCGCCGACCTGGGCGGGCGACTGATCGCCCACGGCCTCGAGCCGGGCGAGATCGAGACGGTCATGATCGGGGACGCCGCGGCGCTGGCGTCCGAGGTTCCCCCTCCGGCCGACGTGACGCTGCGCCGCATCGACGACGCCCCCGACCGGGACGCCGCGGTCGCCCGGGCCTGCGCCATGCAGGACGCGGTGTTCGGCGGCGGCGGTCCGGGGCCCGAGGACATCCTGCTCAGCCTGGACGCCAAGCCGGGGCTCGTGGAGTTCTGGGTCGCCGAGGCCGGCGGGGCGATCGTCTGCGCCGGGCGCCTCGACGTGGTCACGGGCACCGACTTCGCCGGCCTGTGGGGCGGCGCCACCCTGCCGGGGTGGCGCGGACGCGGCGTCTACCGCGCGCTCACCGCGGCCCGGGCTCGCTCGGCGGTGCGCCGCGGCGTCCGCTACCTGCAGTCAGACTGCACGTCGATGTCGCGTCCCATTCTGGAGCGCGCGGGCCTGGTGGCCGTCACGACGACGACCCCCTACGTGTGGACGCGGCGGAGGAGATGACCCCGGGGGCAGCGACCCCTCTTGCGTCGACCCGCCGCGGCTTATCGTTGAGTGAAGTGAAGTTGACAACTCATTGAGGAGGGGTCATGAGCGGTCGTCAGTCTGATGTCTTTGAGTCGGCGGCGGGTCTCGAGGCGGAGCGGCAGGCGCTCCATCGTCGCTTGTCCGCGCTTGACGAAGAGCTCTTCTCACGCGGCTTGGCCGAGCGCGCGGAACTGGCTCGCAGGATCGCCACCGTCGAGCGGAACGTCGACTGGTTGGCGCTGAAGATGGGTCTTGTCCCGGCGAAGCCCGAGGCCGCCGTGGCGGTGACGGCACCCGTCACGGCACCTATCACGGCGCCGGTCGCACCGGTGGCGCCGGTCGCGCTCGTCGTGGGCGAGGCGCTGGCACGGGCGTCCCAGCCGGTGCCCGCGCCCGAGCCGCCAGCCCCTGCCGCCCAGGCGGCGGTGTCGCTCCCCCAGGAGCCGGCGCCGCGTATCGTCGGCCAGCGACAGCTCACCGGCGCGGCACCCCTGTGGGAGTGGAACGGGGCCGAGTGGGTGGTGGCCGAGTGGGCGCCCGAGGGCACGATGCTGCCCGTCACCGGGCGGCTGACGCCGGACCGCACCGAGGTGTACGTCGGGCGCCAGCTTCGGTGGGTGGAACACGAGCACCTGGCGGCCGAGGCACCGCCGGCGCGCGAGCAGGTCTCCGCCCAGATCCCCACCCCGGTCCGTGCGCCTGCCTCCGCCCCCCTCCTCACCCCCGTCTCCGCCCCACGGACGCCCCCGCGTCCCCCGGTGTGGACCCGGCCCGGCTTCGTCCCGAAGCTCATGGCTCTCGTCGGCGCGGCCGTCACCCTGATCGGGGTGGGATTCCTGTTGGTCCTCGCGGCCCAACTGGGCTACTACGGCCCCGAGGCTCGCACCATCTCGGCGCTCGTCCTGGCCGGCGTCCTGGTCTGGCTGGCGTTCGTCGTCCGACGCCGCGACCCGGAGAACGTGGGCGCGCCCATCCTCGCGGCCACCGGCATCGCGTCCGCCTACCTCAGCGTCGTCGCCTCGACCGTCTTCTACGGCTGGTTCCAGCCCATCGCCGGCGTGTCGGCGGCCGCAGTCGTCGGCCTGGCCGGCCTGCTGCTGGCCCGACGCTGGGACAACGAGTGGATGGCCCTGGTCGCCGTCCTCGGCAGCCTGGCGCTGGCGCCGTGGATCGGTGCCCGTGACATCGAGTGGACCGTGGCCCTCATGTTGGTCGTGACGGCCGTGACGCTGTACTTCGAGCACGAGAGCGACTGGCGGCTGTTCCCCTTCGCCCGCGTGCTGCCCACGACCGCGATGCTGCTGATGCTGGCGTCCGCCACCCCGGTGACGCACCCGAACTTCCCCCTGCTCGTCGGGATGACGGTCGGGTTGGCTTGGCTCGGGCTGTTGTCGGCCGTGATCGCCCCCGCGGAGCCCTCCATGGCGACCGAGGCGTCCGAGGCAACCGGGGAGACCGTGCCGACGGTGCCCGGCGTCAAGGGCCTCAAGGCGGCCACCGGTCAGCTCATCTCGATCGGGCTGTTGGTCCCGATGGTCCTCCCGGTGACGCAGGCGGGCCTCCGCATCACCTCGCCCTGGCAGAGTGCCCTCGTCCTGAGCCTGGTCGCGGTGCCCCTGATCGTCGTCGGCCTCACCCCGGCGATCCACGAACGCGTCCGCTGGGCGGCCGTCCCCCTGGGGGCCGGGCTGCTCATGCTGGCCGGGCTCGCGGCCACCGAGCAGCAGGGTCTGGGCGTCATGGCGCTCGGGTTCGGCGCGGTCTACCTCGCGATCGCCGTGAAGTCCCGGTCGCTGGTGAACCTCCTCGTCGGGGCCCTCCTGGGCGGCGGCGGGGTCCTCGGTTGGCTGACCCTGACGCCCGGCTTCCTGCTCGAGTACTTCGCGGCGCGGCAGGGACCCGAGCAGATCGCACAGTCCCTGGTCGGCATCGCCGTGGTGGTGCTGGGCGGCATGGCCGCCCGCGTCTGGCTCCGTGAGCTGACGCCCGGGATGCTGTACTGGGTGTGGGGCCTGGCCATCGCGATGGGATCGCTGGCCGTCGTCTTCACGGGGGCCTACCTCGGGGCGCTGGCCGGTGCTCCGGCGGCCGGCTTCCAGGGCGGCCACATGGTCGTCACCAGCGCCTGGATGGTGCTCTGCATCGTCTTCCTGCGCCGCGGTCTGGCCACGAAGAAGGACGCCAGGGTGTGGCTCCGCCTCGCGCAGACCATCGCCGGGCTGGCCGTCGCCAAGCTGTTCCTCTTCGACCTCAGCGCCCTGGTCGCCGTCGCCCGCGTCGGCGCCTTCCTGGTCGCCGGGCTGCTCCTGTTGTTCGTGGGCACCCGCTACGCCAAGGCCTGGGAGCGCGTCCACGGAACGCCGGACGCCGACGAGGCGGACTCTCAGCAGGAGCCGTCGGCCACCGCGCTGCCCGATTGGCCCGCGCCCCCTGAGCCGCCCGTGCCGACCGTGCCGCCGGAATCGGAGACCGCGGAGGCGTCAGGAGCTCAGCCGGCCTCGTTCAGCCGTCCGAGCTGACGCGCACTGACCGGCGAGGAGGCCGGGCGTCGATATGCTCTCGGGGGCATAGCTTGCCCCCGAGGAGCATGATGATCGCGCCTGAACTCAAGCCCGCCGACCTGCGGGACCTCTCCCGCGTGTCCCGCGGCGACCACCAGGACCCGCACGCCGTCCTCGGCCCCCATCTCTGGGGCGGCCGGGTGACCGTGCGGGTCCTCGATCCGGGCGCCACCGACGTCGTCGTCCGGGGAGCCTGGGGAGAGACCCAGCTGGAACGCGAGCACCGGGACGTGTGGGCCGGCGTCCTCCCGGTCGGAGACGTGCCGCGGTACGAGGTCGTCGCCCAGCGCTGGGACGAGCAGGTGGTGCTGGACGACCCCTACCGCTTCGGCCCCACACTGAGCGACGTCGATCTACACCTGATCAGCGAGGGTCGCCAGGAACTCCTCTGGACGAAACTGGGCGCACACGTCCGGGAGCTCGACGGCGTCCAGGGCACGTCGTTCTCGGTCTGGGCCCCGTCGGCCAGGGGCGTCCGGGTGGCTCCCGCTTCGGGTCCGCGCCGGGCACCGGCGCTGCCGATGCGCCGGCTGGGCGCCTCGGGCGTGTGGGAGCTGTTCGTCCCGGGGCTCGGCGACGGGACCCGGTACCAGTTCGAGGTCCTCGGCGCCGACGGCGTCTGGCGGGACAAGGCAGACCCGCTGGCGTTCCGGGCGGACGCCGCCCGCGACGCCCGGTCGATCGTCCAGGCGTCCCGCTACCAGTGGGGCGACGGGGAGTGGCTGGCCGAGCGTGCCCGTCGGCAGGACGCCCCCGCGCCGATGTCGATCTACGAACTGCACACGGGGTCGTGGCGGCGGGGCAGCGACTGGACGCGGCTGGCCGAGGAGCTCCCCGGGTACCTGACCGACCTGGGCTTCACCCACGTCGAACTCATGCCGGTCATGGAGCACCCCTACGAGGGCTCGTGGGGCTACCAGGTCACCTCCTACTACGCGCCCGACTCGCGGCGCGGCGACCCCGACGGGCTCCGGCTGCTGATCGATCGGCTGCACCAGGCCGGAATCGGAGTGCTCCTGGACTGGGTCCCGGCACACTTCGCCGTCGACGACTGGTCCCTGAGCCGCTTCGACGGCACGCCCCTGTACGAGGACCCCGAGCCGTGGCGGGGCTGGCACCCCGAGTGGCAGACCTTCATCTTCAACTTCGGCAGGCCGGAGGTCCGCAACTTCCTGTACGCCAACGCCCTCTACTGGCTCCAGGAGTTCCACGCCGACGGGCTGCGGGTGGACGCCGTCAGCTCGATGCTCTACCTCGACTACGCCCGCCCGTACGGGAGCTGGTTCCCGAACCGGTTCGGCGGGAACGAGAACCTGGAGGCCGTGTGGTTCCTCCAGGAACTGAACGCCACGGTCTCCCGGCGGATCCCGGGTGCCCTGGTCATCGCCGAGGAGTCGACGGCCTGGCCGGGCGTCACGCGTCCGACGGGCGACTGGGGCTTGGGGTTCGACCTGAAGTGGAACATGGGCTGGATGCACGACACGCTGAACTACGTCGGCCGCGAGCCCCAACAGCGGCCGGCCCATCGCGGCGAACTCCTGAACACCTTGTCCTTCGCCTGGTCGGAGCGCCACGTCCTGCCGCTCAGCCACGACGAGGTGGTCCACGGCAAGCGCTCGCTGCTCTCGAAGATGCCGGGCGACCGCGCGGCCCGCTTCGCCGGGCTGCGCGCCTACCTGGCCCTCATGTGGGCCCACCCCGGCAAGAAGCTCCTCTTCATGGGCGACGAACTCGCCCAGCCGCACGAGTGGAGGGCCCTCGGCGAACTCGACTGGGGGCTGCTCGCGGACCCCGACCACGCCGGCGTCCAAGCGCTGGTGCGCGACCTCAACCACCTGTACGCCGAGGCGGGGGCCCTGTGGTCGCTCGACGACGACCCGGCGGCGTCCGGCTGGCTGCGCTGGGACGACCCCGGCAGCTGCGTCTTCTCCCTGCTGCGGCGCGGGGCGGACGGCTCCTCGCTCGTCTGCGTCACGAACTTCGGCGGGGGCACCGCGGAGGATTACCGGCTGCCCGTGCCGAGCGCCGGCGAGTGGGACGTCGTCCTCAACACCGACTCGTGGCGCTACCACCAGTCCTGGGGACCCGTCGGCTATCGGGTGCGAGCGGTCGACGACCCGGCCGGGCCACAGCCCGCCGCCCTCACCATCACGCTGCCCGCGCTGACCACGGTCTGGCTGCGTCCGTCGGTCTAGCGGACGGTCAACCCCGCCTCGGCCAGGGAGACCCGGGTGCCGGCGGTGCCGTCCAGGATGGCGGGCAGTTCCTCCAGGGAGCCGATCAACGCGGCGCGTCCCGAGCCGGTGCGCGCGAACGCGAGGGCCGACTCGACCTTGGGGCCCATCGAGCCGTCCGGGAAGGGGTGCCCGGCGAGGGCGTCCGGGTGGGCGGACGCGACCAGGCGTTGCGTCGGCGTCCCGTAGTCGAGGAAGACGCCGGGGGCGTCCGTCGCGATGATCAGCAGGTCGGCGCGGAGGTCGCGGGCCAGGACGGCGGCGGCCCGGTCCTTGTCGATGACGGCCTCGACGCCGGACAGGATGCGCCCGGACGCGTCGTACATCGTCGGGATGCCGCCCCCGCCCGCCGAGATCACGAGGAACCCGGCGGCCAGCAGCAGGTTGATGCCGGCGACCTCGAAGATGCGCTTCGGCTCGGGCGAGGGCACGACCCGGCGCCAGTGGGCGCCGTCGGCCTTGACGACCCAGCCGTGCTCGGCGGCGAGGCGGTGGGCGTCCGCCTCGCTGTAGATCGGTCCGACGAACTTGGTGGGGTTGGCGAAGGCGGGGTCGTCCGCGGCGACCTCGGTCTGGGTCAGGACGGTGATGACGTGCTTCTCGAACGGGACGACGTTGCCCAGCTCCTGCTCGATGAGGTAGCCGATCATGCCCTCGGTCGCCGCGCCCAGGACGTCGAACGGGTAGCCCGACACGGCGTCGTAGCTGGACGCCTGCAGCGCCAGCAGCCCCACCTGCGGCCCGTTGCCGTGGGTGACGACGACGTCGTGGCCGGCGTTGGAGACGGCCCCGATCGCCTGCGCCGCCAGCCGCACGTTCTCGCGCTGGTTGGCGATGGTCATGGGCTCCCCGCGCTTGGCGAGGGCGTTGCCGCCGAGGGCGATGACGACGCGCATGTCGCTCCTTGTCGATGAGTCGAGGCGCAGAAGATACCAAGGGGCGGCGTCCATCTATACCCCTCGGGGGATCTCAGGCCCAATCTCCGGCGGAACCGCGGCGGGCGGCATACGATCGAGCGGGTCCCTAGCGGCCATCGACGGAGAGGCAGCAGCACGTGTACAAGATCGTTCACCGGGAACAGTTTTCGGACACCAACTTCCTGTGGGAGGTCGAGGCTCCGGACGTGGCGGCGTCCGCGCAGCCGGGTCAGTTCATCATGGTGCGGCTCCACGAGGGCTCGGAGCGCGTGCCGCTGACGGTCGCCGACTTCGACCGCGAGCGCGGGACGATCACGCTGGTCGTCCAGGCCCTCGGCAAGACCACGCAGGAGATGCGCGATCGCTACCACGAGGGCGACTTCTTCGCCGACTTCGTCGGGCCCATGGGGCTGCCGACGCACATCGGCAACGTCGGCCACGTCGTGCTGGTCGGCGGCGGCCTGGGCGTCGCGCCGGTGTTCCCGCAGCTGCGCGCCTACAAAGAGGCCGGCTGCCGGGTCACGGGCATCATCGGCTTCCGCAACAAGGATCTGATCTTCTGGGAGGACCGCTTCGCCGAGTACTGCGACGACCTCATCGTCTGCACCGACGACGGCAGCTACGGACGTCCCGGCTTCGTCACGGAGGCGCTGCTCGACGTCGTCAACAACTCCCACCCCGACCTGGCCATCGCCATCGGGCCGATGCCGATGATGCGCGCTTGCGTCGAGACGACGCGTCCGTCGGGCACGAAGACCATGGTCAGCCTGAACTCGATCATGGTGGACGGCACCGGCATGTGCGGCTCCTGCCGCGTCACCGTGGACGGCGTCGTGAAGTTCGCCTGCGTCGACGGCCCCGACTTCGACGGGCACGCGGTCGACTTCAAGGAGCTGCTGGTCCGCCAGGCCCGGTTCAAGAACCTCGAGGTCAAGGCCGCCGAGGCGTACGGGCACGTCTGCAACCTCGAGCAGCAGCTCGAGACCGAGGGCAAGCGCAACTACAAGAGCGCGATGAAGGTGGCCCCCGACCAGACGCCGATGCCCGAAGCCGACCCGAAGATCCGCGCCACGAACTTCTCCGAGGTGAACCTCGGCTACGGCATGCGCGAGGCGTTCGAGGAGGCCGAGCGCTGCATCCAGTGCTCCAACCCGAAGTGCGTCTCGGGCTGCCCCGTGTCGATCGACATCCCGAGCTTCATCCGCAAGATCCTGGTCCGCGACCTGGACGGCGCCCTGTCGGTCATCAACCAGTCGAACCTGTTCCCCAGCATCTGTGGACGCGTCTGCCCGCAGGAAAGCCAGTGCGAGGCGCAGTGCATCGTCCGCAACGAGAAGCGCGGACGCGAGGCGGTCGGCATCGGACGCCTCGAGCGCTTCGTCGGCGACAACGCGACCCCGTTCAAGAACACCCCGCCCGCGCTGGAGCGCAAGCTGGGCCGCGTCGCCATCGTGGGGTCGGGCCCGTCCGGCCTGGCCGCCGCCGCCGACCTGGCCAAGGCCGGGTGCGATGTCGTGGTGTACGAGGCGCTGCACGTGGTGGGCGGCGTCCTGCAGTACGGCATCCCGAGCTTCCGCCTGCCGCGCGAGATCATCTCGCGCGAGGTGCAGGGCCTGCGCGACCTCGGCGTCGTCTTCGACACCAACAAGATCGTCGGCAAGACCTTCACGATCGACCAGCTCATGACCGACCGCTCCTTCGACGCGGTCTACGTGGCCACCGGCGCCGGCGCGCCGTCGTTCCTGGGCATCCCGGGCGAGCACGCGGGCGGGGTGTTGTCGGCCAACGAATTCCTCACGCGCATCAACCTGATGGGCGGCAACAAGTTCCCCTACCTCGACACCCCGGTCGCGCAGTCGCAGTCGGTGATCGTGATCGGCGCCGGCAACACCGCCATGGACTGCCTTCGCGTCGCCAAGCGCGTCGGCGTCCCGAAGGTGACCTGCGTGTACCGCCGCTCCGAGGCCGAGGCGCCCGCCCGCATCGAGGAGTTGCGGCACGCCAAGGAGGAGGGCATCGACTTCCGGTTCCTGCACGCCCCGGTGGAGATCCGCCTGGACGAGGCCGGCGGCGTCATCGGCATGAAGACCGAGGTGTGCGAGCTCGGCGAGCCGGACGACAAGGGCCGGCGGCGTCCGGTCGGCACCGGCGTCTTCGAGGACGTCGAGTGCGACACCGTCATCTACGCCCTCGGCACCAACGCGAACCCGATCATCGCCCAGTCGACGCCCGACCTGGCGCTCAACCGGTGGGGCTACATCGTCGCGGACGACGACACCCAGGCGACCAACAAGCCCGGCGTCTTCGCGGGCGGCGACATCGTCACCGGCGGCGCGACCGTCATCCTCGCGATGGGGTCCGGACGCCGCGCGGCCAAGTCCATCGGCGCGTACCTGGCGTCGGGGGCCGACCTCAGCTCGCGCGTCTGGCCCGTGACGTCGGAGATGGCGGACGCGTTCGTCCCGCCGAGCAAGGTCGCAGAGCCCGTGCTGGTCGGCGCGGGCGTCACCGCCGCGGCCGGCATCGCGGCCGTGTCCGGCATCTCGGACGCCGACGCGAAGGCCGCCGCTGCGGCGTCCCCGGTCGTCGTGGCCGAGGAGGCACCCAAGCCGGCACCCACCCCAGCCGCACCGGCGGCGTCCGACGAGGAGGAAACCGTGACCATCTGCCCGCGCTGCCACCGTCCGATCGAGGGCGAGGAGCAGTACATCTGCTGCGCCGGGGACTCGCTGACGTGGAAGTGCACGTCGTGCGGGAAGGTGAGTGAGGGGTTCGCGTTCCCGTACGGGCAGTGCCCGTCGTGCCAGGGCAAGCTGGTGCGCGACGTCGGCGCGGGCCCCGTGGACGAGAGCAACGAGAAGGCCATGGAGGCGATCCGGACCGCGTTCGAGATCGAGCTCGGCGGAGGCGCGTACTACCGCAAGGCGGCCACCGAGGCGACCGAGCCGGCGCTGAAGGACCTCTTCCAGCGCATGTCGGAGATGGAGGACGAGCACCTCGACACGCTCACCCGCCGCTACCACGCCGAGGTCCCCGCGCCGAGCGCCGACTTCGAGACCAAGCGCGCCGCGATCTTCGCGGGGCTCGAGCACTCGCCCGAGGACCCGGCCAACCTGCTCAAGCTGGCCATCGGCTTCGAGAGGCGGGCCGTGGCGTTCTTCGCCGGGCACGTCGAGGAGTGCCCGGAGGGGTCGGTCGAGCGCGAGCTCTACGAGGAGCTGGCCGCCGAGGAGCGCGAGCACGTCGACCTGCTGACCGACGAGCTCGCCCGGTTCCTGGAGGGCAAGGGCGGCATCCTGTAGTTCTGGGGGTTCTGCCTCAATCACTGAAGACTTTCCGGCGGACCACCGCCGGGAAGTCTTCACTGTTCACGTGTGACGCGGTGGCCGCGGTGCTGACGGGGGTGCCGGTCTTGACAAATAGTCGGCGGGCGTGATTTTATTCAGTCACCACAGGACATGTGACTGGGTTTCCAGGCAGGATCCAACGGAAGCAAGTGCGCGAAAGCGCCGCTTCGGTTGGGTCCTTTTTTGCGTGCCCGAACAGTGATCCGATCACGCGAAGGAGCGAGTAATGAACTATCAGGAAACGGCCGCGAGAATCCTTGCGGAGGTGGGCGGGCCCGGCAACATTTCGGCGATGGAGCATTGCTCCACGCGTTTGCGCCTGACCACGGCCGACAAGTCCAAGGTGAACGTCGATGCCCTCAAGGCCATTCCCGGCGTGCTGGGGGTCGTGATGACCGGCCAGACGCAGATCATCATCGGCAACGAGGTCGTGGAGGTGTTCGCGGCCCTGAAGAAGGCGGCCGGCCCGGTCAGCGCGACGCCGTCCGCGGGCGCCACCTCGAAGCGCGCCTGGGGCGCGACGCTGCTCGACTTCCTCGTCGGCGTGTTCCAGCCCCTGGTCCCCGCGATCGCGGGCGCCGGCGTCCTGAAGTCGATCCTCCTCCTGCTCGCGGCCATCGGCTGGATCAGCAACAAGGACCAGACCTACATCGCCCTGGCCTCGATCTCGGACGCCACCTTCTACTTCCTGCCCCTGATGGTCGCCGTCACCACGGCCACCAAGCTGAACTCCAACCGTCTCGTGGCGCTCGCCGCGGTCGGCGTCCTGCTGCTGCCCGCCCTCACCACCCAGATCTCGTCGAAGGACGGCTTCTCCCTCTTCGGGATCCACGTCCAGAGCGTGCCCTACTCGGGCCAGGTGTTCCCCGCGATCCTCGCGGTCCTCCTGCTCGCGGCCGTCGAGCGCTTCATGACGAAGATCTCGCCGAAGCCGATCCGGATCTTCTTCGTGCCGATGATCGCCCTCCTCGTCACGGTGCCCGCCACCCTGCTGGTCCTCGGCCCGCTCGGGTTCTACGCCGGCCAGGCGTTCACCGCCGGCATCCTGTTCGTGTACGCCAAGGTCGGCTGGATCGCCGTCGCCCTGCTCGCCGCGGCCCTGCCGTTCGTCGTGTCGATCGGCATGCACAAGGCGCTCCTCCCCTACGCCATCAGCCAGTTCGCCGCCGCCGGCAACGAGGCCCTCTACCTCCCCGCGTCGCTCGCCCACAACATCGCCGAGGCGGGCGCCATGTTCGGCGTCGCCCTCCGCACCAAGAACACCGAACTCCGGTCCGTGGCGATCTCCGCCGGCATCTCCGCGCTGTGCGGCATCACCGAGCCGGCCCTCTACGGTGTGACCCTCCAGCACAAGCGCGCCCTGATGAGCGTCATCGCCGGCGCGCTCGCCGGCGGCGCCTACGGCGGCCTCACCGTCCTGACCTCGTTCGTCATCGTCGGCCCCGGCCTGCCGAGCCTGTCGATGTTCATCAATGCCGCCAACCCGATGAACCTGGTCAACGCCCTGATCGCCACCGCCATCGCCTTCCTGGTCGCCGGGCTCATCGCCGCCGCCACCTGGAAGGACGCCCTGGAGCACGTGCCCGCCGACGTGGCCTCCCCCGCCTCCCCGGCCCCCGCGTCCGAGTTCGTCCCGTCCGAGGGCATCGACCTGGTCGCCCCCCTGTCCGGCACGGTCATCCCCCTGTCCGAGGTGAACGACGCGGTCTTCGCCTGCGGCACGCTGGGGACGGGCCTCGCGATCAGGCCGACGTCGGGCGAGGTTCGTTCGCCCGCCGACGGCGTCGTCGCCACCACCTTCGCCACCAAGCACGCGATCGCGATCAAGACGGACGGCGGCGTCGAGATCCTGATCCACGTCGGCCTCGACACGGTCAAACTGGGCGGCAGGTTCTTCGAGACCCTCGTCACCAAGGGTGAGCGCGTCACGGCCGGCCAGGTGCTCCTGCGGGCCGACGTCGACGCCATCAGCGCCGCCGGCTACGACACCACCACCCCGGTCGTCGTGCTCAACCATCGGAAGTTCAACGTGGTTCCCCTCGCTCGGGATCAGGTCAGCGCCGGCGACCCGATCATCGCCGTCGACCAGTCGGTTCTGGTCTCATGAGCGCCTTCCCCGACAACTTCCTGTGGGGCGGCGCGCTGGCCGCCAACCAGGTGGAGGGCGCCTGGAACGTCGACGGCAAGGGCCCCTCCGTCGCCGACGTGGCTACCTACAAGCCCGACCTCGACCCGACCGAGTACGCCGCCCACCACACGGTGAGCAGCGCCACGGTGCGGGCGGCCCTGGCCGACGCCGACGACACCTATTACCCGAAACGTCGCGGGATCGACTTCTATCATCGCTGGAATGCCGACCTCGACCTCTTCGCCGAGCTGGGATTCAAGACACTGCGGGTCTCCATCGCGTGGAGTCGGCTCTTTCCGACGGGCGAGGAATCCGAGCCCAACGAGGCGGGCGTCCGTTTCTACGAGCAGTTGTTCGCGAAAATGACCGAACTCGGAATCGAACCGCTGGTCACTCTTTCCCATTATGAAATGCCCGCCGCCTTGGCACTCAAGTACAACGGCTGGGTGGACCGGAGGGTCGTCGGCTATTTCGAGACCTTCTCCCGCGCCTGCTTCGAGCGGTTCGGGCCCTGGGTGAAACTGTGGCTCACGTTCAACGAGATCGACAGCATCATCCGCCACCCGTTCACGACTGCCGGGATTCTCCCCGACCTCTGCGGGGACGGGGGGGTCGAGCAGGCGTGCTACCAGGCGCTCCACCACCAGTTCCTGGGGTCGGCCCTCGCCGCCAGCGCCTGCCGGGAGTTGATCCCCGGCAGCCAGGTGGGCTGCATGCTCACCAAGCTGACCACCTATCCGCGGACCTGCCACCCGGACGACGTTCTCGCCACACTGGAGAAGAACCTCCAGAACCACTTCTTCGCCGACGTCCAGGTCAGGGGCGCCTACCCGGCCCTGACCCTGCGGAGCCTGGAGCGCCGTGGCGTCACCATCGACACCCAGGACGGGGACGCGGCCATCCTCAAGGCGGGCACCGTGGACTTCGTGTCGTTCAGCTACTACATGTCGATGACCGAGTCGGTCGACCCCGACGCGGAGCGCACCCCGGGCAACACGGTGCTGGGTGTCAAGAACCCGTACCTGCCGTCGACCGAGTGGGGGTGGCAGATCGACCCGGTGGGTCTGCGAACCTCGCTGATCGAGCTGTACGACCGCTACGGGCTGCCTCTGTTCATCGTCGAGAACGGGATGGGGGCCGTGGACGAACTGACGGCCGACGGGAAGATCCACGACCCGTACCGCATCGCCTACTTCCGCGCCCACCTCGAACAGATGGGCGAGGCGATCGATCGCGGCGTCGAGCTCATGGGCTACACGAGTTGGGCGCCCATCGACCTCATCAGCGCCTCCACGTCCCAGCTGTCCAAGCGCTACGGGTTCATCTACGTGGATGCCGACGACATGGGCCGGGGCACCTACGACCGGTACCGGAAGGACTCGTTCGCCTGGTACCAGAAGGTCATCGCCTCCAACGGTGCCGATCTCGCCTAGCCTGTCGACGCAGACGAACTCAGGGACATCCATGTGGACCGTGAAGAAGGTACTCAACTCCAGCGTCATCCTCGCCACGGATGAGGCCGGGGCGGAGTCCGTCGTCCTGGGTAAGGGCATCGGCTACGGGCGCAAAGGCGGGGACCTGGTCGACGCAGCAGTCGTCGACCAGGTCTTCGTCCCGGTCGAGCCGGGCCGGTCCGGCGATCTCGCGGAGATGCTCCGCGAGATCCCACCGTGGTACCTGGAGCTGACGCACACGATCGTCCAGCTGGCCGAGGACCGACTGAAGCACGCCCTGCATCCGCACATCTACCTGACCCTCACCGACCACCTGCACTTCGCCGTGCAGCGGGCGGCGGACGGCATCGCCGTCACCAATCGCCTCGCCTGGGAGATCCGCTCGTTCTACCCGGCCGAGTACGGGATCGGCACCATCGCCCTCGGCCTCCTCCGCGAGCGCACCGGCGCCGTCCTGCCCGACGACGAGGCCGCCAACATCGCGTTCCACCTCGTCAACGCCGTACACGGGGAGGCGTCCTCGTTCAACGCCCTGCGCGCCGTCCAGCTCATCGACGCCGTCGTGACGATCGTGAAGTACTCGGCGACCGGGGCTCGACGACAGCCCGAGCGTGCACTGGTCCCGGTTCCTCACCCACATGCAGTTCTTCGCCGACCGCTTCTTCAACGAGAAGCTGCTGTCCAGCAGCGACGACTTCCTCTACCACCAACTGGCCGGACGCTACCCGGAGGCCACCGCCACCGCGGAGCGGGTGCGCTCCCACATCGCGTCCACGTACAGCGTCGCCCTCCCCAACGAGGAGGTCGGCTACCTCGCCCTGCACGTCCAGCGGCTGCTGACGTCCTGAGCGGGGCGCTGACTCAACCAGTGAAGACTTCCCGGTGGCTGTCCGCCGGGAAGTCTTCACCGTTTCCGTCCGATGAGCCGGTGGCGGGTCGGGACGCGGCTCGCCGAAGCTCGGCGACCTCCGCCCTCAGAGCCCGAACCTCGACCAGGATGGCGTCGCTCTCGTCGTTCACCTCGTCGACCCGTTCGACGATCCAGGACGCCAGCGTGGCGGTCACCGTGCCGAGGATCGCGATGCCGCACACCATCAGGCCGATCGCGACCGCGCGACCGACCGGGGTGACCGGGTAGCGATCACCGTAGCCAACGGTCGTCATGGTGGTCGCGGCCCACCAAAAGGCGTCCCCGATCGTGAGGATGTTGGCGCCCTCCGTCCCGCGTTCGGCGTCGACCACCGCCAGCGCCCCCACGACGGCGACGAACAGCGTCCCGACAATGACGTAGGTGCTGACGCGCCCCCTGAGGCTGGAACTCGCCTTCCGGTTGATCAGCGAGAGGAACGTAACGAGCCGAAGGAGCCGAAGCGGCCGAAGGACCGGGAGGACGATCACGAGCAGGTCGAACCAGCTACGACGCAGGTAACGGAGCCGGTCGTCGGCAAGCCTGAGCCGAACGAGGTAGTCGGCGGCGAACAGCGCCCAGGTGGCCCACACGACCCACTCGCACGCGTCGAGAAGGACGGCCGGGGTGTCCGGCCACCAGACGATCGGCAAGGCGAACGCCACGAAGAAGGCCAACGCGACGACCATCAGCGGCACGTCTGTGATTGATTCCCACCGCTGCAACCGTGTCCTCATCCCCGCAGGGTATCGCCCATCCGCTTTCGCATCGCCAGTGATGCGTCTATGATGCGATGATGAGAACGACAGTCGAACTCCCGCCCAGCGTGCACCGGCGGGCGCGTGAACTGGCCAGCCAGCGTGGCGTCTCGCTGTCGACCGTGGTCGCAGAGTTGGCCACGCGGGGGCTCGCTCAGCTGAACGAACCCGTCACACTCAGCACAGACGAGCGCACGGGCCTTCCGGTGCTGTCGCTGGGGCGCCCGGTGACGTCCGCCGACGTGGCGGCCCTACTGGACGACGAATGAGCCGCTTCCTCCTCGATGCCAACGTGCTGATCGCGCTCACCGTCGCTGAACACGAGCACCATGAGGCCGCAAGCGCTTGGCTGGCGATGGTAGGGGACTTTGCCCTGTGTCCCGTCGTCGAGGGGGCCCTCGTGCGCTACCTCCTTCGCGTCGGCGAATCGATGGCGACGGCCGAGGCGGTCCTGCGCGGCGTCCGGGCGAGTTCATACTGCGCCTTTTGGCCCGACTCGATCTCCTACCTCGACATCGACTCCCCCGGATTGTCGGGGCACCGGCAGGTCACCGATGCCTACCTCGCCGCGCTGGCCCGATCCCACGGCGAGCGCGTCGCCACCTTCGATGCGGCGATGGCCGGGAGACACCCGGCCGACTCCCTACTCGTACCTCGCGGATGACGCGTCGACCATCGTCGTTCGGCAGCCGACGTGGATTCGCTCGACGTCAGGGGGGCAGCGGTCAATGGGACGTGGCGGACGCCGGGATCACACTCCTCCGGAAGTCCCCATCCCTGACAGACCCGTGGGTCGTGCCAGGTACTGCTCACCTGCCGCCGAAGCACGGCGCCACTCGGTCCCCTTGAGTTCGTGGGGCCGGCGCCGCGAAGTCAAGGGAGTCCACTCAGCGCCAGCCCGCGATCAGGGCGCGCAGGCCGCGGACGAACTCCTCGTTCGGGGAGAACCCGTAGCCCGCCGCCATCGCCGCCGCCAGCCACGGGTGGGACTCGGCGGTGACGCCCGCCAGGGAGGCCGACACCTCGTCGGCGCCGCGCAGGGACGCCGTCTCGGCGAGCACCTTGCCGACCACGTAGCCGGATAGACAGTCGATCAGCTCCATCGCGTCCCGACCGGGCAGCCCTGCCCCCTCCAACCGTCCCAACGCGTCGTCGACGAGCCGCAGCATGGCCGCCGACACGGCCGGACGGGTGCCCACCAGCGACACCGCCCGGGGGTGCTCGAGCAGCCGGGCGCGAAAGTCGGCGAAGATCCGTTCCAGCAGGTCCGTCCACCGCTCGCCCGGCGTGCTGGCCGGAAGCCGGACGCTCCCCCACAGGTGCTCGACGATCCCTTCGTAGAGGGCGCCCTTGTTCGGGACGTGGTAGTAGACGGCCATCGGGTCCACCCCGAGCGACTGCCCGAGTCGGCGCATGGACAGCCCGTCCACCCCGTCGGCGTCCACGATCGCCAACGCCGCCGCGATGATCCGTTCGCGGCTCAGTTCCTCACGTGGAGCGGGCCTCATGCGGCAACTGTGCCACCGGGACGCCCCCGGCGCCGGGCCGCCCGCCGAAGAACAGCTCGCGGTTCCGCCACACCACCACGGCCGTCAGCGGGAGCAGCAGGGCGGTCTGGATCACCTTGGTGTCGGGGTGCGTCCGGAGGATCTCGTTCACGAAGCCCGCGCTGAGATGGAAGATCACCGCCACGCCGATGCTGCGGCCGGTCCGGCAGTAGAGCCAGTTCATGAGCAGCACGAACGGGACCATGCTCAGCGGGAAGTTCAGCGTGGCCAGCCACCCCTCGGCGACCACCTCGCTCTGGTAGTACCCCTGGATGAGGGCCAGCGGGACGTGCCAGAAGGTCCAGAACACCGTGAACAGCAGCGAGGCGGTGAAGAGGTTGAAGCGAGTCAGCAGGGCGTCCGTGCCGTAGCCGTGCCAGGCGAGCTCCTCCAGGATCGGCGCCAGCACGAGCACGGACCAGACCGGGAGGAGCCCGGACGTGAAGCTGAAGCCGCCCCGCAACTGGAACTGGTCGGCGCTGTACCCGAAGAGCAGTGACACGGCCGTCGCCGCCAGGATGCTGGCCAGCAGCAACCCGAAGGCGCAGGCTAGGTGGAGCCGGGAGACACCGCGCGGCCAGAGCAGCCGTCGGCGCACGTCCATCCACAGTTCCGGACGACCCCGCACCAGCCAGGCCGCCACCCCGACCGGCGCCGCGAGTCCCGCGAGCCCCAGGGCGGCGGTGGCGCCCTGCACCTCAGGGCCCTGCTGAGGCAAGTGGCTGAGGTAGGCGGCGGCCAGCCAAAGCCCCCACGACAGCACGGTGGAGAGCCCGTAGAACAACCCGGGACGGCGATATCCGAAGGCCACCGGATCGATGCCCCCGGCCCGTCGAGCGTCAGGTAGACCCCGCCAGTTTCCGCCCAGTGTCTCCACCACAAGCCCTTTCTACGTTGTAGAGACACTCTACAACGTAGAATCAACCCTCAGTCACGCTGCGTCTCCGTCCCCATCTCCTTGAGTTCGCCGTGTTTCCTTGACCAGCAGGTCAAGGAAACACGGCTGCCTGGGGCGGATACGGCGAAGTCAAGGGAACTCGGGGCGACACTCAGAACGTGGCCCTGGACCAGACCACGCCGGACGGCGCGACGAGCTCGACGTGCTCCAGCCCGCCGGCGGGCAGTTCGACCAGCCACGTGCCGGACGCCTCGGTGCCGCCGTAGTGGGCGTCCAACGCCCAGGTGCCCGCGCTGTGCCGCCGGCCGTCCGGCGCCACGATCACGCACTCGTAGGCCATGCCCGGCTTGGCCCGGGTGACGGTGATCACGAGGTACTCGCGCCCCGCCATCGTGGCCACCCCGGCCGTCCCGACGGTCTCGCCCGTGCGGCTGACAAGGGCGGACGCCGATGTGACGCCCCCCGACGTCGGGCTGGCGGACGCCGTCGCCGCCGGGGACGCCGTAGTCGTGGGGCCGACCGGGGGCGTCCGGCCGACGAGGGCCAGCGTCCCGGCGACCCCGGCGGCGAGGCCGAGCACCAGGGCGGCGGCGGCCGCGAGCAGCGGCGTCCAGGATCGACGCCGGCCGAGAGCAGGGCTCACGCCGACGACGTCCGACCCGACCGGCACGCGGGACGGCTCCGCCATCCCCATCGCGGAGAGCACGCCGCCCGAGAAGCCGGCGGGCGGCGCGATGGACGGGGCGGCGGCGAGGGTCAGCTGGACGGCGTCCGCGATCTCCTCGTAGTCGGCGCGGCACGATCCGCAGCCTGCGAGATGGCCGCTCAGTCGGGCGCGCTCGTCGGGCTCGACCCAGGCGAGGGCCAGCGCGACGAGGTCGTCGTGGTCAGCGTGCTCAGTCATGGTCCACCTCGAGGGCTTGTCGCATCCGCCGTAGTCCGGTGCGGATCCTGGTCTTGGCCGTGCCCAGGGGGATCCCCTCGTGGTCGGCCACTTCCTGCGCGGTGTTCCCCCCGATGACCGCCAGGACCACCGCACGGGCCTGCTCGGGCGGCAGCCGCCGCAGCTGGGCGGCCGCCTCGGACGCCTCCAGCGGGACGCCGACGTCGTCGTTCGGCGAGGTCCGCATCGTCGTGGCCACGAGCTGTTCGAGGACGCCGTCGTCGGTGGGGCTGGCCCGCCGCGCCCGGATCACGTCGATGGCGAGGTTGCGGGTGATGGTGAGGAGCCACGTCAGGACGGAGCCGCGCCGCTGGTCGTAGGTGGCCGCCGCCTTCCAGGCCCGGAGGAACGCCTCCTGGCTGACGTCCTGGGCGAGCCCGCGGTCGCGGGTGATCGAGACGGCCAGCCCGAACACGGGCCCCTCGAACCGCCGGACGAACGCCACCGTCGCCGCCTCGTCGTTGACCGCCAGCCCGGCCACCAGGGCGGCGTCCGGGGCGCGGTCGGCGAGGGAGAACAGCGTCACATCAGGTGATACGTCCGAGGGCCCCGGAAGGATTGCGCCGCCGCGCAATCTCTCGCCACGCCTGAGCCGTATCACCAGTGACCCTTCATCCGGGGTCGACCCCGCCAGGGGCCCGCACCACCAAGGAGGAACCATGCCTACGCTCACAGCTTCGCGCATCCGGATCGTCGCCGGAACCGCCATCGCGCTCGGAGTCCTCGCCGGGTGCGCCGGCACGCCCGCGACCACGACCAACGCCCCCGCGGCGGCGTCCAGCACGTCGACCACGACCCAGACCAGCCAGCCGGCGGCCGCCGCCGCCACGCCAGTCCTGAAGATGGCCGACAGCGCGCTCGGCTCGGTTCTCGTGGACGACAAGGGCATGACGCTCTACCTGTTCACCAAGGACACGCCCGGCACCAGCGCCTGCACCGGCCAGTGCCTCGTCAACTGGCCGCCCGTGCTCGGCGCCCCGAAGGCCGGGACCGGCGTGGACGACTCCAAGCTCGGCTCGTTCACGCGCGCCGACGGACGCGTCCAGGCCACCTACGGCGGCTGGCCGCTGTACTACTGGATCAAGGACACCAAGGCCGGCGACACCACGGGCCAGAAGGTCCAGGGCGTCTGGTTCGTGCTGAACCGCGACGGCGAAGCGATCAAGTAGCCCGCCATGGAGATCGCCGGACTCCCCCTCCACCCACTCATCGTGCACGCCGCGGTCGTCCTGGTGCCCCTCGCGGCACTGGGGGCGGTGCTCCTGGTCGCGATCCCCCGGTTCCGCGCACGCTACGGGCTGCTGACCGAGCTGTTCGCGGCGGCGGGGGCGGCGTCCGCGCTGGGCGCCCGCTTCACCGGTCCGGCGCTGGCCGACTCGCGCGGGCTGGCCGCCTCGCCGCTCGTCCAGGCACACATGGCCTGGGGGGCCTGGGCGCCCTGGCCGGCGGTGCTCCTGGCCCTCGCGTTCCCGGCACTCCTGTGGGCCACGACCCACCCGGACGCCTCGGGCGCGGGCCCGGCGCGCGCGGCCGGGGCCGTCCTGACCGTCGCCGGGGCGATCGCCGGCCTCGCCCTCATCGCGCTCACCGGTCACTCCGGCGCGCTCGCGGTGTGGGGACGCTGAGCGGGCCGGGTCGCCGCCCCTTCTGGGGCAACGTCAGGGGGCGTACCGTGGAGTGATCCAGACGTGGACGCCGGAGGCATCATGACCACGCAAGCGGAACGCATCCCCACCACTACGAACGTCAGCGCGCGCGAGGCGCGCAAGGTCGCCGAAGCCGCGCGACAGACCGACTGGACCAAGCCCAGCTTCGGACGTGAACTCTTCCTGGGACGCCTGAGGCTCGACCTGGTCGACCCCTGGCCCACGCCCTCGGAGGAGGCCCGCGCCAAGGGCGAGGCCTACCTCGCCCGGGTCGCCGAGGTGGCGTCCCGGATCGACGGTGCGCGGATCGAGCGTGAGGCGTCCATCCCGGACGAGGTCTTCGCCGAGCTGGCCGCGCTGGGCGCCTTCGGGATGAAGATCCCCGAGGCCTACGGCGGCCAGGGCCTCACGAACCTCTACTACAACAAGGCGCTGACCCTGCTCGGCACCGCCAACCCCTCGCTCGGGGCGATGCTGAGCGCGCACCAGTCGATCGGGGTCCCGCAGCCGGTGAAGATGTTCGGCACCGACGAGCAGAAGCAGCGGTTCCTGCCGCGCGTCGCGGCGGGCGAGGTGTCGGCGTTCCTGCTGACCGAGCCGGACGTGGGCTCCGACCCGGCCCGCCTGGCCACGTCGGCGCGCCCCGACGGCGACGACTTCGTCCTGGACGGCGTCAAGCTGTGGGCCACCAACGGCACCATCGCGAGCCTGTTCGTGGTGATGGCGCGGGTGCCGGCGTCCGAGGGCGAGCGCGGCGGCATCACGGCCTTCGTCGTCGAGGCCGACACCCCGGGCATCACGGTCGAGAACCGCAACGCCTTCCTCGGCCTGCGGGGGCTGGAGAACGCGGTGATCCGGTTCGACGGCGTCCGGGTGCCGGCGTCCAACGTGCTCGTCGGCGTCGGACGCGGCCTCAAGATCGCCCTGGCCACGCTGAACACCGGACGCCTCGCGCTGCCGGCCATGTGCGTGGGGGCGTCCAAGTGGTCGCTGAACGTGGCGCGCGGCTGGTCGGCCGAGCGCGTCCAGTGGGGACGCCGCATCGGCGACCACGAGGCCATCGCCACCAAGATCGCGTTCATCGCGGCGACGACCTACGCGCTGGAGTCGATGCTCGACCTGAGCTGCATGCTGGCCGACGACGAGCACAACGACATCCGGATCGAGGCGGCGCTGCTGAAGCTGTACGCGTCCGAGCTGGGCTGGAAGGTGGTCGACGAGCTCGTCCAGATCCGCGGCGGACGCGGCTACGAGACGGCGGCGTCCCTGCGGGCCCGCGGGGAGCGTCCGGCGGAGGTCGAGCAGATCCTGCGCGACATGCGCATCAACCGGATCTTCGAGGGCTCCTCCGAGATCATGCACCTGCTGATCGCCCGCGAGGCCGTCGACACCCACCTGGACGTCGCCGGCGACATCATCGACCCGGACGCCTCCACGCGCGCCAAGGCCGAGGCCGTCGCCCGGGCCGCCGGGTTCTACGCCGGCTGGCTGCCGACGCTGGCCGTCGGGGCCGGGTTCGTCCCGGGGTCGTACCACGAGTTCGGCCCGCTGGCCGAGCACGTGCGCTACCTCGAGCGGTCGTCGCGGCGGCTCGCGGCGTCCATCTTCGCGGGAATGGCGCGCTGGCAAGGTGCGTTGGAGCACCGTCAGGCGTTCCTCGGGCGCGCGGTCGACATCGGCGCCGAGCTGTTCGCGATGACGGCGGCCTGCGTCCGGGCGAAGGCGGAGGGGCCCGACCGTCCCGAGTCGGTCGAGCTCGC
>Ga0075152_10000669_pt1 | contig 24842 bp, 33 predicted proteins | sample JI61114C2DNA_FD_70964 | JGI IMG/M metagenome (GOLD analysis project Ga0075152, IMG submission 70964) | Wastewater effluent complex algal communities from Wisconsin, to seasonally profile nutrient transformation and Carbon sequestration -... | ecosystem: Engineered > WWTP > Effluent > Algae...
GTCGTCCAGCAGGCTGATCGTGTCCTTCACGAACAGCTGCGTCGTCTCCCGGGTCGATTCATACTGCCGCCAGAAGTACACGACCTCGTTGAGCAGGATGCGGCCCGTCTGGATGCCACCCTCATGGTTCACACGGCGCGTGAACCGGCTGTAGTCATCGTCTTCGAACCACACACCTGCCTCAAGCGTGTGGTTGGCGATCTCATATTCGCCCTTGACCACCACACCATTGCGCGCACCGCCCACATTGGTCACGCCGAAGGCGACGCCACGCGGCGCCGTCACGGCGAGGCCGGCCTGGCTCTGCCGCAGGTAACGGCCATAAAGCGATGTCGCGCTGTTCGGATCACCATACGCCTCCGGCGAGGAGCCCCAGCCATCCTTGTCCTCGTGATAAGCGGTGGCGGTGATCGACGCGTCATCGCCAATCGGCGTGTAGAACGTAAGACCGTAGAGCGAATCCGTCCGCACGTTGATGCGGTCCTGATACCAGTTGGTGATCGCCGAGTACGTATAGCCAGGCACGTTGTACCCAACCACGTTGCCAAGCGTCCCAGGCGGCTGCGTGTAGCTGTAACCACAGTCGCGCCCGGGTCCCTGCGTCGCATCAAACGGGCACGTGGTGCCGTAATACTGCGCCTTCGTGAAGCTCGGCGAGTCGTAGTCGTAGAAATCGTTCGCGACCCATTTGAGGCTCACAAACGCCCCATCCCACAGGTCCACCTTGACCTTGGCCTCCGCGTGCTCGCGATCGATGTAACCGCCGCCGCGCCACTGGTCGCTGTCCAGCTTCGTCCTGCTCGCATAGGCAGAAACGGGCCCCAGATTGCCGCTATTCACCTTGATGAAGGAGCGGTTGAGGTTGTCGTCGCCGAACGTCTGAGAAATCGTCGCGCCAAACTCATCGCTCGGATCGATCGAGAGATACTCGACGACCGGCCCCAGTGAAGAATACGCCGGCTGAGAAACATCGCCCGCGCCAGGCGAGGCCACCACCGCGCTCAGATTCTCGTTATCGACATACCGGAACACCGGGCTGCCGCCGAACGCATCGGAGCGGCCCAGCGGAATCCCGTCCAGCACAAAAGCAATCTGCTGCAGGTTGAAGGCCCGCACCGTCACTGAGTTCCCAAACTCGTAGAGCCCGAGTGCCCCCTCGGTCTGAACGTTGAATCCGGGGAGGGATTCAAGCATCTTCAGGCCCGAAATGCCCGCTGGCGCAGACAGCAGCGCCTCTCGCGTTACCGCAACAACGTTGCTGGCCTCATCAAGACCGACCGCTTGGTCGGCCTCGCTCAGTCGCCGTCCCTGAACGACAACGACATCATCGCCATCAGGCTGCGGCGCCGCTTCCTGCGCATACGCAGCCGCACACAGAGCGCTCATGGAGCAGAACCCCATCAGCGCAGCCTTCAATACAAACGCTCGCATCAATCGCCTCTATTCTTCTTGTCGCCCCAGCAGCCGCGTCCCGGCACGGCCATTCGGGAAACAAGACGAGCCAAACGCAAGAACAGAGGCGTTCTGCGCGTCAGCGTTATCGAGGATGCTTGAGTGAGTTGCAGCCGGAGGCGTCCATCGCACTGAAATTCAGCGCACGGATCATCCGCCAGTCATTTCACTCACGTTGTGATTGCCCGCGCGAAGCCGCGGAAGCGACGCTAGTCTTGCCCGCGCGAGGAGCCCGTGGCGTCGTCAATCGCGAACCGCCACTTGCCGTCGCCGCCGCGCTTGAGGACCTCGAGCGACACCCCGTCCATCTCGATCCAGCCCTCGGCGTTCAGCAACTCCCAGCGCAGCTTGCAGACAGCGACGTCGCCGGCTTCCAGCACGCTGTCATACCGGCCCTTGAGGGTCATGGGCGAAGCCAGGAAGCCCGCCAGGGCCTCCTTGATCTGCGCGGTCCCCCGCGCGACCGTCTCACCATCCATCGTGAACAGAGCGTCCGGGGCGTAGAGCGACAGCATCCCCGCGCTATCCTTGTCGTTGAAGCGCTGGATGAAGGTCTCAGCCATGTGTTCCGGCGAGGCTACGCCCATGTCTAGCTCCCATTGGCCATGTCCGGAATCGTGTCCCGGCTCGTGCGACCGGCATCTTCCCGATGCACCGTCCAAGATCAAGCTGGTTCGTCCAGGCCGGTTGATCTAGGGGACGCGGCCACCCCCGCCGGCGTCATCAATGATGAACCGCCACATCCCGTCGGGGCCCAGTCGCTGCACTTCGGCCGAAACCCCGCTCGCGACGATGGCGCCGCTCTTGTCGAACATCTCCCACGCAACCCGGGTCAGCGCCGTGTCGTCCGCCACGAATGCGTCCACAGTCTTCCCGCGCATCTGGAACCCAGCCAGCATGAAGCCTTCGACCGCCCGCCCGATCTGCGTCGGCCCCACCGCCCTGTCCTGGCCATTGTAAGTGAAGATCGCGCCATCGAAGTAGAGCGATGCGAATCCCGCAGCATCGCCCGCGTTAAAATGCTCGAAGAACAGTTGCGCAGTCTGCTCGGGGGACGGTGAGCCCATTCAGAATCTCCAGCACGCCAGGACGAAGCTAGCCATAGCCGGCGCCGCCGTCGAGTTCGGCGACGCCGTGGTCTGCTCAGGCTAGCAACAAGCCCGACGCCTCACCTTCACCTATGGCGCCCATGGTTACGACGCAGCGAACTTCATCAGCTTGATTGCGTCGAAGTTCTGCACGCCGCCGCCCACGCGCTTGGTCGTGTAGAACAGCACGTAGGGCTTCATCGAGTACGGGTCACGTAACACGCGCGCACCCTGGCGGTCGACGATGAGGTAGCCGCGCCGGAAATCACCGAACACGATGGAGAACGAATCCTCCGCCATGTCCGGCATGTCCTCGATCTCGGTCACCGGATAGCCCAGCAGACTGGCCGCCTCGCCCGCCATCCCTGGGCGCCACAGGTAGTTGTCGTCGCCATCGTTCAGCTTGCGCACCGCCGATACCGTGCGCCTGTTCATCACGAACCGCGCATTGGCCCTGAACTGGCTCTTCAGCGTATAGACCAGGTCGATCAGCTTGTCCGCCGGATCGCTCGAGGCGAACGCCCCGTCCGCGCCCGACAGGATGAAGCCGATCTTGTCCCATGCGTGAGACGCATCCGCGATCTTGTCGTAGCTCAGAAAGCCCTTCGGCTTGTTCGACCCATCGCCGCTGACAAACGCCGCCGACTCCTGCGCCGAAAAGCTCGCCTCCACCTCGTCCGCCAGCCACTCGTCCACGTCAGCATACGCATCGTCCAGCAGCGTCTGTGTGGCCGCCGGCATGGCGTAGAGCTCCGCCGCCGGAAACTCGAGCAGGTCCAGCGTCGGCGCCGTCGTCTCCGCCCTCGAACCTGTCTCCGCCGCCCACGCCGAAGCCGCGCCAAGGCTCACAGGCTTGCGGAACACCGTCGCCGATGTCTGCCGGACACTCGCAATCTGGCGCATCGGCGAGGCCGCCATCAGCCGCTGCTCGATCAGGCGATCCAGCTCCGGCGGCGCCACATACCCGCCCTGCGCCTCCGTGCCGACATTGATCGACTTCAGGTCCAGTCGCGCAATGCCGCTGTCATCGCCCTTGCGCAGGTAAGCGCCCCACGCCGACTTGTGTTCGGGATCAGTCCGGCGCGGATCCTCCCCGATCACCGGCCGCGCCTGCTCCAGCGACAGCCGCTCGAGCGTCGTACGCTGCCTGTCGAGCGACGCCTCGATCTTCTTCAGCTTGGCATCCAGCAGCGGATCGGCCCCGCCGCGCTTCTCGATCTCCTCGATGCGCATGTCATTGGCCGCCTTCAGCGCCTCGAACGCAGCCATCATCTCCGCCGTCGCCGCGCGCACGTCATCGCCTGCGCCCTTCGGCGCATTCATCTTGGTCTCGATTGTCATGAGTTTTCCCTGGTCAGCCTCGCAATCAGTCAGCCGCCAGCGCTGCGAAGCAACGCGCCGGACGCAAACGAAAAGGGCGCAGCCGAAGCCGCGCCCTTGTGTGTCTCTCTTGTATGTTGCGGCTAGTTCGCCTTGGCCCGTTGGCTCGGCGGCACGATGCCCGCCGCAATGCCCGGCCCCATGGCCGGCGTGCGGCCCTCGCTCTCCAGCTGCCGCGCCCCGCCGAGAATGCCGCCCATGGCGTGATTGCCCTCATGGCAGGCGAACTCATACATCGGCTGCGACGCGTTCAGCGCCATCTCCCCACGCCACGGCTGCGTGTAGAGCGTCGGGTCCTCGACCGTGAACGCGTAGAGTATCTGGCCGTCGGCCCAGCGCGAAAACCGCTCCGTCACTGTCCCCGCCTTCGAAATCAGGCTCGGCTGCAGCGGATGCACGTTGCGCGTCTGCACAACCAGCGTGTCGCCCTCATACCAGCCGACAGAGTCCCCCGCCCACTTCGGAATCTCGCTCGGTCCGTGCTTTGCCGCTGCTGCATTCGCCACAATCGGAACGATCCGCGCGTGGTGAACCATCTCCACCACGATCACCACCGCGTCGGGCGATTGAACGATCTGCACCGTCGAGTTGTACATTGCGTTCTGCATCACCGGCCCGGCGGTCGTCTCCGTCATCAGGCAGCGCTCGAACAGCGGCCGCGTTTCAGGCCCATCGAAATTGGCCGCCGCGAAATCGCCGCCGCCCGCCCGGCGCGCGCCCGGCTGGAAAGGCACCCGCCCATTCGCCGGCTCCACGATCCACGATGTCCGAAGCTCGCCCTTCACTTCGCCCAGCTTCACGCCCGGATCGATCCAGAACGCGTTGTATCCCCGATCCGCATTGCCATCCTCAAGGATCGACGTGTCCTCCGGATTGCTGCCCTGCGCGTCCGCTTCCATCTGCGTAATGATGATCAGCGGGTTGTCGTTGACGATGGCGCGTCCTTCTTGCTCGCTCACCACCAGCTTCTCGACGCCAGCAGGCCGCTGCAGGCTGGTGATCGATGTGCTGTTCCAGAAGCCCTGCAGATCGGGCGCTCCCCACGTCGTCTTGGGGGACGAATAACCAGGCGCGTGCTGCGCGAAGGCTGCCCCCGTCGCAACCACGCCAAACAGAGCCGTGCAGGCCAGAAGCTTGCCGATCATCGCGCTCGCCTTTCGTTGTCGTACAGGCTGCCGTGCCCCCACCCACCGGGAAGGGAGCAGCGCGCCTCAGGCGCGCAACTCCACCTCCCGAGAGTGGGCAAGGTCCTAGTGGCTGCTCTCGCCGCCCTGGTCGTCACGCGGCAGGACGAGGCCCGCCGCGATACCCGGACCCATGCCGGGTACCCGGCCTTCGCTTTCCAGCTGCCGCGCGCCACCGAGAATGCCGGCCATCGCGTGGTTGCCTTCATGGCAGGCGTACTCGTACAGCGGCTCGGCCGCGTTCATCGCCATCTCGCCCTTCCAGACTTGGCTGTAGAGCGAGGGATCATTCACCTCGAACTCGTAAGTGATCTGGTGATCGTCCCAGCGGGTGAACCGCTCGGTCAGCTTGCCCTCGGAGGAGATCATGCCGCGCTGGTTGGGGTGCACATTGGTGGTCTGCACCACCAGCGTGTTGCCCTCATACCAGCCGACCGAGTCGCCACCCCATTTCGGGATCGAGCCGTGCTTGGCTTCGGACGGCCCCGCGACGATCGGAATGTTCCGCACATCGTGGTTCATCTCCACGAGGATCATCACCGCACCCGGCGTCTGCACGAACTGGAACGTGTTGTTGTACATGCTGTTCATCATCACCGGCCCGTACGAGCCAGAGAAGCTGAGCACGCAACGCTCGGCCATCGGCCGCGTTTCCGGCCCGTCGAAATTGGTGATCGCATAGCCGCCGCCGCCACGGGCAGCATCGGGCTTGTAGGGAATGCGCCCCGTCGCCGGCTCAACGATCCAGGACGAGCGCAGCTCGCCCTTCACCGTCGCGACCTTCGTGCCGGGATCGATCCAGAAGGAGTTGTATCCACGGTCGTTGTTCTTGTCCTCGAGCAACTTGGTGTTGTTCGGATCCTCTCCGTTCGTGGACTCGTCTTCCTTGGTCAGCACCACAAGCATGTTGCGGTTGACCATGCGGTCGGCTTCAGCCGGCGAGAGCACCAGCTTGTCGACGCCACCCGGACGCTGCAGGCTCGTGATCGACGTATTGTTCCAGAAGCCCTGCAGGTCAGGCGCGCCCCATGTCGTCTTCGGCGTTTCGTAGCCCGGGGCCTGCGCGTGCGCGGCGCCTGCCGCCATCGCAACAACGCAAAGTGCGGTCGCGGCCTTCAATGCGAACTTCATGACTTTCCTCCGTATCCCTGTGGATCGTTCCCGCGCGGCCTTCTTGGCGCCACTTCAGGATCGGAGGGGATGCTAGCTCCAGCTTACCCGCGCGGAAAGGCTGACCTTGCGTCAGGCTGCAATGCGCCTGTCCAGCGCCCTGGCCCCGCCAACCGCAGCAAACCGGGCGGTTTGCAGCATCGGCGAGGCGACCAGCGAAATCTCGCGCAGATCAATTTCTCGCAACTCGCGCCCCTGTGCGACCCGCGGCGTCCAGTCCCGTGCGATGAACCCGATCGACAGCCCGTTGAGTCGTCCATCCCGGATCTGGGAAAGCGCCAGCGCTCCCGCGGCCGTCTCGCCCCCTACCAGGCCCCGCACGAACAGCCCACGACCATCCTCCCGGATCGTCGTCCACCGTCCGGCCGTCTGACCGCCGAGGTGGCTCAGCAGCATCCCGACATTCCGCGCGCGCATCAACGAACGCGTGAAGGCGCCCGCCCGCACAACATCCCCCGCCAGATCCTCGACACCGAACAGCGACGCATACCCTTCGATGACCAGCGAGCGCGGTCCACACCTGCCCTGGTCCATTAATTCGCATCCAGCTTCTGCTCGATCCGCGTCAGTTGCGCCGCCGCCAGCTCAAGCTGCGCCTCCACCCGAGCCAGCCTTTCGCCGACGCCAAGCAGCGTAGACACGCGCAATTCCACATCGTTCAGCCGCGCGCCCGTGGCGCCCGCCCAGGCAAACAACCCCGCCGCTTCCACCGTGATCGCGAGTATCAGCGCGAGTGTGATTTTTCTGTCGATCATTCGAGAGACCTTTGCTAAGAGTGAGTCATCCCGGGCTGGGCGGCGCGCGTTCGGGAGTTTCCGAAGAATGAAGCGGGCGAATGTCGTCAGCGTACGCAGTCTGTTTTCAGGCAGCACCCGCATGCGATGCGCATCCTCCTCGCGAGGATTCCATTGGCAGCCGGCCCAGGTAGCCCAGCTTCTTGTCGACCTCGAAACGTCCGCGCGAGATTCAATCGACGAGGAAGACGTCCCCGAAGAGCGCCTCTATCTCGGCGTGATCACCACGGGCCGAGCGAAGGCTGGCCTCGCCACCCTGCACGACGGCCGCCAGCGCCTCGTCGTCCTCACCATGTTCATCGCCTTCGCCCGCGACCGCGTGCTCGCCAATAGCGAGCGCAACAAGCTGGACCGCATGCTGGTCCGCCGCGCCTTCGCCCGTCCGCCAGAACCCCGCCTACGCCTGCCGCCGGAAGAACACGCCTGGTTCGCGCACTTCATCCTGGCGCCGGGCGCCACCAAGCGGCTGCCAGCAACGCCACCGCCCGGGTCCCCGCGTGAGCTTCTGCTCGCTGCCCGCTTCATGGAGCACGCCTTCGCCGCCTACCGACCTGAAGAGCTGCGCAACATCGTCGATTTCCTGCTGCACCACACGGCGATGGTCCGCTCGGTTGGCGAGCACGCGGCCCCGCCGCCCCGTCCGGCCCTGTCGGTCGTTCCGCCGGCCTCCCCTGGCCACTACTCAGTAGCGGCGGAATAGCCCCATGGCCGATGCATCAAGCAAGGCGGCAGCGCCGCGAGTCGTCGTTCGCATCATCGTGGCAGCAGGCATCATCGGCCTGATGTGCCTGTCGGCCCTGATGTAAGCCTACCTCTTGTTAGGGGTGAACACCGCGACGAGGCCGAGCAATGCGACAAACGCCTTGTAGGCCGCATCCAGATGTTCTGGCGCCACCAGCACGCCAGCCGTCGCTCCCAGCGCGGCGATACCCCGCCACGTCGAAAACTCGCGCAGCCGCGCGACCACATAGTCGATGATCCCCGAATTCATGTCGTTCTCCGTTTCTTGAAAATGGAAAGGGCGGCCCGTTTCCGGACCGCCCCTGCCGCTCGCGCCGTCAACCGTGATCAGGTGATCCCGGCCAGCCGCCGCTTCTCCTCCGTCGTGAGGAAACTCGCCGCCTCGATGCGCTGCCACTGAGTGGCGCGCTCATCCTGGAATGCCGGCACGCCTTCGAGATCAGGCACGATCGCCCCGCCCACTCGTTCGCCCAGCCATCCCGAAATCGCGCGCGCCGCGCGGTTCACCAGCGGCAGCACCGACATCCGCCAGAACGCCGCATTCGCCTCGCGGTAGTTCGCGTAGGTCGCATCCCCCGGAATCCCCAGCAGCATCGGCGGCACGCCGAACGCCAGTGCGATCTCTCGCGCCGAAACATTCCTCAGCTCGACGAAATCCATCTCAGTGGGCGAAAGGCTCATCGGTTTCCACTCGAGCCCGCCCGACAGCAACATCGGCCGCCCCGCATTCTCCGGCCCCTGATAAATGCGCGCGAGATCCTCTCTCAGCTCCGCAAGCTGCGTATCCGTCAGCGCATGTTCCCCGCCATAGATCAGCGCTCCACTCGGCCGCGCTGCATTGTCGATCAGCGCTTTGGTCCACGCCCCGCTTGCATTGTGCACGTCCACCGCGCGCGCCGCCGCCTCCAGCGGCGAATGCCCCTGATAGTCATCCACCGGACTGAACAGCCGCATGTGAAGCACCGGCAGGAACCCATCCGCCTCGCGCAGGATACGGCGCACATCCGCGCCCACGCGATGCTCCCAACCCAGCGGCCAGCCCCGCGCGCCCTTCAGGACCTTCATCCGGTCTGGCCGCAACACATGCAGCTCGCGTACCTCGCCATCAATCGACACAGCCTCGAGGTATGAGTCACCCGACACGCTGAGATGCGCATGCAGCCCTTCAAGCAGGTCCGGCCCGCCCTGGTCCGCATTCGGCCGCGCGATCAGTTGCGCCAGAGCATCGCCACCATCCACTGCCCTGAACCCCACGCTCGCCGCCGCCTCGGAGATCATCCGGATGCAGCGATACGCCACCGGGTTCCGCTCGAACCCCTCGCGCGCCATCGTCCCGACGCCAGACCAGCGCGCCGATCTGAGATCGGTCAGCGCCACCATGGGCGCGGAAGTCTTTCGCTCGCACTTCTGAAACAACTTCATGTGTCACGCCCCGTTGGACGCCACGCCCCAACCGACGCTGACGCAGATGCGCCGCGCCCTGTCGGAAACCGTGCGCGTCTCGATTGAAGAATGCGGTCGGCAAGCAGGGCTGGGGTTCGGCCCGTTAAGTTCTGGAGTGCGTGGGTCATCGACCTCGCGTCGGCCCACTTGTCGACCATGGCCAACAATACCCCAGCACGGACCCCGACCGGTTCAGCTTCGCCCCATCCTACAATTTCCCGCGCCAGCATCCTGAAAATTTGGAAGAAAGTTTTTCTGTTTCCTACGGATTTGAAAAAGCTGTTTCCCACAAAATGCATTCATCGAAGCGCCTCGCTGGCCAGCGGGTCGCGCCCAGGAGACAGCCATGGCCATAGACGCAGTCGCCTCCCGCACAGAAGCCGCAGACCGTCGCGAATACGCACGCGCCGCTGCTCACCAGTATGCGCTCACCCGCGCCGACGCACGCCGCGACGTCCGGGTCGAAGAAGCCAAGGAAGCAGCCGCGCAACGCCCCACGCCGGCTGATCGTGCGTTGGAACTCCCGCCGTCAGGCAACACGAAACGCCTCATCGACGTCCTCGCCTGATCTCCAGAACCTTTCCGCAATCGTTACCGCGCCGCTAACCGTAATCCGCGAAGTCGCGACAACGGCCACACGCGCCCTTCACGCCGCCATGCCATGCTCACTCTCGGCTCAATAGAAGCCGAAGGTTGGCAATCATGTCTTTCGACATCCAGCTCGTGCGTGACATCGGCGTCTCCAACGTCGCCATGGTCCGGGAACACGCGATCTTCCTCGAAGCCCAGCGCTCCGACCGCCGTGTCCACAAGGCGCGCAACATCGCCGACCTGCTCGAACGCGGCCATAAGGCTCCGAAGAACGGCGGCATGCAGGGCGTGCTGATCGACGTGAAAGCCTAGGCCAGGCTCAGCGGCCACGCGCCGTCTGGCGCGTCGCGATCTGCCAGACATTGCCCCAGTCATCGCGAACTGTCGCGCGCCTGTCGCCATAGGGCGTATCCATCGGCTTCTCGACCGACTTCGCGCCCGACGCCAGCGCCTTGCGATACGTCTTGTCCGCGTCCTCGACATAGACATACAGCACCGCCGAGGCCGCGTTGCGTTCCTCGTCGCTGCTCAGCATCACGATGCTGTCGCCGATGCGCATCTCCATCGGCCTTCCCGCCTGCGCGCGTCCCGTTGCGCCGAACACGCCGCGCAGGAAAGCCGCCAGCCCCCGCACGTCATCAGTGAATATGCGCGGCGTGACGGTGCGCCAGCCCTCGGGCTGAAAACTCGCCATTGCATCTTCCCCCCTTTGCCGCTGTCTGCAGTCTTTATGCTCTCACCTTGTCACACCGAGGTGAGCCCTGCAAAGCCGATGACAGCTTGACCATTGGCTCCCGCGCCAGCAACTCTGCGCCCAAGGCCGTGCAACTGGCCATCGCGGGAGGGTACGCTTGAGGTCTCTGGTTCTTGCAACAGCATTGTTGTTTGCCGGCTGCGCCACCGCCGCCCCGATAGCGCCTACACAATCAGCTTCCGCGCCACAGCGGATCACCGGCGGCGTCGCCGACAACCAGCCCGCGTCCAGCACAGATGGCCTCACCATCTTTCGCGACGTGGTCTATGGCCACCACGATGGCATGGCGAATGTCTACGACGTCATCCGCCCGCAGAACCCCTCGGGCGCCGCCGTCCTCTACATGGTGTCCGGCGGCTGGAACTCGCGCTGGGCCGCGCCTGAAACGCGCATCGCGAATTTCCGCCTGCTGCTTGACGCCGGCATCACGATCATCCCCGTCCACCACGGTTCCGCTCCGCGCTTCAAAGTTCCCGAAGCCCATGCCGACGTGAAGCGCGCCCTGCGCCATGTCAGCCTCAACGCGGCAACCTACGGCATAGACGCCAAACGCCTGGGCGTGTTCGGCGGATCGGCCGGCGGACATCTCTCGCTCATGCTCGGCCTCAACGGCGACGATGGCGATCCCGCCGCCGAAGATCCCGTCCTGCGCGGCCCCGCCCGCATCAAGGCTGTCGTGGCGTACTATCCGCCCGTCGACCTCCGCCGCATGACCGGCCCGAACGAGCGCTTCCCCGCGCTCGATTTCCCGGTCGATCAGGCAGCCGCGATCTCGCCGATCCTGTTCGTCGATGCGAAAGACCCCGTCACGCTCATCGTCCACGGCGATGCGGATACCCTCGTCCCCATCTCGTCCGGCCAGTCGATTCACGATGCGCTGAAGCAGGCCGGCGTGAAGACCGACATGATCACCATCGCCGGCGGCGACCACGGCTTCACCGAGCCTGCCCATCGCGCGCAGGCAACGGCTGCGATGGCAAAGTGGTTCAAGGACAACCTTTAGGTCGCAGGCTCACACGCGTTCGATATCGTACTTTCTTAATAGATAGGCGCTAAGCCTTAAGCCTAATATCGTCCGTAATCTCCCTATCGATTCACCAAGGATTCACTCCGTCGGCAGATAATGCCGAGTGTAGGAGTGCGCCATGGCCGCCGATGGAACAGGCGCGATCGGCCCAGTTTCGGTCCGATACGCCGCGCAGATCAGGGAACTGCTTCACGCACAGGCGCTGCAGCGCATCGCTGCGGCCGAAGAAGCCGCGCGCGCATCCGCCGAGGCAGAACGCTCCGCCCGCATCGAACCCGTTGAGAAGTCCGAAGAAGCCGAAGTGGTCAAGGCGAAGACCGAACCCGAAGCCGTCTCCGCCCCCTCAGAACCTGTCCGCGCCGAAAAGGCCGAACCCGTTCCTCCGGGCCAGCTCATCGACATCCAGGCCTGAACTCCGGCAGTGACCGGCGCAGCGCCATCGGCGCCGCGCCAGCCCGGTGTTAGCCCATCCGCTTCATCACGCAGATCTTGTTGCCGTCCGGATCGCGCAGATAGGCGAGATACATTTCCATGGTCGCGCCCTTGCGGATGCCCGGCGGATCCTCGATCGCCGTCCCGCCATTCGCGATGCCCGCCGCATGCCACGCGTCAGCCTGCTCGGTTGACTCAACCGCGAACCCGATCGTGCCGCCGTTCGCGAACGTGCACGGTTGGCCATTGATCGGAATGCTCACGCCGAACGTTCCCGTCTTCGTGCGCCAGAAGATGCGGTTCTTGTCCTGGAAACCGGGCTTCACGCCCAGCGCACCCAGAGTCGCGTCATAGAACTTCCGCGACCGCTCCAGATCGTTCGTGCCGACCATGATGTGTGAAAACATCCCGTCCTCCCATTTGGCCCGCTGTCCTCGCGGGCCGCCACCTGCGCAGATGCGCCAAACCTCGCGCGCTTGCAATCCCGGCCTTGATTCAATCGGCCGGCCCCCACGCTGAAAAAGCCCCCTGCCGGCCGCCGGTTGACCAACGCGCCGTCACGCGGCCACTGTGCCCCCGACTCGGAGGCAGTCCCATGCTGATGACAATCCTGAAGGCCATCGGCACCGTCGCCGTGGTCATCATCATCTCGGAGGTCCAGAAGCGCTCGAACGCGCTCGGCGCCGCCATTGCCGCCCTGCCACTCATGACGATGCTCGTGGTGTTCAACCTCGCCACCGATCCCAAGGCGGGACCCGCCCAGGCAAGCCAGTTTGCCAACACCACCTTCCTCCTGTTCTTTCCGGGGCTGACTTTTTTCATCCTCCTGGCTGTAGGCCCGAAAATGGGGATGAGTTTCTGGTGGTCGTTCGGTGTCGCCGTTGCGGCAACGTTTGCCGTAACGATCCTTGCCATCGGCGTGATGCGCCACTTCGGCGTGAAGATCGATTGATGCCGGGTCCGTTCAACATCGAGAAGTCCACGCGGCTGGCCATCGGGCTGGTGCTGATCTGCGTCGTCATCGTCGCGCCGCTCATTGGCGTCTACGCGCTCTCGCCGTTCTTCTTCATCTGGGGGCTCGAGCCCTATCAACTCGCCGTCGTGGTCGCCGTGATGGTCGCCGAGGCCGTCACCATCGCCGCGCTGATCTTCCTCGTCATCCGCAAGCGCTAGGACCTTTACGCAAGGTCCCGCGACACGCGCGAGCCCTTGGCGCCGCGCGTATGTCGACTAGGCTGTCGCAAACAGTAAACAGGTGAGGCGCGCCATGTCCGACTATACCGACATTCTCTATTCAACTGCCGACGGCGTCGCGACGATCACACTCAATCGCCCCGACAAGCTCAACGCCTGGCGCGGCCAGATGGAGCAGGAAGTCCGCGCCGCCATGAAGGCTGCCGCCGCAGACGACAACGTCCGCGTCATCGTGCTCACCGGCGCAGGCAAGGGCTTCTGCGCCGGCGCCGACATGGGCATGCTACAGACGATCCAGACAGGCGACGCACAGACATCCCGCGCCGCAGTCAACGCCGCCGCTCCCTATGACCCTGCCTCCAACGAGAACTTCCAGAAGCAGTATTCATACTTCCCCGCCGTGCCCAAGCCGATCATCGGCGCCATCAACGGCTCGGCCGCGGGTCTCGGCCTCATCATGTCGCTGTACTGCGACATCCGCTTCGCCGCCGACACCGCGAAGTTCACGACCGCCTTCTCGCGCCGTGGCCTCGTCGCCGAACACGGCATCTCGTGGCTGCTCCCCCGCCTCATCGGCTTCAGCAATGCCGCCGACCTGCTCTACAGCGCCCGCGTCATCACCGCTCCCGAAGCCCACGCCATGGGTCTCGTCAGCCGCGTCTTCCCCGCCGCCACCTTCCAGGCCGAAGTCGCCGCCTATGCGAAGATGCTCGCCACCGAAGTCTCGCCACGTTCACTTCGCGAGATGAAGCGCGAGATCTGGAACGCCCAGTTCCAGACCCTCGGCCAGGCCATCGAAGCAGCCAATGGCGACATGCCCCCCAGCTTCAAATCCGAAGACTTCAAGGAAGGCGTCGCCCACTTCGTGGAGAAACGCGCGCCGAAATTCACGGGGCGCTAGGCGTCAGATCGCGCCATCCGGCTTCTTGCCAGCCTTCTTCGCGGCGGACTTCTCCGCGCGGAAGGCCTTGGCCCATCCGTCCTTGCCCGCCTGCCGCCCGCGCGCGATCGCGAGCGCATCCGCCGGCACGTCCTCAACGATCACCGAGCCAGACCCCACATACCCGCCCACGCCAATCGTCACCGGCGCCACCAGTGACGAGTTCGACCCCACGAACGCGCCCTCGCCCACCACCGTGCGGTATTTGAAGAACCCATCGTAATTGCAGAAAATCGTCCCTGCTCCGATGTTCGCGCCCGCGCCAATCTCCCCATCGCCCAGATAGCTCAGATGGTTGGCCTTCGCACCCTCGCCCACGGTCACGTTCTTCACCTCGACGAAGTTGCCGATGTGTGCGTCCTTCCCGATCACCGCCCCCGGCCGCAGCCGCGCATACGGACCCACCAGCGCGCCTTCGCCGACCTTCGCGCCCTCAAGATGCGAGAACGCGCGGATCACAGCGCCACTCGCCACGTTCACGCCAGTCGCAAACACCACGTTCGGCTCGATCGTCACGCCTGCCGCAATCTTCGTGTCGTGGCTGAAGTATACCGTCTCCGGCGCCGGCATCGTCACGCCATCCGCCATCAGCTTCTCGCGCATCGCCTGCTGGAAGATGTGCTCGATCCCCGCCAGCTCCCCCTGGCTATTGACGCCCAGCACATCGCGCTCCTCGCAATGCGCCACGGCCGCCTGTCGCCCGCGCCCACGCGCCAGCCCGACCAGATCGGTCAGGTAGTACTCGCCCTTCGCGTTGTCGTTCTTCACCTCTTTCAACAGGTCGAACATCAACCGCACAGGCGCCGCCATCACCCCCGAGTTGGCGAGCTCAATCCCCAGCTGTTCCTCGCTCGCGTCATTCGCTTCAACGATCGCTTCCAGCGATCCATCGCCCGTCGTCACGAGCCGCCCATATCTGTTCGGCAGCTTCGCCTTGAACCCGAGCACGCAAACACCCGCGCCCTTCTCGATCTCCGCAAACGCCCGCTCGCCCGCCTCCTTCGGCACCAGCGGCGTATCGGCATACAGGACGATGGCCTGCCCCTCGACGCCCGCCAGCGCGTCGCGCGCTGCGTCCACCGCGTTCGCCGTACCCAGCTGCTCGCGTTGCACCACCACATTGGCTGCGCCCACCAGCTTCGCGGCCGCCTCGCTCAACGCCGGCATGTCCGGCCCGACCACCACCACGCTCCGCTTGCAGCCCAGCGCCTGCGCTAGCGCAACGCTCCACGCCAGCATCGGCCGCCCGCCAATCTCGTGCAGAACCTTCGGCCGCGGTGATTTCATCCGCGTGCCCTTGCCCGCGGCGAGGATGATTGCGAAACGGTCGGCCATGGCCTGTCCTTCAGGTCGAATCCCGGCCCTCACTATCACACCCGCAAGCTGGCCAGCCAGACATGAACAGCCTCACCGGCTACACCATCGCCTTCGACCTCGACGGCACGCTGATCGAAACGGCCGGGGATATTCACCGGGCGCTTGGCGAAGTCCTGTCAGCGGAAGGCCTGCCGCCTCTGCCAATGGCCGAAGTCCGCAAGCTGGTGGGCGGCGGCGCCCGCCTGCTGATCCAGCGCGCGCTCCAGTTGCATGGCGCCACCCGCAACGACGCAACGCTCGACCGCCTCATGAACGACTACATCGCCGCCTACGCCGCCAACATCGCCAGCCTGTCGCATCCGTTCCCCGGACTGGACGAAGCGCTGGACGAGCTGCAGGGCCTCGGCGCCACGCTCTGCGTCTGCACCAACAAGCGCACTGACCTCTCCGTGCAACTGCTCGGAACACTGGGAATGCAGCACCGCTTCGCCGCCATTGTCGGCGGAGATGCCGCGCCAAACCGCAAGCCGCATCCCGATCACTACATCCACGCCATTCGCATGGCAGGCGGCGATCCGGCGCGAAGCATGATGGTCGGCGATTCAATCTACGACGTGCGCACGGCAAAGGCCGCTGGCGCGCCCGTCGCCGTCTACGCGTTCGGCTATACAGACACGGCGCCGGACCTGTTAGGAGCCGACGCCGTGTTTACGCATTTCACTGAGTTACCGGACCTCGCGGTCCACCTGCTGCTCCGTTAGCCGATACCGCGCATGTAGCTCGCGGGCTTGCCGGGCTCAGGCCGCGCGCTTTTCTTGCGCGGGGGCATACCGTTGACCATGTTGCTGCGCACGTCAGTACGGGCCGAACGCATCGCCGGCACGAAGCCGGCGTCGATGAGATTGATCGAGACGTCGAACCCACGGCTCGCCCAGTACTCTTCGATCTTCGCCTTCAGCTTGCGGGCGCCATCTTGGTCGCAGAAATCGCTGTTCATGTAGTCGCTCCAGACACCAGTTGAGGCTTAGCCTGCGTAGAAAACGCTTATCCGCCTCGGTAGGTCCCTCAGTTCGCGTCGTCCGCTTTGCGGTATCGCCGTAGTGTCAAGTTAGGAATGCAGTTGAGGCGGCGCATGATGCAGTCGAGGAATTTTGAAGATCAATTGTGGCCGCCAGACCCGGAACGCCATGTTTCCATGAACGTTTGTTCGGGTTCGATGCGTTTGCTGGGCTTTTCGCGTTAACGGCTTCGCGCGCGAACATCGCCGACGACGCCAGAAGCGGACTCGCCCATCCGACTCGAAAAGATGAGTCGCAACTCTTCGCTTGGTCCTGCAGTTGCCGATTGGCCGGTAGAAGGGCGGCTCGCCACCCGAAGCTCTCGAAACGAGCGCAAGATGGTGGGCGATGCAGGGATTGAACCTGCGACCCCTCCCGTGTGAAGGGAGTGCTCTCCCGCTGAGCTAATCGCCCGGGACCCTGAACAAGGGAGGGGGTTCTTAAGCTCCCCGCCAAGCGGGCGTCAAGCTGGACATCTATCCCTTGCACGACCCAATGCCGCATCGCGGCACAAAAAGCCGGTCGTTTGGCCGGTAATTGCTGTCCCTCTTGTGATCGCTCGCCACGCCGCCGTCAGGGGTTTCCCGTGGACACCGGGCCTTCCTTTTGGGAAGGCTGCGCCCCAAGGCGGATTAAAATCCAGAAAACCGCCAGCGCGGGAGGGAGTTTGGAATGGCGTTTCTATCGCCAGGCAAGATCACGACCATGGACGAGGCCCGGAAGCACCGGACCTATGCCCTGTGGATCCTGATCATCGTCTACATCTTCAATTTCATCGACCGGCAGATCGTCAACATCCTGCAGGAAGACATCAAGCACGAGCTGAACCTGCAGGACTGGCAGCTCGGCATGATGACGGGCCTGACCTTCGCGGTCGTCTATTGCACCGCCGGCATCCCCGTCGCCCGCCTCGCGGACTCCAGCAGCCGTAAGGGTGTCATGGTTGTCTCGCTCGCCATCTGGAGCGCCTTCACCGCCATCTGCGGTCTGGCCACCGACATCAACATCGCCGGCACGACCGTCATCTCGGGCTTCGTCTTCCTGCTCGTCGCCCGCATGGGCGTCGGCCTCGGCGAAGCAGGCGGCAGCCCGCCAGCCCACGCCATGATCTCGGATCTCTACGAGAAAGAGAAACGCGGCCGCGCACTCGCGCTCTACTCCGCCGGCCTCTACGCTGGCACGCTGCTTGGCTACTACCTCGGCGGCTGGCTGAGCGAAGCTCTGAACTGGCGCCAGGCGTTCTTCGTCGTCGGCATCCCCGGCATCATCTTCGCGATTATCGCGTGGACGACAGTGAAGGAGCCCGTGCGCGGTCTCTCCGGCGCAACGAAGTCGGTCGACAAGCCCACCTTCATCATATCGTTCCGCAAGCTTTGGTCGCTGAAGGCGTTCCCCTACTACGCCATCGCCACCGGCGCCGGCACCTTCATCACCTATGGCCTCGGCAACTGGATGCCCTCCTTCATGCCGCGGACCTACGGCATCGTCGATCCGGCCAGCGCTGGCGAGACGGTGAAGTATATCGGCCAGTGGAGCATGCCCGAACTGCAGAACATGCTCGGCCTCTGCCAGGCCACCATCGTCGATGGCGTTAAAACGCTCGCCTCGGACTGCTATGACATGAACAAGACCGAGATCGGCCTGTTCTACGGCACCTGCTCGGGCGTTGGCGGCATGATCGGCACCATTGCCGGCGGCTATCTCGCTGACCGGCTCGGCGCCAAGGACCGCCGCTGGTTCCTGTGGGTTCCGATGTGGGGCAAGCTCCTCGGCGCTCCGCTCTTCATCGCCGCCATGCTGGCCCCCACGGTCGAGCTGTCGCTGCTGCTCTACTTCCCGGGCATCACGCTGGCCGCCATGTATCTCGGGCCGTCACTGGCGATCACCCACCACCTCGTGCCCGCCTCGATGCGCGCCATGTCGTCCGCCGTGCTGTTCTTCATCCTGAACATCCTCGGCCTCGGCACCGGCCCGTTCGTCGTCGGCCTGCTCTCGGACTGGATCGGCGGCAACGCGCAGAACCTGTCCGAAGCCCACAGCTTCCTCGGCAACAGCGTCGCCGAGGTGCAGCAGATGTCGCTCAAATGGGCGATGATCATCGCGGTCATCCTCATGACGCCGCTGTCCATCCTCTGGCACATCGGCGCGATGAAACTGCCCAAGGGCGAACTCGATGACGAAGGCGGCGCTGTCGCCGAAGCGCTCACCGAAGGCGATCCGAAAGGCCACACGCAGACCACAGGGCCGTCGGCCTAGGTTTGCGAGGCACTGGAAACGAAAGGCCCGCTTGCAACAGCGGGCCTTTTTGTTTTAGCGCTCAAATGGCCTCAGGGTGAGCCTGTCGAACCACGAGGCCGTGCTCACGGCTCAAACGTCAGTTCATCATCGCCCAACGGCGCAAACACCTCGTCCAGCATCTTCTCACTGACGCCAGACAGCGTAGCCGGGTCCCACTTGGGCGCGTTGTCCTTGTCGATGATCACGGCGCGCACGCCTTCCTGGAAGTCGTGGCTGTGCACCTGCCGGCAGCCGATGCGGAACTCCATTCGCATGTTGTCCTCGAACGTCTTCGCCTGCAGCCCCAGCGCCAGCTGCCTGTGCGCCACCTTCAGCGTGCGCGGCGACTTCGTCTTCAGCGTCTTCAGCTGCGCGGCGGCCCACTCGCCCGGCTCGCTCTCAAGCGCCACCATCGTCTCCTCGACCGTCGGCTTCCAGAAGCACCGCTCGATCACTTCAAGATGCTTCTCGAACGAGCCCGCCTCGTCCCACTCCATCGCCTCCAGCATCTCCAGCCCGCCGTCGCAGACCTGCGCCTTCAGCGCCTCGACCACGCCGCTCTCGGCGAACTGCGTCGCGATCCCCGCCGCGCACACATCTCCGCCCTTCAGCCGTTCCCCCGTCAGCGCCAGCCACATACCCAGCGGGGGTCCCAGCCGCGGCAGGAACCATCCGCCGCCCACATCCGGAAACAACCCGATCCCCGTCTCCGGCATCGCGAACAGCGTCCGCTCCGTCGCCACGCGATGCGACCCGTGCACCGAAATGCCAACGCCGCCACCCATCGTCACGCCGTCCATGAACGCCACATAGGGCTTCGGATAGTTCTTGATCCGCGCATTCAGGCGATACTCGGCGCGGAAGAACGCCTGCGCCGCGCTCCCGTCCGCAGCCCCGCTCTCGGCCAGCATGCGGATGTCGCCCCCGGCGCAGAATCCGCGCGTCCCCGCCGCATGATCCACCACCACCAGCTCAACCTCGGTCTCATCCGCCCACAGCTTCAGCGCAGCGTCGATCGCAAGGCACATCTCCTCGTTCAGGGCATGCAATGCCTGCGGCCGGTTCAGTGTGATCCGCCCGGCAACGCCCTCGCGATGAATGGTGACTTCGGCCATGTCGGGACCCTCCGTTTCCGGCGACCTACCATGCCCACCGGCCGAATCCCAACTGTCACGGAATCAGCCGACCTTCAGCCTCAGTAGCGTCCCTGAAGCCAAGCCCAACGGAGGCAGCCCATGCGCTGGCACACCGTACGCTTCGATGCGCGCGCCAATCGCGTCGAGATCTATCGCCACGCCGACGACTTCTGCGATGGTGACCCGCTGATCCTGATCGACGCCGAGGTCGAACGCTTCGGCGATACACCCGATGGCGCTGAAAAGCTGGCCGCCTGGCTCGGCCGCATCGTGCTGAGCGACAACCCCGCCGTCAGCAAGGCGCTCGGCATCGGCTGAGGCTTTGGAAAGTCACCTGTCAGCTTACGCGCCGCGGCCTGTCGTCGGCGCAGTCGGAGCAGCAGGGATCGTCGCTGGCTCCCAGCGAAAATGCACGCTGCCTGGATGGCGTATCCCGCATCATGTCCAGCGCCAGATTGCGGTAACACACCGACTGCCGCAGGTATTCCGCCCGAGCGGCGGGATCGACGGACGCCTGGGCCGCCGTCATGCAGTTCTCAGCTTCGAGGAGGCATTCCATTGCACTGATCATGGTGTCTTGTAGCAACCATCCGCGCAGCCCTACTGGACGTGGATCAAACCTGCGGAGCCATCTTGTCGCAGCGTCGGGGGCATCTCAGGCCCAGATGTTTCAGGCAATCAGCAGCTGTTCTTCAGTGAACGGACAAAGCCGAGCAGAATGGCCCGGTCGCCAAGATCGACACGGAGAGCCTCGTTTCGCCAGACAGCAGACATCCGGATGTATTCCATCCGATCATCGATGTTCAGAGAAACCCGCGCCGCAGCCGAACAGTTCTGAGCCTTCAGTTCGTATTCCATCATCGTCTGCATGTGGGCTTCTCGCTTCCACAGACCGAACCCGGCGCTCCCTCACCCGTTCCGCTTTTCCTTGCTGTATGGTGGTATCTTCACATGATGCGTCGCAATCTGTGCGTGTTTGGCACAGCCGCCGCCACTTCCCCACGCTTCCGCCCGACCGCGCCTTACAGCTTAACCAGGTATGCATGCGTGCCTTCCAGCACCAGCACCGAGTCCTGGTTATGGATCGTCGCCTTCATGCGCACGACGCCCGTCGTCCGCTGCCGCTCCAGCGCAGTTATCTTCAGCAATGGATACAGCGTGTCGCCCGGATAGACCGCCTTGAGGAACTTCGCGCTCACCTCGACGAACCCGATCAGGTCATTCCCGATCACATGCGGAAACAGCCCCGCACCCGCCGCTGTGAGCGTCAGCAGATGAAGCCCATGCGCCAGCAGGTCTTTGTGCCCAGCCGCCTCGCAGTAAGGCCGGTCATAATGGATCGGATGATTGTCGCCTGAGAGAAGCTGGAACGCCGAGAAATGCGCATCGGTGAGCGTGCGCGCAGGACACGGATACCGCTCGCCAACCTCAAGCTGATCGAAGCCACGCTTGGGCATGAGTGGACGGGAGAAAGGATCGAAGGGTTGGGTCATTTCTTCCGCCACACCACAAACTCCGCGTTTTCGACCGAAGACATCGCCTCTGTCATGGCCGAGTAGTCAAAGTCTGGCAGCGCCATGGCCCAATCCATCACATCCTGCTCACCAGTCGCGCCTTGCGGAAACGCTGAGAGCACGGCGCCGGCAAGCCCCTCGAACACCCACCATACATCGGCGCCCCATGGCCCGCTGTCGTTTGTTGCGATCTTGATCTGATGGATACGATCCAGTGATGTCGACGTCGTTGTGCTGTTCGGCTGCACTTCAATCAGGCGGCCGCCTCGCAGGGAAACCGACCAGCGCGCTTCTGGCTCGAGTCCTGGCATCCCTACTGCCTCAACATATCCCGTGACACGATCACCCGCATGATCTCGTTCGTCCCCTCAAGGATCTGATGCACGCGCAGGTCGCGAACGATCCGCTCCACGCCATAGTCCGCCAGATAGCCATACCCGCCATGCAGCTGCAGCGCGTCATTGGCCACCTTGAAGCCCGTGTCCGTAACGAAGCGCTTGGCCATCGCGCACCAGCGCGTCGCCATAGGCGTCTTCGCGTCCAGCTCCTGCGCCGCGTTGTACAGCATCATGCGCGCCGCCTGCGTCTCGGTCTCCATGTCGGCCAGCTTGAACTGGCTCGCCTGGAAATCCGCGATCGCCTGGCCGAACTGCTTGCGATCGCGCGTATAGGCCAGCGCCTTGTCCAGCGCCTCCTGCATCCCGCCCAGCGAGCACGCGGCGATGTTCAGCCGCCCGCCGTCCAGCCCGGCCATCGCAAAGCGGAAGCCATCGCCCTCCGCGCCGATGCGCCGGCTCTCGGGGATGCGCACATCCTCGAAGATCACCTGCCGGGTCGGCTGCGAGTTCCAGCCCATCTTCTTCTCGTTCGCGCCGAACGAGATGCCCTTGTCCGTCTTCTTCACGATGAAGGCCGACACGCCCTTCGGCCCGTCCTGCCCCGTGCGCGCCATCACGACATAGACGTCGCTGACACCCGCAGCCGAAATGAACTGCTTCGATCCGTTGAGGACGTAGTCGCCCCCATCCTTCACAGCCCGCGTCTTCAGCCCCGCCGCATCCGACCCCGAACCCGGCTCCGTCAGGCAGTACGATGACAGCCACTCCATCGAAGTCAGGCCCGGCAGCCATTCCATCCGCATCTCATCGCTAGCGAAACGATCGATCATCCACGAGCACATGTTGTGGATCGAAATGTACGCCGCCGTACTGATGCAGCCCTGCGACAGTTGCTCGAAAACCAGCACCGCATCGAAACGCGAGAGGGCCGACCCGCCCACATCCTCGTTCACATAAAGCCCCGCAAAGCCGAGCCCCGCCGCCTCGCGGATCACGTCCACAGGAAAGTGTTTCTTTTCATCCCACTCGGCCGCGAAAGGCCTGAGTTTCTCTGCGGCGAAATCTGCCGCTGTCTGTCGAATCAAAATCTGTTCAGAGGTCAGCGCTGTCATGCGGCCTGTTCCATGTCTGGTTCACAGGCTATTCATACGATGCGTTCCATGCGTACTCCAGTTCTACCCCAAAAAGACCCGCGACAGGCTGGCCTCCCCATGGCGACTTTGATCTCAGAAACCGCGCCCGCGTATCGCGTGCGGCCCGCGCGCGGGAACGAGATCGGCGAGCTTCAGAACATAGACCTTGCGTCCGCAACGCTTTTCCGTGGCCTCGGCCTCATCGATTTCGGCCCCCTGGGCGAGCCGACCCAGCCCATCCCGGAAGACCGCCTGCGCCGTGGATTCGGTGATGGCCTCATCTGGGTCGCCGTCGATGACCGTGAAGAACTTGTGGGTTTTGCCCTCTGCTCAGACCGGGGCGACGATCTCTATCTCGACCAGCTCTCCGTCCTGCCCCGCCACGGCCGCCGCGGCGTCGGCAGCCGCCTCGTGCGCCGCTGCCTGCAGGAAGCCGAAGCCCGCGCCTTCAAGCGCGTCTCCCTCTCGACCTTCCGCAAAGTTCCCTGGAACGGCCCGTTCTACCGCAAGCTCGGCTTCCGCGAGGTGCCCGTCTGGCGCCTCCAGGACTGGCAGGAAGAAATCCGCGAACTCCAGCGCACCACGATGGACGTCCGCCTCCGCTGCTTCATGCAGCGCAAGGTGAAACGGGGGCGCTAGCTTTCCGATAACAACCCAGCGATCCGCCGCGCCGCTACGTCCTGCGCCGCATCATCCAGCGCGTCCAGCTCCAGCGTCGCCACCTTAGGCCGCTGATCCCGGCCGCTGAACCGCGCGTAGGACGGATCGTAGTGCCGCTCCACCACATGCCTCACCAGCTCGGCGTACTGCCCCACATCCGCCAACTCGCGCCATGTCGCCAGCTGCTTGCGCCCCGGATAAACCTCCAGCCGCGACAGCACCTGCTCCAGCAATCCGCGATCCGCGATCACATCGGGATAGCTGCGCACCAGATAGTCCGCCCGCACCTCGATCGGCGCCGACAGCACGATACGCGGCGCCCGCTCCATCGCCTGCCACACCGCTGGCGGCAGCGTGCGATTGCCGATCTTGCTGGACTCCGCTTCCGCCAGAACCGGCCGCGCCGGATCCATCCGCGCCAGCTGATCGAACACACACGTCTCGAACCACTTCTGCGAAGGCTGCGGCGTCCCCGCCAGCGCCCCGAACAGCGAGCCGCGATGCCGCGCGATCCCTTCAAGGTCGATCACCTGCGCACCCATCGCGCCCACGCGATTGAGTATCTCCGTCTTGCCCGTTCCCGTCCCGCCCTCCAGCAGGACGAACCTCAACCCCAGCTCCTCGTCATACAGGCGCTTCTGTAGCGCGCGGCGATAGGTCTTGTACCCGCCCGTCAGCACCATCACGCGCCAACCCACCTGCGCCAGCACCAGCGCCATCGAGTTCGATCGCTGCCCCCCGCGCCAGCAGTACACCAGCGGCTTGAAGTTCGGCCCCATGTCAGCCAGCGCGCCTTCGAGGTGACGCCCGATGTTCTTCGCCACCAGCGCCGCGCCCATACGTCGGGCGAGAAACCGCGACTCCTGAACATAGGTCGTGCCCACGATGGCGCGCTCGTCATTGTCCAGCACAGGCAGGTTCACCGCGCCAGGCACATGATCCTCGGCAAACTCGGCCGGGCTCCGAACATCGATGATCATGTCATAGGTGCCGAGCGAAACCGGATCGACCGCCTCCGTGATACCGGGATTGGACATCGCCCGCGCAAACCTCCGGGCCGCACTGTCGGCCCCCGTCATGCCCTGCTATCAGACTGCAGCCGCCTCGCAAGGAGCCCGTCATGTCTGAGGACATCCGCCTCACCTCGCTCGCCCACGGCGGCGGCTGCGGCTGCAAACTCGCGCCAGCCGTACTGCGCGATATTCTGTCCACAATGCCG
>Ga0075152_10000671_pt1 | contig 24827 bp, 19 predicted proteins | sample JI61114C2DNA_FD_70964 | JGI IMG/M metagenome (GOLD analysis project Ga0075152, IMG submission 70964) | Wastewater effluent complex algal communities from Wisconsin, to seasonally profile nutrient transformation and Carbon sequestration -... | ecosystem: Engineered > WWTP > Effluent > Algae...
CCGCTGGCACAGATGGTCAATTAATTGGTGCACAAGAGCGACCAAAATGGGATAATAATCTTTTACCTTATGGTATGGTTTATGTTCCTTCTGGTGTTTTTCATGCAGGGCCGTCAGATCAAGACGTAAACTATGCTTTCAACACAAAAATGAAACAGATTTCAATTGTAGGTTTCTACATGGATGAAACTGAAATTACAAACAATGAATACCGTCAATTTGTTGAACGTGTTCGTGATTCAATAGCACATCAAATGCTAGGTGGCGACCACTTAAAAGAAGGTGAAAATGGAAAACAAGCTATTAATTGGGAAATGCCAATTGATATGAATTGGAATACTGGTGGATCTGCAACAGAAGAAGGTTCTCAATTAGAGTCTATGTTCTACTCAGAAGCTGACCGTATTGATGGTAAAAAAGAAATTGATCCACGTAAATTAGTTTACGAATATACTTGGTTCAAATGGAAAGAAGCATCAGTTCAACGTCCTACGGATAAAGAAGTAAAACCTAGAAGTGCTTTCATCGAAAGAAAGAAAATTGCAATTTATCCAGATGAAATGGTTTGGATTAGAGATTTCTCTTATTCTTATAATGAACCAATGACTCGCTCATATTTTACACATCCAGCTTATGATGATTATCCAGTTGTAGGTGTTACTTGGGATCAATGTAATGCATTCTCAGCATGGAGAACATTGATGTGGAATGGCTTACGTTTAAGTAAAGGTGAAGCTCCAATTGATCAATTCCGTTTGCCAACCGAATACGAATGGGAATATGCTGCACGTGGTGGAAGAAATGTTTCTCCTTATCCTTGGGGTGGTCCTTATATCCGAAATACTAAAGGTTGTCTTTTAGCAAACTTCAAACCAGGTCGTGGAAATTATCCAGAAGATGGTGGTTTCTACACAGTAAATGCAAAATCTTACTGGCCAAATGATTATGGTTTATATAATATGGCAGGTAATGTAGCTGAATGGACTTCTACAGCTTATGAAGATGATGCGGTTGCATTTATTCACGATAAACAACCAGATTTTAGATATGACGCAAAAGAAGAAGATCCAAACGTAATGAAACGCAAAGTAATTAGAGGTGGATCTTGGAAAGACATCGCTTATTTCTTACAGTGTGGTACAAAATCATACGAATATCAGGACTCTGCTAAATCATATGTTGGTTTTAGATGTTTATTACCATTTATGGGTCGTTCAATGAATGATTTCGGTAATTAATTACCTTATTACACAATAAATTCTTTTTTAAAACGTTAAACATATTAAATTAAATAACTAACCAAAAAAATCACAATTTTATGGCAACTTCAATTCCATTTTACAAAAAGAAATCCTTCAAAAACGCAAAAAATATGCTGTTTGGTGTGGGTGCGGCAATCGTAATTATTGGCGCATGGGCAAAAATTTTACACTTTTCTTGGGCTGGTATTGCATTAACAGTAGGTTTATTAACTGAAGCAGTAATCTTTGCTATCTCAGGTTTAATTCCACCAGAACCAGATTACTATTGGGAAAAATACTATCCAGGTTTAGATAATTATGATCCAGAAGCTACTGGTTCAACTGTAGCGGCAGTTTCTGTTGGAGGTGGTTCAAACAAAAAATCACTTTCAGGTGAAATGGATAAAATGTTGGAAGCTGCTAAAGTTGACCAAAATTTAGTTTCAAGATTTGGAGATAATTTAAAAAGTTTTGCTGATAATGTAGGTAAAATGGGAAATTTAGCAGATGCTACAGTAGCTTCTAATGATTTCGCAGTTTCTGCAAAAAATGCTGCTACATCTTTAAACGGTGTTAAAGAATCTTTTGCATCTGCTGCAGACGGTATGAGCAAATTAGCGGCTGCTTCTGGTGATGCTTCTCAATATCACACTCAAGTTCAAAGTGCTACAAAAAACCTTGCTGCATTGAACGCTGTTTATGAAATGGAATTACAAGACACAAATACACACTTAAAAACAATGAACAAATTCATTGGTAACTTAAGCACTGCAATGACTAGCTTAGAAAGCTCTTTGGCTGATACAGAGAAATTTAAAACTCAAATGGGTGGCTTAGCTGGCAACTTAGAAAAATTAAATGGAATTTATGGTAATATGCTTTCTGCAATGAGATCATAGTTGATACTATCTGTAATAAATTGTTAACCTAAAGAAAAATTGTAAAATATGTCAATTCCAAAGGAGAACAGGCAGCAGATGATTAACTTAATGTATCTCGTGTTAACCGCACTACTTGCATTAAATGTATCTGCTGAAATCCTGAACGCATTCAAAACCATCACACGAAGCTTAGAGTCTTCAAATAAAGTGATTGATGATAACACAAAAGCTGTATTTAGTAGCTTTGCAATCAAAAAAGCAAAAGAGCAAGCAAATCAATCTGTTGTTAAGTATGAAGCACTTGCAACAACTGCTATGTCTGAGACAAAAAATTTGTTAGAAAAAATTGCTCAGCTTAAAAAAGATATTATCACACAAGCTGGTGGACCAAGTACTGAAGGTGGTATCATGGAAAAACCAGATGATTTAGATGTGTCTGAAAGATACATTATCGAAGAAAAAAGAGGTGATAAATTAAAAGCTGATATTGATGCTTATCATGCTAAAATGATAGCTATGGTTGATGATGCAGCATTTAAAAGTGATTTCGATAAGAAAATTGTTAATACAGTAACAGATGACAAAGGCGGTTGGGTTCGTCAAAATTTTGGAAACATGCCTGCTGTTGCTTCTTATACTATGTTAACAAAGATGGAAACAGATATAAAAAATTCTGAAGGACAAATGGTATCTTATTTCTATTCTAGAATTGGTGATGCAACTCCTTTAGAAAGAGATGATATTGTTTTTGACCGTTTCTCTGCTCAAATAACTTCTCCAAGTTCTTATATCTTAGAAGGAGAAACATTTGAAGCAAACGTGTTTTTGTCTGCGACAAGTTCAAAAAGTTCAGGTACAGTAACTGTTAATGTTAATGGTTCTAATTTACCAGTTGACGAAAACGGTGTTGCACATTACAAAGCAGGTGGTGGCGTTGGCGAGCATCCTGTTAGTGGTTCAATTGGTGTACGTAATGATAGAACTGGCGAAGTAAAATCATATAAATTACCAGAATTTAAATATACAGTTGCTGCACCATTTGCGCAAGTTTCTGCAACTAAAACCAATGTATTGTATATTGGTGTAGATAATCCAATTGAGGTTTCTGCTGCAGGTATGCGTTTACAAGATGTTACAGCAAGTATTTCGTCTGGTAGTTTAGCACAAGCAGGTCCTGGGAATTATGTAGCAAGAGTTACTACTCAAGGTGTTGTAAAAGTAACACCAAGTGCAAAAGGTAAAGCTTATAAACCCAAAGAATTCCGTGTAAAAATGATACCAGATCCAGTTGCTGCAGTTGGTAACGAATCAGGTGGTCGTAAAAATGCGTCTTGGATTAAAGTTCAACAAGGTGTTCAAGCTTTATTAAAAGACTTCTTATTTGAAGTTGGTTTCCAAGTATTAAGTTTTAATATGTTCTACCAACCAAAATTACAAGACCCAGGCATTGCAGCTGCAACAGGTGCTTATTTTAGTCCAGCTCAAAAAGGATTTTTGGCAAAAGCAAAACCAGGTGATATATTTTATATTGAAGATATTAAAGTGAAAGGTCCAGATGGATTATCTCGTAAAATTCCTGGTATTGCCTTCAAAATTGATTAACAATAATTTAGATTTCATACAATGAAAATGCAATTCAAAAAAATCTCTTTAATACTGCTGATTCTTTCGGTATTTGCTGTTACTATTAGTAATGCGCAAACAAAAAAGAAATCAACAAAAAAGAAACCTAAATCAACTCAAGTGTCTGCTGAAGAAATGGCAGCAGCAGCTAAAGCTATAGAAGACTCTACAGCAGCAGCTCAAGCAGCAGAAGCAGCAGCTCAAGCAGCAGCAGCTTTGCCACCAGCAGCAGCGACAGCATCTACGGTTGATCCAAACGCAGTAAAGACAGAAGTGCCAAAATTACCTTGGGTTCAGGAAATTACTGGTAAACGAATAGCAATGGGTTACGAACCAATTCGTGAAGCAGATGTATTTTGGTGGAAAACAGTTTGGAGAGTAATTGATTTAAGAGAAAAAATAAATTTACATTTTAGCTGGCCAAAAGCTCCATTCATTCAAATATTATTAGATGCTATAAACACAGGCAAAGCACAAGTGTATAGTGGTATGGATGATGATTTCACAACTCCAATTGACCCAAAAGAAGCATTGAGTGTTGCTGGCGGAAGTACAGATTCTATTTATGTTCCAGATCCTGTTACTGGTATTACAACTTTACAAGTGATTACTAATGAAGTTAACTGGAATAACGTTAAGAAATTAAGATTAAAAGAAACTTGGTTTTTTAATAAGCAAACATCTACAATGGAAGTGCGTATAATGGGAGTTTGTCCAATGTATGATAATTATGACCCAACAACAGGTGATTTTAGAGCTGAAGTACCAGTATTTTGGGTTTATTTTCCAAGCATGAGACAAGTATTAGTAAACTCACAATCATACAATCCGTTTCCTAATGGTGTTCGTTTAAATTGGGATCAAGTATTTGCTTTACGTCTATTCGGTAGCTATATTTACAAAGTAGATAATGTTCAAGATTTCCGTATCAAAGATTACAAATCTGGTATTGATATCTTATATGAATCTGAAGCAAAGAAAAACGAATTATTCACATTCGAACACGATCTTTGGGAATACTAATGTTTTCTTTAAAGTATACAAAACGTCTCACTTAAAGTGAGACGTTTTTAGTATTGTAAAAATCATAAACTATTTTCGCTTTAGTCTTTCCAATTGTTTTTTCTAAATCAACTAAATTAGCTTTTTCTATATTTTTTACAGAACCAAAATCAAGTAGTAATTTATTTGCTAAATTTTCTCCTATGCCTTTAATTTCATTTAACGTAGTTTTAAACGTATTTTTTGAACGCTGGCTTCTGTGAAAAGTTATTCCAAAACGATGTGCTTCGTTGCGTAATTGTTGTAGCACTTTCAATGTTTCAGATTTTTTATTGATATACATCGGAATAGAATCATTTGGATAATAAATTTCCTCCAAACGTTTTGCTATGGAAACAACTTGTATTTTATTTTCTAAATTCAATGCTTTCATACTTTCCATCGCAGAATGTAATTGCCCTTTTCCACCATCAATCACAATTAACTGTGGTAGTGGCGCATCTTCATCTAATAATCGTTTGTATCTTCTGTAAACAATTTCTTTCATTGTATCAAAGTCATTTGCACCAACCACAGTTTTTACATTAAAATGACGATAATCTTTTTTACTTGGTTTTGCATTTTTGAAAACCACACATGCTGAAACTGCATTCGTTCCTTGAAAATTAGAATTATCGAAACATTCAATGTGTGTTGGTAGTTCGGTCAATTTTAAATCTAATTTCATCTGTTCTAAGATGCGCGTTGAAGGATCTGTTTTTTGATTTTCTTTCCCTTTTATTTTATAGTACATCGCATTTTTTTCTGCTAGTTCTAATAAACTTTTTTTCTCACCAATGCGAGGTACTTGTACCACTAATTTTAACGTTGGTTCAATAAAAATATGAAATGGAAGTAGAAGCGTTGCGTTTGTGTTTTCTTCAGTATCAATTATATTCAATACTGCAAAAGATAAAAGGTCATCTTTTGTTTCATCTAAATTTCGTTTTAGTATTAAGTTTTTTGTTTTAATAATTGTTCCTTCGTGAACATACATATAATGAATAAATGCTTTGTCGTTTTCTTCCAAAAAACCAAATACATGCAAATTGCCCAAGTTCGGATTGATAACTGTTGACGTAGAGATATATTCTTTGAGCGATTGAATTTTTATTTTAGTAAATTCAGCTTTTTCGAACTCCAACATATTGGCGAAGTGCATCATTTCTTCTTTCATTAGATTGCGTACTTCACTCAGATTACCTTTAATGATTTTGCGAATTTGATCTACATTTTTGTCATACTCCATTTTGGTTTGATTGGAAATGCACGGTGCTAAACAATTACCAATATGGTATTCTAAACAGGATTTAAATTTTTTCTTTTCAATGTTTTTTTCTGATAATGGTAAACTGCAATTTCTAATTGGGTACAATTTTTTTATCAATTCTAAAATAGTACGCACCTGATGAACAGACGTGTAGGGTCCAAAATATTCGGCACCATCATCCACTAATTTTCGGGTAAAAAAAATACGTGGAAAATCTTCGTTCATGATTTTCAAATATGGATAGCTTTTGTCATCTTTCAATAAAATATTATAACGAGGTTGCAATTCCTTGATTAAAGAATTTTCCAACAACAACGCATCTTTTTCAGTCGCAACAACTGAATATTCAATGTTGTGGATTTTGCGCACCATTAAACCAATTCTATAAGACAAATCTTTACTTACAAAATAACTGGAAACTCTATTTTTTAAACTTTTTGCTTTGCCAATGTATAATAAATTTCCATCAGCATCATAATAGCGATACACACCTGGTTGACTAGGTAAGTTTTTAATAATTGGTTGCAAATGAATTTGTGTCGTCATCCATTACAAATATAATTGATAGAGCCGATGATTTTTAATCAAAAAAAAATCTGTATTTTTAAGAAATTAAAATATAAATAATAATGTTTCAACTAACAGAAACCAGAAAGAGATGGCTGCTTATTATATGCATGTTTTATGTTGCATTTGTTTTTTTAATGCACAAATGGGGCCATCAAGGTGATATGGAATTTTGGATCGATTGGTCGAAATATATTTTTAATTATGGATTTGTGCATGTTTATGATAACAAAAACTGTAATTACTTGCCATTGTATTTATATGTGTTGCGCTTTCATACAGTAATACAAGGCAATCTGCAAGATATTCAAGATAATATGTATACCATAAAATATTACACCATTATTTTTGATATTATAGGTGCGTATTTAGCGGTTTGGTTTGTAAAAGATGAGTTCAAAAAACTGTTTTATTTTGTTATGCTGATGCTGAATGTTGCCTATTTTTATAACACAGCACTTTGGGCACAAGTAGATGCAATATTTACTTGTTTTGGTTTTTGTGCAATTATTCTTGCTTTAGAAAAGAAAACTGTGCTAAGTGCGTTGAGTTTATTAATTGCCTTAAATTTTAAATTACAAGCATTAGTTTTTATTCCAATTGTTGGATTGATTTTATTACCACAACTTATTTCAAAAGAAGGAATTAAAAAAATAGTTATTGCTGCTTTAATTGGTTTTGTAATTCAATTGTTGATTTTATGGCCATTTATTTCGAATGATAGAATGTATCAGGTGATGAATGTAATTACTGGTTCTGTTGATAAATATCCATATCCAGCGGTTGGTGCGTTTAATTTATGGTCGTTGCTATTATTTAATAGAACGATTGAAGGAATGTATGATATAACAGATAAAGTGAAATCTGGATTTTTGACATACAAACAAATTGGAAGTTTGCTGTTTTTTTTAGGTACGTTTATAGCTGTGTTTCCGTTGATGCAGCATCTTTACAAAAAGTATATTAAGAAAGAAATAACTTCATTTCCATTAAGCACTATTTTTTTAATTGCAGCATTAATTGCATTTAATTTTTATTTTTTGAATACACAAATGCACGAACGCTATTTTCATCCAGCGATGATTTCATTAGCTGCGTATGCTTTTTATAGCGGACGATTTTTTCCGTTTATATTAGGTTCCGTTGCTTATTTAATAAACTTAGAAAGAGTGTGCTGGTATTTAGCAATGCACAATGATACCTACATGAAATCGTTTTGGATGGATCAGCGATTTGTAGCTTTTTTATATTTGATACTGATGCTCTTTATGTATTATTTATTGTATGCAAAGAAACGGAAATCAGAGAATGACATAGAACTTGTTATTTAAAGAAATTTACATCAAAATTCCAGCAATGGTAGCTGAAAGATAAGATGCTAAAGTTCCACAAAGTAATGCTTTCAATCCTAATTTTGCTAAGTCGGCTCTGCGGTTGGGTGCTAATTCACCAATACCACCAATTTGAATTCCTACAGAACTAAAGTTAGCGAAACCGCACAATGCAAAACTCGCAATCATTAATGCTTTTGGTGTCATGGTTGCTTTTGCAGCAATTAAACTGGTGTATGCCACAAATTCATTGATCGTTAATTTTTGTCCCATCATGGTGGCTACTTGCATTACTTCTGCATTCGGCACACCCATTACCCAAGCCAATGGATAAAATAAATAACCAAATATCGTATTCAAACCAAATCCTGGATAAATTAAACCTAATAATGCATTAATCAATGCCATCAATGCAATAAAACCAATCAACATCGCAATTACATTGATTGATATTTTCATGCCATCGCTTGCACCATGCGAAATCGCATCGATGATATTCGTGTATTGACTTTTTATCTCAACAGAAACTTTTCCTTTGGTTTGCGATTCTTCTACTTCAGGAAATACAATTTTAGAAATCACCAATGCAGCTGGTGCAGCCATTAAACTGGCAGCAATTAAATATTCAGCAGGCACACCCATACTAACATACACAATTAAAATTCCACCAGCAATACAAGCCATACTACCTGACATAGACGCCAATAATTCACTATTTGTCATACCTGCTAAATACGGACGAATCATTACTTGTGCTTCTACTTGTCCAACAAATGCACTCGCAACGTTGCTCAATGCTTCAGCACCGGAAACACGCATTACAATATTCATCACGCGCGCAATTGCAGCCACCACGCGTTGCATAATACCTACATGATATAAAATCGCAACCAATACACAGACTAAAATGATAGTGGCTGGAATACTAAATGCAAAAATAAATGTACCAGGCGCACCGTAAGAAGCTGGTCCTGCTGGCGAATGTGTATCCGTCATGATTCCACCATACACAAAAGCAGCGCCTTGTTGAGCATAACCTTCAATAGCTTTCATTCCACCACCAATTGCCTGAAAAAAACGAGTAACTGCTGGAATTTTTAATATGATAATTGCTAAGAAAAGTTGCAATCCAAGACCGCTTATTACTAAGCGAAGGTTGATTTTTTTCTTGTTGTTTGAGAATAAAAATGCAATTCCCAAAATTGCGATGATGCCTAAAATACCTTGAAATCTTTCCATAAATTTTCGTGTGTTAACAAATATAAAGGTTTATTTTACTTTTATATAATAATGCTATTAACAATGGAATGTAATTACAGTAAAATGTTAATTATTATGGTAAGATTGGATTCAATAGGTTTTATCTGAATCAAATCTTCATTTGTATTGCTTTTTTATCCTTTATTCAATTCTCTGCTACGTTCGCGTGCAGCATCTAAAATAATTTGTATATTATTGTAACTATTTTTTTGGAGGTTTGTTTTCAGGATTTTGATAGGCATTGAAAACACTGTAAATGATTATATTAGTATTGTTGAATTCGTATATAATTTGATATGGAAATATATCTATTAAAACTTGTCTGAAATCGTCTTCTAATTTTCTGAAATGTAAAGGATAATCTTGAATGTAAACAATTTTTTCTTCTAATTCTTCAATAAATCTATCACCTAAACCAATTTGTTTGTTTTCGTAATAATTATATGCATCTTGTATATCACGATATGCTTCTTCTTTAATTTCTAAAGCATAAATCATTACTTGGTTGATTTTAATAACTGTTTTACTTCTTCCAAACTGTATGATTTGCTTTCACCTTTTAAATGTTTTACTTTTCTACTGTGCAATTCTTTTTTTTTTTCATCAGTAAGTTGAACTTGTTCAATAGTTGGTTTTAATATTGCATAGATTTTTTCTAACAATTTAGTGTCAGCTTGTTCTATAAAACCATGTACTTGTTGCTTTAATTCAATTGATGACATCTAGTTTATTTAAGATTAAAATTAATTATTTTCTTCGATTAATCAATACTATTTTTATTGATTTTTATATCAACCTTTATTCAATTCTCTGCTGCGTTCGCGTGCAGCATCTAAGCCACGTTGAATATTATCGCTAATATTTTTTTGATTAAATTCTTTTAATGCAGCTTCCGTTGTGCCACCTTTAGATGCCACTTTATCTATCCATTCTTTGCAAGATAAATTATTGACTTTATACAATTCAACAGTACCTAAAAATGTTTGTTCCACAATCTTTGATGCTTCAGTATGTGTGAAACCAAACTCCATGGTTTTCTGTATCATCGCATCCATAAAATAAAATACATAAGCTGGGCCGCTACCAGAAACAGCAGTAATTGCATTCAGTTGATCTTCATCATATAATTGAATAGATGCGCCAGTGGTTTCTAACAATTTGCGAACAAAATCGGCGTCGCGTTGTGGTATACTTTCCGAAACCATAAAACCGGTGACACCCATTCCAATTTGGCAAGGCAAGTTTGGCATACAACGAATTACTTTTTTGGTTGCTAAATTATTTTCTACATCAGCAATTTGCACACCAGCCATAATAGTTAGCACTATATGTTTGTCGGTAATAAAAGGTTTTAATTTTGGATACACTGCATATGCATCTTGTGGTTTTGTGGCTAGAATGATGATGTCTTTTTCTAAAATAAAATCGCCATAATCATTATATACTTGTCCGAGTTTCATGCGATTCAATTCTTGAATTTGAGCATGATCTTTTTCGATAACAGTAAGTTGTTTGTGTGTAAGTACTTTTGCATTTAAAAAACTTTCTGCAAAACTTCGACCCATGTTTCCACCTCCAATAATTAATACGTTCATGCGGTAAAAATAGGAATAAGTTATAAGTTATAAGTAGTAAGTTATAAGTTTTTTTGAGTTCGATCCTTTTAAATTTTTTGATTGGTTTTATAATTGCATGTCATAAGATTTTCGTAATTTTATTTATGATTATACTATTACTTTATTTATTAAACACAATTGCTACTATTTATGCGGAAAATACTGAGTTACGCATGGTGCAATATGGTTCAAAAATTTTATTGATGCCTTTGTTGGCAATTTATTTGTATTCTAAAGTAAAGAATTTTTCAACCTATAAGTTAATTTACGCTGCTTTGTTTTTTTCTTGGTTAGGTGATGTTTTTTTGATGTTTCCACGAAATGAACAGGATCTTTCTACTTCAAAATTGTTATTTATTTCTGGATTGATTTCGTTCTTAATTGCACATATTAATTACAGTATTTATTTTATAAATGAAGTAAAAGATAAAACAAAAGTTACGTTGTTAGTTGGGAAACCTTATTTGATTCTGCCATTTTGTGTTTTCGGAATTGTTTTATTATCCATTTTATATCCAAGTTTAGGTGTGATGAAATTGCCTGTAACCTGTTATACAATAATAATAATGTTGATGGCAATGACTGCATTCAATAGAAAAAATCTAGTTAACTCAACATCATTTTTGTTGGTCTTTATTGGTGCACTTATTTTTGTAGTTTCCGATTCTTGCATTGCAATAAATGTATTTTATAAACCATTTGAATTTGCAAGAATTGCAATTATGTCAACTTATACTGTTGCTCAGTTTTTGATAATTTATGGTGTGATAAAAGCAAACGAAAAAATCATTTAATAATTTTCTTCTTCTTTTACAATTTGCTTATGCACTCTGGAAGAAATATTGATGCTAATTTCATAGAGTGTAAAAATTGGAGCTGAGATTAATAGCAAACTAAACATATCGCCTTGTGGTGTAATAACTGCGATAATAAACAAAATTACTACATACGCAATCTTGCGCGATTCTTTCATTAATTTTGGTGTGATGATGCCAAATTTTGTCAGGAAATAAACCAGCATCGGTAATTCAAACATCATACCTGTTGGTATTACCATGGATACAATGGTGTTGATGTAGTTTTCAACTTCAATCATGTTTTGCGCTTGTGCAATTGCTTCATAACTATATAAAAAATTGATAGAAAATGGTGCAATAATAAAGTAACCAAATAAGCATCCTAATAAAAATAAAATAGACGTGAAGAACACAATGAAGTTGGCATTTTTTAATTCTTGTTCGTGCAATGCAGGTTTTATAAATCGCCAAAATTCCCAAAATACATAAGGAAACGCAAATACAAAACCAGCAATAGCTGATGTTTGAATATGCAACATGAACTGTCCAGCCAAATCTGTATTAATGAAATTGTATTTCAAACTTTGCATACACAAACCTGACAAAAAAGGTAGTTTTTCACCAATCCAGCAAAACGCACGATTGGTTGGGAAATCTGGTCGAGTTGGACCGAAAATCAAAAAATCAAAGATGAAAGATTTGTTTACAAAGGCAATGATTCCAAATAAAAGAACTGCAATTACAGAACGTAGAATATGCCAACGCAACACATCAATATGGTCGAAAAAACCCATTTCCTGTTTGTCATCCGCTTCGTCTATTTTAGCCATTTACATTGCAAAAATAACGTATTAAATATCAAGGAAATATTAAGTTTGGAATTTAGATTATTAGTCAATAGTCATTAGTTTTGAATTAATATAATTTCAAGAAATAACGAATAATTTTTTTTATTAAACTAATGACCAACAACCATTGTCTAATGACCATTGACAAATGACCAATTCTATTTCCCAATTAAATTGAATAGCTGATCAATTTTTGGTGTTAGAATAATTTCTGTTCTTCTGTTTTTTGCTCTACCATCTGGAGTTGCATTACTTTCAATCGGAAAAAATTCACCACGACCAGAACCGATAATTTGTTTTGCATTTACTTTGTATTTATCGGTCATAATATGCAACACTGAACTTGCGCGCATCAAACTTAAATCCCAATTATCTTTCAGCAAGCCGCCGTTAGATGCGTAGGGAACATTGTCGGTATGACCTTCAATATTTACTTGTATGTCTGGATTTTTTTTCACTACATCAGCAATTTTACCTAATGCTTCAACGCCTTTTGATTCTACTAAAGTTGAACCAGATTTATACAATAATTTGTCTGACATGGATACATAAACTTTTCCATCTTTGGTATAAACGCTTAATTCGCCAGCTGAGAAATCAGTCAATGCTTTTTTGATGGCATCGCGCAATTGTTCAGACTGTAATTTTTGATCAGATAATAATTTTTCGAGTTCAGCTATTTTCGTTTCGCGCAATGATAAATCAGCAGTTAATTTTTTTAAGTCGCTTTCTTTTTTATCTAAATCAAATTTTTGTTTTTCCAAATCTAGTTGCATCTGAATCAAATCTGCATTCGTTTTTTGGTCTTTATCAGCAGCCGTTTTTAATTTTTGTAAATACTCTTGTTGAGAAGATGAATATTGTGTGTTTAAACCATCAATTACATTTTTTAATGAATCCTTTTGCGTCACTAATTCAGCTGATTTATCCATTAATTTCTCTAATTGATATTTAAAATCAGAATTTTCTTTTAAGATAGCTCTTTTAATAGAATCGCATTCTAACATTTGTGCTTTTTTCTCTATTTCTGAATTTAGATATTGATCTAAAACACGTGCGTATTCTTTTTGTGTTACACAATTCGTAAAAAGTACAACTACTATTATGTATAAACTTATTTTTTTCATCTGTTTATTTTATTGTTTTTGGAATATCCAAAAAATGCTTGTCTTTTGGTATAGAAACTCTATATGGATATTTCAATGGATGTTATTTTACTCAAAAATAGAATTTACTACCAAATTTAATTTTTCAACTATTGCACAGATGTTAGTGAAATAAAAAAGCGCTTCGAATGGAAGCGCTTTTGAAATATCGTTCAGAAAAAATTAAAGAGCAAATTTCAATTCATCTAATGAAATTGTTTTTTGAATTTTAACTGCATCTGTAGCGTCATACGTTGTAGTTGTAATGGTTACAGGTGCTGCGTTCCAATTAATATTTAATACACTGTAATTTGGTTTTCCAAAAGGACCAGCAATTCGGTAAGAACTCGCTTTTGGTGATCCTTCCGTTTCATTTACTGAACTTGATGTAAAATCATAAATTGGATATAAATTTGTTGGCGTTCGCATATTAATATCAGAGTAATGAACATCACCACTTAAGAAAACAACGCCTTCTGCGCGCGCATCACGAATGGTTTGGAACATTTTTTCTTGTTCTAGTGGAAATAAAGACCAACCTTCATTCGTGCTTTTTTGTGCACAAAACTGAACGCCGGAAACAATAAAACGAATTTTTGCTGGTTGCATTAATTCAGCTTTTAACCAATTCCATTGAGCAGTACCTAACATAGTTTTAGTCGGGTCAGTTGAAATAGTGTAACCTGTTAATGTATTGCCACTATTGTATTTTGAACGATTCCATCTGTTATCTAATAATATAACTTGAATTTTATGTGCATCATCACCATAGTAATATGATGTGTAAATTCCATCAGTTCTGGTTCTTCTTAAACTAGTTGCAGGCTCGCCCCAAAAATCACAAAATAATCTTCGTGCATCATTTCTGTTTGGACTACCACTCGCACCAGCATCGTTAAATCCATAATCGTGGTCGTCCCAAGTTGCAATCATCGGAACCGCAGCTTTTAATCTTTTAAAATCAGCATTGTTTTTTAAGGTGTTGTATTGAGCCGAAATATAACTTGCGGTACCTGGTGAAATTGCTAAAAAATCACCATAAATATTGTCACCCATATTGATTTGCAATTGAGCTGCTCGTGTTGCCATTTTACTATAAATTGGCATAGCAGATAATTGATAACAACAAGATGAATAACTAATAGTTGAAATGGTTGGTGTTACAGCATCTGCGCCACCACCAGCCAAACGAAAATTAAATTTTTGACATGCTACGATTCCAACAACAACAAATATCAAAATGAAATAAATCTTTTTCATGTGTGTGAATTTTTAAGAGGTTTAAAATCAGTTTACGTAAAACGAAAATACATAAAGTTTTGGTAATATTGGTTTTTTTGCTGAATTATTCAATAATAGTAGTTATACTAGTTTCTAAATTCTATTCTATCTTTACACAAATGTCGAAAACAAAATCCGTATATATCTGTCAAAATTGTGGTACCAATTCTCCAAAATGGATGGGAAAATGTAATAATTGTGGTGAATGGAATACGTTTGTAGAAGAAATTGTTGAAACTAAACAAAAATCCAACCAGCCAATTGTAACAAAAAACAAACCACAACTTTTACACGAAATTTCCAACGAAAACAGAGACAGAATTATTACTTCTGATACAGAATTAAATCGAGTGCTTGGTGGTGGTATTGTTCCAGGTTCTTTAATACTCATTGGTGGTGAACCAGGCATCGGAAAATCTACTTTGTTGTTGCAAGTAGTATTGCAAACTAAAGGTTTGAAAACATTGTATGTGTCTGGTGAAGAAAGTGAGCAACAACTCAAGATGCGTGCTGATCGCATCAAACAGACTAATTCGGAAATTTTTGTTTATACAGAAACTTCTGTAGAATCAATTATGCAGCAAATTGAGCAAGTGCAACCGCATTTGTTAGTAATTGATTCCATTCAAACCTTAGAAACTTCGATGATAGAATCAGCAGCTGGTAGCGTATCGCAAATTCGTGAAGCCACGCACGTGATTCAACAATATGCAAAACGGAATAATTTGCCAGTTTTTATTGTTGGTCACATTACAAAAGAAGGAACGATTGCAGGACCAAAATTATTAGAGCACATGGTTGACACGGTGTTGCAATTTGAAGGTGATCGTAATTATAATTATAGGATTCTACGAACACAAAAAAATCGATTTGGTTCTACGTCTGAACTTGGAATTTACGAAATGCGTGGCGATGGTATGCGTGCAGTGACCAATCCATCTGAGTTGCTGATTACTCAGCGTGATGAACAGGTGAGTGGCGTTGCTATTGCGGTTACGATGGAAGGAATGCGTGCATTGTTAGTTGAAGTGCAAGCGTTAGTTTCGCCTGCAGTATATGGCACACCACAACGTAGTTCTACTGGTTATGATTTACGAAGATTAGGAATGATTTTGGCAGTTTTAGATAAACGCTGTGGTTTTCGTTTCGGCGCGAAAGATGTTTTCCTGAATATTGCAGGTGGCTTGCGAGTAGAAGATCCTGCTGTAGATTTGGCTGTAGTAGCTGCGTTGTTGTCATCGTATGAAGATGTGGCTATCAATAACAAGTTTTCATTCAGCGGTGAGGTTGGCTTGAGTGGTGAAATTCGAGCAGTGAATAAAGTAGAACAACGAGTTGCTGAAGCATCTAAATTAGGTTACGAAAAAATCTTTATTTCTAAATACAATCAAAAAGTAAAAAGCGAAGAAGCAGAAATTAATTTAATTAAAACCGTTGCTGAGTTTTATAAGATGTTGTTTTAATAGATTTTTATTATATAGTTTTACCTATAACAAAGAGTTTTAAATAAAGTAATATATCTGTGTAAATCCGAGAAATCTTTGTAAAAAAATGTGAGCAATAAATAAATTTGTAAATTCCAACTATTTTCATATCTTACTTTCATGTTATCCAAATTATCAGAATACAGTACTGATTTTTATCGTTTATTTTTTCCAAAATTATGCGGTGCATGCAACACACCTTTAACAAAAGGTGAACAACATTTGTGTGTGCACTGCAGATTAGAATTGCCATTTACAAACTTTGAAACCATAAAAGAAAATCCAATTGAAAAATTATTTTTCGGCAGAGCACAATTAGAATTTGCAACTTCGCTGTTGTTTTTTTCGAAAGGTGATAAAGTGCAGAATATTATGCACAATATTAAATACAATGAACAAAAAGAACTGGCAATTTTCATTGGCAAAATTTTTGGCGAACGTTTGCAAAATATTTTAGCTATAAACAGCGTTACTACTATAATTCCGATTCCATTGCATCCACAAAAACAACATTTGCGTGGATTTAACCAAAGTGAATTGTTTGCACAAGGAATGAATGAAGTTTTAAATATAGAATTAAGTACAGATAATGTGTTCAGAAATGTAAATACAGAAACGCAAACCAGAAAAAACAGAATTGAGCGATGGCAAAATGTAGAAAAAGTATTTGATATCAAAAATTCATCAACTCTAAAAAATAAACATGTTTTATTGGTAGATGATGTATTAACAACAGGTGCCACTTTAGAAGCATGCGCGCAAGTGCTAATCGAAAAGTGCAATTGCAAAGTTAGCATTGCAACAATTGCAGTGGCAATGACTTAAATGTCAAATAAGTTGTAAGTAAAAAGTATATTTGTTGAAGAAAAGTTATAGATAAAGTCATGCAAAAAAAACATTTTTATATAATTATTGGTATTTTCATTTTGCTGACATTCATTTTTCCGTCATGTAAAAAAGATAAATTTGATACCAATTCTGGTATTTCATTTTCTACCGATACGTTAACGTTTGATACACTCTTTACCACATTAGGTTCTACAACACGATTTTTTATTGTTAGAAATACGCAAAAACAAGCCATCAAAATATCTAATATAAAATTAGCTGGTGGTGCAACTTCTTTGTATAGAATAAATGTAGACGGCGATGCTGGAATCAACTTCAACGATGTTGAAATTCCTGCAAAAGATAGTATTTATGTGTTTGCTGAAGTGACTGTAAATCCAAACGCAAGTAACTTGCCATTTATTATTGAAGATTCGATTCAGTTCACCACTAATGGAAAATTACAACAAGTGCAACTCAACGCATACGGACAAAATGCTCATTTTTTCAATGCAGATTCTATAGAAACTTCAACTACTTGGACAAATGATTTGCCATATGTGATTTTAAATTATTTACAAATAAAAAACACAGCATGTCTCACTATTGAAAAAGGTTGCAAAGTGTATTTTGGTGGTGGAGCAGCTATGATTGTAGAAGGTTGTTTAAATATTGATGGTGAAGATACTACAAATGCTGTACTGTTCCGTGGTGTGCGTTTAGATAAAGATGTTGCCGACAGACCGTATGATGATTTTCCTGGACAATATGCAGGCCTTTTCTTTTTGCGTAGAAGCGTTGGAAATATTAATTACTTAAATATGCGCAACTCAGCGTATGGTATAAATGTTGGAAATATAAAGACTACAGATGATGATGCACAAAATATACGTGAACTTCAGAACATGTCGATTAATAATGCGCCAATTGTTTCAATTACAAATTCTAAAATTTATAACTCAGCGTTTTATGGTATTTTTGGATTTTTAGGAAAAATACAAGGCGAAAATTTATTGGTATATAATTGCGGAAAAAATAATGTTGCCTTGATTGATGGTGGCGATTATAAATTTATAAATTGTACATTTTATAATCGTGGCAGTTCTTATACATCACACACCAAAGAACCTGTTTTTTATTTCAATAATTATTTTAAATATTCAAGCACAGCACCTGCATTACAAGCTGATTCTGCGTTGGCATATTTTAGTAACTGCATTGTTTATGGAACTTTAGATAGAGAAATAGAATATGATGAATTGCTAGGAAGTATTAAAAAATTAAATCTTTTAATTAGTCACTCAATTGTGCAAACTAATGAAGCATTAGATTTTCCAAAGTTCGATGCATGCAAAACAGACGATCCAAAATTTGAAGATGTTTTTAAATTTAATTATAAACTAAAATCAGGTTCGCCAGCTATTGATTTTAGCGAAACACCTGCAACATTAAAAGATATTGATGGTTTTGATATTGTCGGCGCAAAACGCGATTGCGGTGCTTATGAGTTTCGTTGATTTTGATAATTTATTTCACAGAGAATACGGTGTTTTTACACAGAGTTTCCCTGAGAAAATAATTTTTCTCTTTTAATTTTCTCAGTGATTTCTCAGTGTTTTCTGTGATATTTATTTTTGAATTTATGTATTTAAATCACTAACTTGAAAGTGTGAAAAATAAACTCAAAAAATATTCCAACTATCTTTTTTACAGTTTTCCATTGCAGCTTGTTTTTTTGCAATTCAAAAAACATCCATTTTTTTTATTTTTCTGGTTATTGTTATTCAGTTCAGTACTCTATTTATTTGGTACTTCATACGGAATTCCTTATTTATTGCTAGATCCAGAATACTTGGCAAATGTCAATTTTCTTAGTTTTTTTATAGTTGGATTTGCTATGGCTGCATTCATCATGACTTGGAATATTTCCACCTATATGCTTAATAGTTTTCGATTCGATTTTTTAGCTTCTACCAATTTTCCTTTTGTTCAATTTTGCTTAAATAACAGTTTAATACCTTTAGCTTTTACGGTTGTATATATTGTACAAATAGTAAAATTCCAACATGTTGAGAGTTTAATGTTAACCAAAGAAATTGTTTGGAATATTATAGGCTTATTACTCGGAAATTTACTGATGATGATAACAACAACGCTATATTTTGTGTTGTTTAACCAGAATGTAGAAACGTTTATAAATAAATTAAGTGACGCAGCAAAAGAATCATTATTACTTAAAAAAATAAAACTCGATAAATTTCAACATAATATATCAAATCAAATAAAACAATTACGAGTAGAAACATTTTTGCATTTACCTTTTTTTATAAAATTAGTCCGCAAAGGTGATTTTTATGACAAAAAATTAGTTGACAAAGTAATGAACCAACATCATCGCGATGCCTTTATTTTACAGCTATTGTTAATTCTGCTGATGATTGTTTTTGGTTTTTTTATGGAAAATAAATACCTGCGGTTGCCTGCTGGTGCATCTATATTTTTATTGTTTACAGTTGCTTTTGTTTTCTTCTCTTTTATTACCTTCTGGTTTCGCGGATGGAGAACTATGGCGCTGATTTCTTTTATTATTTTAATAAATACACTATCAAAGTACGACATTATAATACACAAAAATTGTTTATATGGTTTAAATTATATCACCAATCCAATTGAATATAATAATGAAACAGTGAATGATGCCGTAACTAAGAAAATGACCAATTCTGATATTATACAAACCAAAAAAATATTGGATTTATGGTTAAAAAAAAATAAAACTAAATATCAAGAAGAAAAACCAAAACTGATATTTATAAACACCGCTGGTGGTGGTTTGAAAGCAACTTACTGGACGTTTCATGTATTACAGGAATTGCAAAAACAAACCAATTCAAAATTATTTGACCACACATTTTTATTAACTGGTGCTTCTGGTGGAATGATTGGTGCTGCTTATTTTAGAGAATTATATTTACGAAAAAAGAAACAGGAACCAATAGATTATTTAGATAAATCGTATTTGGAAGATGTTGGAAATGACATGCTAAATGGTATTACAACCTCAATTGCGTTAAATGATATCTTTTTTCCGGTACAAAAGTTTGAGTACAAAAATCAAGTGTATTATAAAGATCGAGGTTACATGTTTAATAAAGAAGTGAATGAAAATACGCACTATTTTATGGATAAATTATTAAACGATTATAAGAAACCAGAACAACAAGCTGCAATTCCAATGATGATTTTATCTGCAACAATAATCAATGATCAACGCTACTTGTTTTTTTCACCACAATCAATTTCTTATTTAATAAAACCTTATGTACAAAACACCAAAGGTTACTTGAAAGATTTAAGTACAGATGCTGTAGAATACAATCATTTCTTTAAAAATAAAGGTGCAGCAAATTTAAATTTTGTTGACGCATTACGCACCAATGCAACCTATCCATATATTATGCCAGCTGTTTATTTGCCAACGCAACCTGCTGTAAAAGCAATGGATGCAGGCATTCGCGAGAATTCTGGTTTGGCTGTCTCAACCAGGTTTTACAGTGTATTTAAAGATTGGATTGATTCGTGTACAAGTGGTGTGGTTTTTATTTCTATTCGTGTAGATAATAAATTGCGTGAGTTTGATAATAAAGAAAAAGAATCGATGGTGAACAGTTTTCTTTCGCCGTTAGGTAGCATATTAAATAATTTTATTTTGCTGCAAGATTATAATTCAGATGTAAGTTTAGCGTATTTAGAAAACTCAAGTAAGACAGATATTAGCGTGTTGAATTTTAATTATGATCAAACTAAAAAGAGAAAAAAAGCATCGATGAGCTGGCATTTAACTGCATTAGAAAAACAAGATATTCAAGATGCATTTAATCAAGAAAACAATCAACAAATGCTGCAAAAGTTGAAAGTGATGTTGAAATAATTTTGCGCAAAACCTTCAAGGTTTTTAAAACCTTGAAGGTTTGCATCTAAATCTTTTCTAAAGTGCTAATCTTTAGAAAAGATTTTTTTAATTTATCAATTCCAGCAATACCACATTCTCAATATGAAATGTATGTGGAAACATATCTACTGGTTGGCATTTCGTAACTTTATATTTTTCTGAAAATAACAACACATCGCGCGCTTGTGTAGCTGGATTGCAACTAACATACACAATTTTTTTCGGTGCAGCTTGCAGTAAAACGTTTACCACTTTTTCATGCAAACCAGCACGTGGTGGATCTACAATCACCGTGTCTGGCATTTCGTATTGTTCAATAAATTCTACTTTCAAAATATCTTCGCAAGTGCCTGCATGAAAAATGCAATTATCAATTTTATTTAATGCTGCATTGAAATTCGCATCAATAATTGCATCTGGAATCTGTTCAATACCAACCACTTTTTTGCAGTCATTTGCTACATATAATGCAATGCTTCCAGTGCCACAATACAAATCATACACAATTTCATCTTTGGTAAAATTTCCAAAATCTTTTACAACATCATACAAACGTTTTGCTTGTTTGCTGTTGGTTTGGAAAAATGATTTCGGACTGATTTTATATTTTACATTTTCAAGTTGTTCTATGATGTGATTGTTTCCATTAAACGTAATTACATCTTGATCGTAAATAGTGTCATTTTTTTTCTCGTTGATGATATAATTTAATGATGTAATGTATGAAAAATTATCTTTAATAAAATTCATCAGCGACACAATTTTTTCCATATCATTTTCTGCAAAACAAACCGTCACCATCCATTCATTTAGCGTAGTATTTCTGAAAATTAAATTACGCATTAAACCTTCGTGATATTTTAAATTGTAAAACGAATATTGATGTTCGATACAAAAATTATAAACTGCATTTCTGATGTCATTTACTTTTTCATCTTGTAAAAAACAAGTATTGATTTGCAACACACTCGAAAAACTTCCAGCAGCATGAAAACCTAATGCATTTTTATCAAAGATTTCACCACTGTCAATTTGTTCGCGCGTTAACCAAACTCTATCCGAAAAAGTAAATTCTAATTTATTTCTGTAATAACTAGTTTCTTCGCAACCTAAAATAGGCATGCAATTATTTAATTCAATTTTACCAATTCTTTTAAATGCATCTTCAACTATTTGTTGTTTAAATGCTAATTGAAATTTGTAATCAACATGTTGCCATTTGCAACCACCACAAGTGCCAAAATGCTCACAAAATGGCTCGGTTCTTTTGTCTGATTTTTTTATAATTGCATTAATTTCTGCGTGTGCGTAATCTTTCTTTTTTTGGTTAATTTTTGCGTTTACAATATCACCAGGAATTGCCTTGTCAACAAACACCACAAAATTATCTACGCGAGCCAAACCTTTGCCTTCTGCAGCAATATCAATAATTTCAACGTTTTCTAAAATCGGATATTCTTTTCTGTGTTTTTTTCTCATGAAATAAAATGTATGTTTTAAATTAATTTATTTTAGTATCATTTTTTTCTGCACCAAGGTTTGTTTTTCACGAACGTTCAAAATGTTTCGTGTGACTCGAACCTTGGCTTTTAAATTTTTCTTTGCGTACTTTGCGCCTTTGCTTGAATTTGTATTTCTAAAATGTTGTTAAAATTAACTAAATAAATAGTTTATCTATCAAACTAACATAAAAATCAATAAATTTGTATAAAACGTATCTTATGCCAAAAACTCTACTTTTAGTTATTGCATCATTTTTAATATTTTCAAATACACATGCGCAAGACGATGTGTTGTTTACGGTTGGTGAAACAAAAGTTAAAAAATCTGAATTTGAGAATATTTATAAAAAGAATAATTTCAACAATAAAGCAGATTACAGCAGAAAATCTTTAGATGATTATTTGAATTTGTATGTCAATTTTCGCTTAAAAGTGAAAGAAGCTTTGTCGCAAGGATTAGATAAAAATGATAGATTTAAAGAAGAATTAAAAACGTATGAAACACAATTATTGGATTCTTATTTAGATAAGGAAATAGCAGATAAACTGATAAAACAAGAATACGAACGTAGTAAAATTGATGTAAACCTGAGTCATATCTATATTTCATTTAAGGAAATTAATGAAAAAGAAGCAATGGTAAAAATGCAATCATTGCAACAAAAATTAAAATCAGGAATGGATTTTACAGAAGTAGCAAAATTCTCTGATGATAAGAATACGATGAATAAAGGTGGTAATTTAGGTTGGTTTAATAGTTATCAAATTGCATTACCAGAAATTGAAGATGCTGCATATTCGATGAAAGCTGGCGATTTTTCAGAAATTATACAAACACGTTTAGGTTTGCATATCATAAAATTAAATGAATCACGTGTTGCCAGACCAAAATTAAAAGTTGCCATTATTAAAAGATATTATTCGATTACTGATTTATCTGATGCTTCCAAAAAAATGATAGATGATACCATGCAATTAGTTTACTCGAAATTAAAAAATGGTGAATCATTTGAAAAATTGGTAGAACAATACAGCGAAGATGATTTTTCTAAAAGTAATAAAGGTCAATTAGATTGGTTTGGCATAAATACATACACCAAAATTTTTGAAGAAACAGCTTATGCACTAAAAGATGGTGAAGTGTCAACGCCAATAAAAACAAGTGCTGCGATGTACATAATCAAGAGATTAGAAACTGCAAAATCACTAACATTTGATGAAGCAACACCAAGTTTGAAGTCAAAATTACCAAGTACACCTCAGTTTTTGTATTCATTAGATAAATACGTAGATAAATTAGCAGCAAAATATAATGTTACAGAAAATAAACAATACATATCTTCATTTAAACAACGCATTGTTGCATTGGCAAGTGTTTCACCGTTTGCATATAGAGACACTATTAAACCTAATGCTTTATTGCAAATAGGAAAAACCGTTTTTAATGAAAACGATTATGGTAAAAAAATACAGGAAACGTACTATTCTGTTATGGCAAGAAATGGAATGGATAGAAACGATGCTTTGATAAAAAATACTACGCAGCAATTTATTTTGGATTTCTTTAAAAATGACATCAAACAAAATAATCCAGAATTTATTTCCTTGATGGAAGAATATAAAAATGGCATTATGATTTTTACCTTATCTGAAAAAAATATTTGGAATAAGGCATCAGATGATACTGTTGGTTTGTTGGCTTATTACAATACACACAAACAAGATTTTGATTTAAAAAAACGTGGCACTTTACGAACTATTACATTTGATAATATAAAACAAGCAAGGTCAGTTGCTAAAATATTAAAAACAGATAAAAGTATAACAGATGACATGTTGGCTGCTAAAATGAAAACTGCAGGAATTGCTGAACCAAAAATTAAGTCAGAAGTTGTTGAAGAAGGCAAAAATAAAGTGAATCTGGCAACAGAATATGTTATGGAGCCAACTTTATCTGCTAATAATAAGATTGTGATTTCACAGCTTTACCATATTTTGCCAGCAAAACCTCGCGTATTTGAAGAATGTCGTGGTTATGTGGTAGCTGCTTATCAAGATTTTTTAGAAAAAAAATGGTTAGATGATTTGAAGAAAAAATATCCAATTAGTATAAATAAAGATGTTTTCGAAAGTTTGGTGAAAAAATAGCATTTCGTTATA
>Ga0075152_10000672_pt1 | contig 24810 bp, 20 predicted proteins | sample JI61114C2DNA_FD_70964 | JGI IMG/M metagenome (GOLD analysis project Ga0075152, IMG submission 70964) | Wastewater effluent complex algal communities from Wisconsin, to seasonally profile nutrient transformation and Carbon sequestration -... | ecosystem: Engineered > WWTP > Effluent > Algae...
GGCCGGGGGCGGTGGCCGCATACAGCGCCTGGAGGGGCTCGCGCAGCGCCTCCGCGAGGGCCCGCACGGCGAACTGACGGGCGGTGTGGAGGCCGTCGACCTCGACCACCTCCTGGTGCTGGCCGAGGATGCGCTCGCCCGGCAGGGTCAGCGCCAGGGCCTTGAGCGAGCCGTCGAGGTGAGGGTCGGCGAGCACGCGGGCGCAGGCGGCGACGAAGCGCGGGTCGAGCGCGAGCGGGCGGCCGGCGGCGGCGTCGTCCGCCAGCCGCAGCAGCGCCCGGCGACCGAGCTCCTGCCCGGCGTCCCAGCGGCTGAACGGGTCCGGGTCGCTCGCCATCAGCAGGGCGAGCTCGTCGTCGCTGCGCGGGACCTCGAGCTCGACCGGGGCCGAGAAGCCGCGCAGCAGCGAGGCGGCGGGCGGGGCGTCGACGCCGACGAAGGTGAAGCGCTGGTTGGCCGCGCGCAGCTCGAGCACGCGGGTGGTCGCGCCTGGAGCTGGCTCATCGGCCAGCTGCAGCGGCAGCGCGCGCGCGCCGTCGGCGGCGGGCGCGAGCAGGCCGACGGCGATCGGGATGTGCAGCAGCGCGGCGTCGTGGCGGCCGTGCGGCGGGGCTTGCTCGAGGGTGAGGGTGAAGGTGCGGGCGTCGGGGTCGTGCTCGCCGCGGGCGCGCACGATCGGCGTGCCGACCTGGCTGTACCAGCGGGAGAACTGCGCGAGGTCGCGGCCGCTGGCGTCGGCCATGGCGGCGAGGAAGTCGTCGCAGGTGACGGCCTGGCCGTCGTGGCGATCGAAGTAGAGGTCCATGCCGCGGCGAAAGCCGTCGGGGCCGAGCAGGAGGCGGAGCATGCCGATGACCTCGGCGCCCTTCTCGTACACCGTGGTGGTGTAGAAGTTGTTCATCTCGATGTAGGACTCGGGCCGGATCGGGTGGGCCATCGGTCCGCGGTCCTCGGCGAACTGCGCGGTGCGCAGGCCCAGCACCTCGGAGATGCGGGCGACCGCGGCCGAGCGCATGTCGCGGCTAAACAGGCGATCGCGGAAGACCGTCAGGCCCTCCTTGAGCGTCAGCTGGAACCAGTCGCGGCAGGTCACCCGGTTGCCGCTCCAGTTGTGGAAGTACTCGTGGGCGATCACCTGCTCGATCGCCTGGTAGTCGTCGTCGGTGGCGGTGTCGGGGCGGGCGAGCACGTACTTGGCGTTGAAGATGTTGAGGCCCTTGTTCTCCATCGCCCCCATGTTGAAGTCGTTGACCGCGACGATCATGTAGATGTCGAGGTCGTACTCGCGGCCGAAGGCCTGCTCGTCCCAGCGCATCGACTTGATCAGCGAGCGCAGCGCGTGCTCGCAGCGGTCGATGTTCTCGGGCTCGACCCAGATCTCGAGGCGGACCGCGCGGCCGGAGCGGGTCGTGAACTCCCCGGGCAGGCAGCGCAGGTCGCCGGCGACCAGCGCGAACAGGTAGCTGGGCTTGGGGAAGGGGTCGTCCCAGCGCGCGAAGTGGCGGCCGTCCGCGAGCTCGCCGGCGGCGACGCGGTTGCCGTTGGCGAGCAGCACCGGGTAGCGGGCGCGCTCCGCCTCGAGCGTGACGCTGTAGCGGGCCATGACATCGGGGCGGTCGAGGAAGTAGGTGATGCGGCGGAAGCCCTCGGCCTCGCACTGGGTGCAGAAGTTCCCGCTCGAGCGGTACAGGCCGGACAGCTCGGTGTTGTCCTGCGGGCGGATCTCGACGACGCTGCGCAGCTCGAAGGCGGCAGCGAGGCCGCGGCCGGGGATCGTCAGGGTGGTCGCGGTGAGGGCGTAGTCGTCCGCGCCGAGCGTGCGGCCGTCGAGGGCGAGGTGCAGCAGCTTGAGCGCCTCGCCGTCGAGCACCAGCGGCGCGTCGTCGGGGACGCCGTCGGCGCGGCGCAGGCTCAGCGTCGCGTGCACGCGGCTCAGCTCCTCGCCGAGCTCGAAGCGCAGGTCGACGCGATCGATGAAGAAGCTCGGGCCGCGATAGTCGGCGCGGAGGATCGGCTGCGGTGCGGCGCTGACGGTGGCCTCGATCATCCGACCGGTGTACAGAGCCGATGCGCCGCCGACAAGCCCTCGGCCTGCGCGCGGCCGGTCGCCGGCGCCGCGCACTTCATGCCCGGGCTGTGCTACCCATGGCCCTGGCATGCGATCCGTCCTCGCCGAGCTCCTGGGCCTCCTTCGTCTCGAGCGGCTCGAGAACACGCTGTTTCGCGGGCAGAGCCAGGACCTCGGCTGGGGCGCGGTGTTCGGCGGTCAGGTGCTGGGACAGGCGCTGTCGGCGGCGCAGCAGACGGTGCCGGGCGAGCGGCAGGTGCACTCGTTCCACGGGTATTTCCTGCGCAGCGGCGACGTGCGCCGGCCGATCATTTACGACGTGGAGTGCATCCGCGACGGCAAGTCGTTCACGACGCGGCGGGTGGTGGCGATCCAGAACGGCCAGGCGATCTTCAGCATGTCGGCGTCGTTTCAGGCGCGGGAGCCGGGCTTTGAGCATCACGCGCCGATGCCGGCGGCGCCGGACCCGGAGGGCCTGCTCTCGGAGACCGAGCTGGTCCGTCGGCTCGGCGAGCGGGTCCCCGAGCCGCTGCGGGCGCGCGCCCTCGCCGACAAGCCGATCGAGATCCGCCCGGTCGACCCGGTCGACCCGCTCGAACCGTCCGTGCGCCCGCCGCAGCGCCTGGTGTGGTTCCGGGCCGCCGACCCGCTGCCCGAAGACCCCGCGCTGCACTGCTACCTGCTCGCCTACGCCTCGGACTTCCACTTCATGACCACCGCGATGCAGCCGCACGGCGTCAGCTGGCTGTCCCCGGGGATGCACGTCGCCAGCCTCGACCACGCGATGTGGTTCCACGCGCCGCTGCGCCTCGACGAGTGGCTGCTCTACGCGATCGACAGCCCCGCGGCGTCGGGCGGCCGCGGCCTCGTCCGCGGCTCGTTCTACAGCCGCGACGGCCGGCTGGTGGCGTCGACCGCCCAGGAGGGGCTGATGCGCCGCTGGCCGATCGGACAGGTGCCATGATTCGCGGGCGGCGCTCCGGCCGACCATGAGAGGAAGCTCCGGGCCGGGCGCAGTCGGGCCCGGCGGGCGGGTGTGGAGCGGGCCTGACCCGGGACGCGCGGATCTGATAGCTTCCCCGCCGCATGAGCGCCGAATACATCCAGAACATCGAAGCCCTGGCGAGCGCGTTCCCGAGCCGGAACGTCACGCTGTACTTCCCCGACTTCGCGACCAGGCCGCCCGCGGACAGCCTCAATCAGGTGTTCGGCGCGCCGGTCGGCGTCCGCGCCGACAACTGGCCGACCTTCGCCGGGCTCCCCGCGCTGCTCGAGCAGATCGGCGAGGCGCTCGAGGACCCCCGCGACCTGCGGATGGAGCACATCTGCTCGATCGACCTGCGGGGCCTCGACAAGCTCGGCGCGCCGGCCGGGGCCCGCGTCATGCAGCTGTATCTCAGCAACGCCGGCTTCAACGAGGCGTGGGCGCCGGGCACGGCGCACGCGCGGGTGGTCTTCCTCAGCCACGAGGAGGTCGCGGCGGGGGCCTTCAAGGGCCCGCTGCCGGCCCGCTCGCGGGACCGCGAGCTGCGGCGCTTCACGCTGGTGCCGGTCACGGTGCCCGCGGAGGTGTTCGCGGTCGACCCGGAGGACAAGGACACGCCGCTCGGCAAGCTGCGCAAGGCGATCTGGGCGGCGCCCGGGCGCCTCGGCGGCGAGCCGATCTGGCTGCAGGGCGACCCCGACGAGGACGGCGATTATGACGGCGGCGGGGACTATGACGGCGAGGCGGACGAGGACGGCGAGGACGACGATGAGGGCGAGGACGGGGACGACGAGGGCGACGAGGACGCGGCGCCGGTGCGCGCGGCGAAGCCCGCCCCGCTGGGTCTGCCGGCGTTCGGCTTCTACATGCAGTTCGACGACGGCTTCGCGGACGTGAACCTCGGCGACTCCGGGGTGATGTACGTGTTCGGCGGCGACGCGCACTTTCAGTGCTATTGAGCGCGTGAGTATGTGGGCACGTCGAGCACGACGTGCCCGCTCCGGGGCTGGCGCATCGCGCGCCCGCGGTGGTATCGTTTGTCATGCGATCTCTTCGGGCGGCCGGGCTCCTCGTCTTTCTCACCGCGTGTATTCCGCGGGGCCCCGGCGTGGTCGCGGCCCAGTCCGCGACGTCGCCGGAGGGCGACTTCACGGTCGAGCTCCCGCTCGAGCGGTCCTACTGGCTCATGGCCGAGGCGACGATCGCCGGGCGGACGGTGCACCTCGTCGTCGACACCGGCGCCGCGAACTCGCTGCTGAGCCCGGAGCTCGCGCGCGCGCTGGGGCTGCCCCAGGTCGGCACGGTGCCCGTGGTCGACTTCGAGGGGCGGCGCAAGCAGCTGCCGGTCGTCACCGGCGCGCTGACCCTCGGCGCCGCCGAGTTCCGCGAGGTCGGCTTCGTGGTCAGGGACACCGCGGAGCTCGCGAAGGCCGCGTGTCGGCCGATCGACGGGCTGCTCGGGCAGAACGTGCTGTTCCAGACGGCCTATGAGATCGACGTCAAGGGCCAGCGGCTGCGCCTGGCGTCGGGCGCCGAGCAGCTCCCGCCGCGCGAGGGCGGGCAGCAGCTGCGCCTCGCCCCGCCCTCGTATCTCGCGCACCTCCAGGCGCCGGCGCGCGGCCTGATGCCCCGCTTCATGACGATCGACACCGGCTCGCCCTTCGCGATCACCGCCGAGTCCAAGGTCATGGCGGCGCTGCCGATCACCGACTCCGTGCGCGTGACCACCAGGATGTCCGGGCTCCACGGCAAGGGCCGGCTGCGCGAGGAGACCCTCTTCGCCTGGCCGGATGTCCCGGTCGGCGGCCTCGACCTGCGCGGCGTCGACACGCGGGGCGGGCACGGCTCGACGACGATCGGCCTCAAGGTCCTCGACAGCTTCGTCATCCGCGTCGATCCAAGGCGCTCCACGCTGCAGCTTTGGCCCACCGACGTGCCCCTCCCGCGCGGTCACTCGACGCTCGGCGTCGGCTTCGACGTCGACTCCGACGGCAAGGGCAAGTCATGGACCGTGACGCGGGTCGTCCCGCGCTCAGCGGCGGAGCGCGCCGGCATCGTCCGCGGCGATGTGGTGCTCGCCGTCGACGGCGTCGCGCTCGCGGGCCTCTCCGACCAGGACCGCTGCGTGCTCGGCCGCGACTTCTCCGCCCGCCCGCAGGTCCGCCTCACGCTGGGGCCCGCGGGCCAGCCCCGCGAGGTCGCGCTCGAGCGAGCCGCCATCCTCCCGGGCCCGTGAGCGCGCGCGCATCGACTCATGCGCGGCAATGGCCGCGCATGAGCACGAGAGCCGGTCGATGCAGGGCGGTCACTCGGGCTTGCGCAGCCAGCGGACCCCGCCGGGCATGCGCTTGTCGAGGTCCGTCATCATCTCGAGGTGATGGTTGAACCACTCGCGATAGCCGTCGAGCAGGACGAAGCTGCGCTCGACGGTGCGGCGCTCGAGCAGCAGGTCGATCAGGGTCTGCTCGGCGCTCTCGAGGTTCTGCCGGACCGTGGCGCTGTCGCGCTCGACCTTGATGTTCTGCATCAGGGCGCCGCGCTTGAGCGGCCGCTGCCTGGTCGTGCCGTCGATCAGGTCGACCTTCACCTCGATCGGGACCCCGACCTTGAAGGTGTTGATGCCGGTCTTGCTGGCCGCCAGCGGATAGACCACGAACACCAGCACCGGCTCCTTCGCCGGCCAGGTGGGGACCAGCGCCGGCGAGACCTGATGCTCACCCCCCGCGGCGCCCACGGCCGCCGTGACCAGCGCGCGGGCGGCCTGGATGGTGTCGACCTTCGCGGCGAGGCCGGCGACGGCCGGCGGGCCCGCCTCGTCGGCGTCGTCCGGCCGCTCCTCGGCCTTCGTCGGCGCATCCTCGTCCGCGGGGCCCGAGACGTAGGTGTTCGTCTCCTCGGCCGGGACCTCGCGGGCCTCGGGCTCGGGCGTCGGGGCCGTGGTGGCGCCGCCGGACGGTCGACACGCGAGACTACACAATACGAGCATCGCCAAACCGCGCATATTCTCTGATACCCCCCAGCGACCGAGCGGGGGACCATAACAGGTCTGGCCGGCGGCCGCGACCGTGACCGCCGGCGGTCGAAACTGCGCCCCCAAACGGCGCGCGGTCGTTGATATCATGCGGCCGGCATGAAGCGGCTGGTCGCAATCCTCCTCCGTAACCGCGGCGCCTGGCAGCTGGTGGCGATCGCGGCGGCGTGCACCTGCGCGGCCCTGTGGATGATCTACGGGCTATATTCGTCGACGCTGAAGATCTTGCGGCCCGTGCTGATCGTGCTGTTTGGTCTCGGCGGGGCGGCGCTGGTGCTGGCGCTGGTGCGTCGCGGGGAGGACATCGGCCGGGGCGGTGAGTCGCCGCCGACGTGGTGGCGCTTCATCGCCGTGATCCTCGCGGTCGCCGGGCTGATCGCCTTCGGCACCGTCAGCCTCGGACACCACCGCCGGACCATGGTCGCCGGCTGCAACGCCTCGCTGCTGCCGGAGACGCTGGCCGCGCGCAAAGAGGCGCTGGCCCGGGCCGAGGCCGCGCTGTGGAGCCCCTTCGCGCTGCTGCCCAGGCTCGTCGACGACGAGGCGGCCCGCGAGTGCGAGCGCAGCCGGGCGGACCTGGCCCGGGTCGAGCAGGGGCTGTGCACGCGCTGGGCGATCCAGGGCCTCGCCTGCAAGTGCGGCGACGAGCAATACCCCTACACCCGCTGCGAGGCGCCGCGCTGCCTGTACGAGCCCGGAAAGCCGGACATCTTCGACTGCCCGGGCGACCCGATCGACGCCGATCGCCTGAGCTTCTGAGTCGGTGGCGCGGCGCCCGGGGCCCGGCTCGTCGAGGTGTCATTCATGGTCATCATCTCCCTTTGAGGCCACCCGGCTTCGCCGCGCCGCCGCTGCCCTTCGCGGGGCTCTTGTTGTTGCCCTTGCTCTTGCCGCGCGCCGGCTTCGCGTCCTCGTCAGGGCGGGGCGGTCGCGGCATCGAGGCCTTGATCCACAGGCCCATGATGAAGCACAGGCCGAGGGTCATCCAGAAGGTGAGCGGGGCGGGCCAGTCTTCGAGGCCGTGGCGGAGGTTCATGCCGAGCAGGGTCGCCACGGCGGTGACCGGCAGGAACACGGCGGCGATCATATTGAGGCGGTGGGCGGCCTCGAGCATGTGCTGGGCGTCGCGCGACTGCTGCTCGGCTCGCCTGGCGATCGTGTAATCGAGGCCCTCCTTGGCGTGGTCGTGGACCAGCTCGAAGGCCCGCTCGGCGTCGCCGGCGAGGTCGCGCACGGAGATCAGGGCGCGGTCGTCCTTGGCGGCGTCGCGGGCCTCCTGCAGGGTGCGGTGCAGGTTGCGGGCGGTGCGGTGCATCGGGCCGGCGGCCTGGACCAGCGAGAACCAGTCGTCGGCGGAGTCGGCCTCGTCGCCGCGGGTCTCGAGGCGATTGGCGGCCTCGACGAAGGACTCGACGTGGGCCCGCAGCGGCGCGATGCCCGGGGCCCCGCCGGCGCTGGCCAGCCACTTGCCGTCGGGGCCGCGCCAGAACAGCTGGGCGGCGCGCTTGTCCGGCGTCTCCGGGTCGGGGATCTCATGCAGGATCACGAGGAGGTGGCCCGCGTGCAGCATGCAGCGCTGGCGCCCGGCCAGGGTGCCCATGCGCTCGCGAAAGACCTCGGGCACCTGCCAGTTGTGCGGGATCGGGCTCGTCATGGCCGGCAGTATCCGCCCGGCGGCGCGGCGAGAGAAGGGGGGCGTCCGGCACGCCGGGGCGCGGACTCATGACGCCGGCGGCCACGATGCGGTAGACATGGCGCCGCCGCGCGCCATGAGCACCGCCACCCGCGACATCGTCCAGAGGCTCTGGAATCTGTGCAATGTGCTGCGCGACGCCGGGATCACGTATCAGCAGTACGTCACCGAGCTGACCTTGCTGCTGTTCCTGAAGATGGCGAAGGAGACCGGGCAGGAGGCGCTGCTGCCCGCCGGGCGCCGCTGGGACGACCTGCGCGGCCAGAGCGAGGGCGAGGCGCCGGGGTTTTATCGCGTGTTGCTGGCCGAGCTCGGGGCCCATGGTTCGGCGGAGGTGCGGGCGATCTTTCACGGGGCGAGCACCGCGTTGAAGGAGCCGCGGCACCTGCGGACGCTGCTCGAGGGCCTCGATCGCATCGACTGGTTCGAGGTCCGCAGCGAGGGCCTGGGGGACCTCTACGAGGGCCTGCTGGCCAAGAACGCCGGGGAGCTCAAGTCCGGCGCGGGTCAGTACTTCACGCCGCGCCCGCTGATCGACTGCATGGTCGCGCGGCTGCAGCCGCGGCCCGGTGAGGTGATCCAGGACCCCGCGGCGGGCACCGGCGGCTTCCTGGTCGCGGCGCACCGGTGGATGCGCGCGCAGCACGACGACTTCGCGGGCCTCGATGCCGGGCAGCGGCTGTTCCAGCGCCGGGACGCGATCGTGGCGATGGAGCTGGTCCCGGACGTGCTGCGGCTGCTGCGGATGAACCTGATGCTGCACGACATCGCCGGCCGGGTGGCGCTCGGGGACGCGCTGTCGAGCGCGGGGGCCGGGCTCGGGCCCGCGGATCTCATCCTCAGCAATCCTCCGTTCGGCAGCAAGAAGGGCGGCGGGGGCCCGTCGCGGGCGGACCTCGAGCATCCGAGCGCCAACAAGCAGCTCGGGTTCCTGCAGCACGTCTATCGCGGCCTGCGGCCGGGCGGACGGGCGGGGGTGGTGGTGCCGGACAATGTGCTGTTCGAGGAGCACACCGGTCGCCAGGTCCGCGCCGAGCTGATGGACCGCTGCGACCTGCACACGGTGCTGCGCCTGCCGACGGGCATATTTTATGCGCAGGGGGTGAAGACCAATGTGCTGTTCTTCACCCGCGGCGAGCGCGAGCGCGGCAGCACCCGCGAGGTGTGGTTCTACGACCTGCGCAGCGGCATGCCGAGCTTCGGCAAGCGCACGCCGTTCACGCGCGAGCAGCTGGCGGGCTTCGAGGCGGCGTACGGAGAGGACCCGCGGGGACGCGGCGAGCGGCGGGAGCACGAGCGCTGGCGTCGCTTCAGCCGCGCGGAGATCGGCGAGCGCGGCGACAGCCTCGACATCGCGTGGCTCGGCGACGGCGGCGCGGAGGGCGAGGAGGTCGGGGATCCGGCGGCGCTGACCGCCGGGGTGCTGGCGCTGCTGCGCGCCGCGGCGGCCGAGATCGAGGCGCTGCAGGCCGAGCTGGGCGGGGACGCGGGGCCGTGACCGGTCGGTGGCCGATCCCCGCGAGCTGGCGATGGGCGCGGGCCGGGGAGCTGGCGGCGGTGGTCGGCGGGGGCACGCCCCGGACCGGTGACCCCGACAATTTCACGTCGGTGCGCGCGGGGGCGATCGCCTGGCTGACGCCCGCGGACCTGGCCGGGCACGAGCGCACCTATGTCACCCACGGCGCCCGTCACCTGACGCCCAAGGGGCTGCGGGCCAGCGCGGCGCGGCTGCTGCCGGTCGGCAGCGTGGTGCTCTCGTCGCGCGCGCCGATCGGCCGCTGCGCGATCGCTGCGGCGCCGCTGTGCACCAGCCAGGGCTTTCGTAGCTTCGTGCTGCGCACGCCGGAGGTCCTCCCGGAGTACTTGCATTTGTATCTGCGCGCGGCGACGCGGTACGCGCATTCGCTGGCCAGCGGCAGCACCTTCAAGGAGCTGTCCGGATCGAAGGCGGCGGCGATGTGGGTCCCGGTCGCGCCGATCGCCGAGCAGGCCAGGATCGTCGCCCGGGTCGGCGCGGCGCGGGCCCGCTGCGCGCGCGCGCAGGCGCTGCTGGACGGGGCGCCGGCGCTGCTGGCGAGGCTGCGCCACGCGATCCTCGACGCGGGCCTGCGCGGGCCGTGGGCGCTGGCGGCGGTCGGCGACGTGGCGCGGGTGCAGGCGGGCTTCGCCTTCAAGAGCGCCTGGTACCGCGACGCCGGGGTGCGGCTGCTGCGGGGCGTCAACGTGGCCCCGCAGCGGACGCGCTGGGATGACGCCGTGTATCTGGAGCCCGGGCGGGCGCGCGAGCATTCGCGCTACAGCCTGTCGGCCGGCGACATCGTGATAGCGATGGACCGCCCGCTGATCGCGGAGGGCCTGAAGGTGTGCCGGATCGCGGCGGATGAGCTGCCCTGCCTGCTGGTCCAGCGGGTCGCGCGGCTGATCGTCGGGGATGCGGTGTCGGCGGAATATCTGTACCTTTATCTCCAGAGTCGAGGATTCATCGCGCACCTGGACGCGCGCGCGACCGGCACCCAGCTGCCGCATGTGAGCGCCGACGACATCGCGTCGGCGCGGCTGCCCGTCCCGCCGCTCGCGGAGCAGCGAGAGATCGTGCAGGCGGTCGCGCGCCGCCTGGGGCGCCTCGCCCGCGCGACGCAGCTGCACGCGGGCCTGCGCGGCGCGCTCGCGGACGTGGAGCAGGCGGTGCTGGCGCGGGCCTTTCGCGGCGAGCTGGGTGGCGAGGTCTGTTCGGCCCGCGGCGCTCCGTGATAAGCACCGGCGATGCAACTTCGCTCCGCCTCGCTTCCGTGTGCCTCGCTTGCGCTCCTGCTGTCCGCCTGCGGCGACGACGGCGGCGGTGCCACGTCGGTCGGGACCGACCCCACCCTCACCCCGGAGACCAGCAGCACCGGCGCCTCCACGCCGACCACGGGTGAGCCGGCGACGACCAGCACGTCGACGACCGGCACGCCGACGACCGGCACCGCGAGCGACGCTTCCAGCGGAAGCGTCAGCGCCACGAGCTCCGGCTCGACGGCCGACCCGTCGGTCGGCACGACGACGAGCTCCGGCACGACGACGAGCGGCTCGACGACGGGCGGCACCACGACGGGCGGCGAGACGACTGGCACGTCGGCCGACACCGAGCCGGCGTGCCTCGAGGGCACGATCGTGTGCGACGGCGAGACCTCGCAGACCTGCGATGGCATGGGCGGCTTCAAGGACGTCGTCGCCTGCGAGAACGTCTGCATCGACGGCGTCGGCTGCAAGCTGTGCGTGCCGGGCGTCGGCGAGTGCATGGGCGACAAGGCGCTGAAGTGCAACGACCAGGGCGACGGGAAGGACGAGGTCGAGGCCTGCGACCCGGTCCAGGGCGTCGTATGCGACGCCGACCAGGGCGCCTGCGCGGGCGCGTGCTCGGCCGCCAGCCTCGGGCTCAGCTACATCGGCTGCGACTATTACCCGACCGTCCTCCAGCAGCACGACTCCTACAACGGCGGCGGGAACGTCTTCTCGGTCGCGGTCGCCAACACCTCCGACAAGGTCACCAAGGTGACGATCACCCGCGGCGCCAACGCCGTCGCCACGCAGATGGTCGCCGCCAAGTCGGTGCAGCTCATCACCTTGCCGTGGGTCAACGAGCTGACCAAGGGCCAGGGCCCGAGCGTGGTGGTGGCGGACGGCGCGTACCGGCTGCGCAGCGACAACCCGGTGACCGTCTATCAGTACAACCCGCTGGCCGCGACGACCACCAACGACGCCTCGGTGCTGCTGCCGACCAACACCTGGACCGGCAATTATCTGGTCGCCGCGTGGCCGACGTGGAGCAACTCCTACCCGGGCTTCTACGCCGTGGTCGCGCGTCAGGACGGGACCAAGGTGACGCTGTTGCCGTCTGCGACCGGCAAGAGCATCAAGGCCGGCGGGGGCGTGGCGGCCGACGGCACCGGGGTGGTGATGCTGAACGAGGGCGACGTGCTGCAGGTGATGAGCGCGGCCAACGACGTCACTGGCACGATCGTCCAGGCGGACAAGCCGGTGCAGGTGTTCGGCGGTCATGAGTGCACCAACGTGCCGCTCAACGTCGCCGCCTGCGATCACCTCGAGGAGTCGATGTTCCCGATCGAGACGCTCGCCAAGGAGTACTTGATCGCGCCGATGGTCCAGACCCCGAACGAGCAGCTCGACAAGGGCCAGGTGATCCGCGTGATCGCCAGCGAGGACGCGACGACCCTGGTCTTCAACCCCGATCTGCCGGTCAACAAGAACCTCGCCAAGGCCGGCGACTTCGTCGAGATCCCCTCGACCGCCGCGAAGTTCCTGATCACGGCCGACAAGAAGATCCTCGTGTCGCAGTACATGGTCGGCCAAAACGGCGGCTACGGCAACGGCGACCCGGCGATGCTGCTCGCCGTCAACCCGCTGCAGTGGCGCAAGAGCTACCTCGTGCACGCGCCGACCAGCTGGAGCGCGAACTACCTCGACCTGATGGCCAAGACCGGCGCCGCGGTCCTGGTCGACGGCAACGCGGTCGCGGCCTGGCAGCCGATCGCGCAGACCGGCTACTCGCACGCGCACGTCAAGCTCAGCAACGCCGGCAACGGCACCCACAGCATCACCGCCGACCAGGGGGTCGGCGTCGCGGTCTACGGCGTGCAGAACTCGGGCAGCTACTGGTACCCCGGCGGCCTCGACCTCGACCTCATCCCCCAGTGACAGCGCGACCAGGGCCGCACCCGCGGCTCCATGGTCCAGGCGCGGCCGCTCAGTGCGTCAGTCTCGGCGGCGATCGGTCCCTGAGGCGGGCGAGGGCCGCGCTGACGCGCCCGCAGAGCAGCATGACCCGACGATCGGCGGACTCGGCGGCGAGGCTCTGCTGCTGCAGCTGCGTCGTTCGATCGGTGAAGCCCTCGAGCATGAAGCGGCGCTCGCGACCGAGCAGCTCGAGGTAGGGCAGACCTATCGTCACCGCGTCGAGGAAGGCCGTGGCCGTCGAGATCGCCAGCACCGGGGCGAGCGCGTGCTGGTGGGTGCTGGCGTGCCCGGCGATCCGCTCGAGCTGCGCGCGCAGCACGGCCAGGCCCGCGGCGGCGGGCGGGCCCGGCTCGAGCAGCGGGGCGGCCGCGACCTCGCGGAAGCGTCGCCGAGGCGGGTGCTCGTGCAGCATCCGGACCCGCCCCACGCCCTCGAGGCGGATCACCCGCCGCTCGTCGTCGAGCGGGGTGTGTCGCATCATTCGACCGAGGCCGAAGACCACCTCGAACGCCGGCTTGCCGCCCGCGTCGCGCTCCCGGGGGCGCAGGAGCGGGACGCCGAGCTGCAGGTCGTGCTCACGGATGAAGTCGACCAGCTCGCGCTCTGCCGGGTGGATCACGTTGAGGGGCAGCACCATGCCCGGCACCAGCACGACGCTGGACACCGGCAGCACCGGCAGACGCTCCAGCGCCGTCATTGACACTGCCATCGACATCTGACTGTCCATGACACATCCGGGGCGGGTGGCCAGCGCCCTCGACCGCCCGAGCCTGTGCTTGCGCGGGGCGACGGCGCGGGCGTACCTTGGAGCGATGCAGGTCTGCCCGTCGTGCGCCCGCCATGTGTTCCCCGACGCGTCCGGATGTCCGTTCTGCGGCGCTCGTCTGCGGGCGATCGTCGCGCCCACGGCGTCGTTCGGGCTGGCACTCGGGCTCGCCCTCAGCGGCTGCGGCGACCGGGCCAGCGACTCGAGCCCGGGCGATTCTACCGGCCCGAGCTCGAGCACGGCGAATGATGGGACAGGCACCGGGCTCACCAGCACCGGCGGGCCGACGACGGGGAGCGGGGCGACCGGGACGGGCACTGGTACGGGCACGGGGACCGGGACCGGCAATACCAGCGACGCGACCACCGGCCCCGCGACGACGACGGAAGACCCGAGCGGGGGTTCGACCTCGACGGGCGCGACCGGGGACGCGACCGGCGACACCACCGGTGATACTACCGGCTTCGACACCACGAGCTCGACCGGTGATGCCACCGGCTCGAGCACCGTCGAGGACAGCTGGGACACGCTGCCGCTGCCCTACGCCGGGGCGATGCCGGACGACGGCGATTCGTTGTAAGGCGCGCGCTCCGGGCAATGTCGGCATGCTCGGCCATGTCGGCACCATCGGTCATGTCGGCATGATCGGTCATGTCGGCATGCTCGGGCATGCTCGGTCATGTCGGCCGTGTCGGCCGTGTCGGCCGTGTCGGTCATGTCGGCAGTATCGGCATGCTCGGCGCAATCGGCGTTCCGGCGCCGGTGGGCTGCTCGGCGCGGCTGCTGCGGGGCTCGTCGATGTGCACGGGCCCGTGGCGGGCGCGCATCTCCGGATCTTTGTGCTCGCGGATCAGGCGAAAGAGGCCGTGGTCGAAGGGCTCGCCGGGCGCGGCGCTCACCGGCTCGATGCGCTCGCGCAGGCCCTCGCGGTCGAGCTCGAGCGCGCGGTGGTGGCACATCGGGTTGTTACCGGGGCGGCCGAGCAGCGGCTCACTGACGGAGGTGCAGCCGCCGAGGCACACCGGCGCGTAGTAGCAGCTCGCGCACAGGCCCCACAGGGTGTCGACCCCGCGGCCGCGGTTGTGGGCGAGCTGCGGCGCGCGCTCCCAGATCGCGGCGAGGCCGTGCTCGCGCCATTGACCGCCGTTGTTGGCGGCGCCGCCGAGGCTGGGGCAACCCTTGAGCTTGCCGTCGCTCTCGATGCCGAGGGCGGCGACGCCGGCCTGGCAGCCGAAGTAATGCCCGCGTGAGGTCGAGCTGCGGCGCAGGCGGGACTCGAGCGGGCCGAAGTAGCCGAGGCTGTTGCCGGGGTAGAGCTTGACGCCGAGGGCGGCGCATCGCTCGAGCAGGCGCTCGAGGATCGTGAACATCTCGGGGACCTGGAACGGCTGCAGGAGGATCTCCGGGTGGTCGGCGGCGACGCCGTGCGCGAGGGTCAGCTGCAGCTGCCAGGTGTGGATGCCCTCGGCCGCGACGAGCTCGAGCAGCGGCTCGAGGTCGTGCAGGGTGCGGGCGTTGATCTGGGTGTTGCAGGCGACCTGCGAGCCGGCGCTCCGCAGGTGGCGCAGCGCCGCGATCGCGCGCGTCCAGCTGTTCGGGCGCCCGCGCAGGACGTCGTGACATGGCTGCAGGCCGTCGATGGAGACCGACACGCTCTGCACGCCGGCCGCGACCAGGTCCTCTGCGATCGCGGGGCCGAGGTTGTAGCCGCCGGTGGTGAGGGTCGCGGTCATGCCGCGCGCGCGAATTGCCCGGACGATCGGCAGCAGGTCGGCGCGCAGGTAGGCCTCGCCGCCGATCAGGGTGACCTCGCCGACGCCGGCCGCGGCCAGCTCGTCGACCAGGCGCAGGCTCTCCGCGGTGTCGAGCTCGGAGGGGCGCCGCTTGCCCGAGCGCGGGCCACAATGGATGCACTTCTGATCGCAGGCGCTGGTCAGCTCCCACACCGCGTGACGCGGACGCGGCGGCTCGCCCGGCGCGAGCGGCAGCACCCGGCGCGTCCGCGTCGGCGCCGCGAGCGGCTCGCCCGGCAGGACCGGGAGGCGTGGGAGGTCACGGCGCACCGCGGCATCGTACGCCCGCGTCGGGTGCCTGTCTTGTGCGCCACCCGGGGATCCGCTAGCTGTGGTCGGTGCTCGCCGCGCGGCTCCTGGTGCTCCTCGCGCTCGCGCCGGCGTGCGCCGATCCGGGCGACGCGGCCGACGGAGACACGAGCGACGCGGCGACGACCGTCATGGCGGCGCCGCCCGTGGAGTTCTGGCTACCGCTGCTGTGCGGCACGCGGGCGGAGGTGGGGCAGGGCAACTTCAGCGACTTCAGCCACAAGGGCCTCGCTAGCCACGCCTTCGACCTCCTGCTCGCGCCCGACACCCCGGTGGTGGCGATGGCGGCGGGGGTGGTCGTGCACGTGCGCGACGAGACCCGGCCCGGCGACCCCTGCCACGAGGGCGGCGACGAGTCGTGCTTCGACCTCGCCAACCTCGTGGTGCTCCGCCACGTCGACGGGACCCTGACGCTTTATAAGCACCTCAACGAGGCGCTGGTCGCCGAGGGGGCGGAGGTGGAGCGGGGGGCGCTGCTCGGGCGCTCGGGCTCGACCGGCTGGTCGACGCGGCCGCACCTGCACGTGATGCGCATGGCGGACTGCGGGGGCAGCAATTGTCAGTCGCTGGCGCTCGAGTTCGTCGAGGCCGGCGTGCCGGTGACCGGCGACTTCGTCGCCGCTGCGCCGTGCCCGTGAGGGTCAGGCGCCGACGCGAGGGGCGAGGCGCCGTCACCCCACCATGAGCTTGGCCTCGGGGAACGAGACCTGGGTCTGGCGGGGCGTGCCGAGGGCGAGGGCGAGCGAGACCGGGCCGACGCGACCGATGAACATGGTCATGACGATCGCCCACTTGCCGAAGGCGTCGAGCTCGGCCGTGGCGCCGAGCGAGAGGCCGACGGTGGCGAGGGCGCTGACCGTCTCGAAGATCACCTTGTCGAAGGGGAGGCTGTGGGTCGAGAGCAGCAGGAAGATGACGAGCACCGCGAGCATCGTCGCCAGGGTCATGATCGTGGCCGCCCGGTAGATGATGTCGTGCGGGATCGTGCGGCGGAGCAGCAGCGCGCGGCCCTGGTTGCGCAGCAGCGCCGGGATCGCCGCGAGCAGCACCGCGAAGGTCGTCGTCTTGATGCCGCCGCCGGTGCTCCCGGGGGACGCGCCGATGAACATCCACACGATCATCATCAAGATCGTCGAGTGCTCGAGCCCCCCGTAGTCGAGGGTGTTGAAGCCCGCGGTGCGCAGCGAGACGCTCTGAAACAGGGCGTTTAGCAGCTTCTCGCCGACGGAGGGCAGGGCGTGCAGCGACGCGTCCCACTCGGTCACGGCGTAGAGCAGCATACCGCCGATGGTCAGCCCCAGCGAGGTGATGAGCACGACCCTGGTCTGGAGCGACTGGCGCCCGGACTTGCCGCGCAGCTTGAGCCACAGCGCGGCGAGCACGGTGAAGCCGAGCCCGCCGAGGGTGATCAGCACCATGTGTACGCCCTGCACGAAGGCGTCGCGCTGGAACTGGATCAGCGAGTCGCTCCAGAGCGAGAAGCCGGCGTTGCAGAACGCCGAGATCGCGTGGAAGACCCCGCGCCACAGCGCCTCCAGCGGCTCGTAGCCGTAGTGGTAGTGGAAGGTGAGGGCGAGCAGGCCGGCGCCGACGGCCTCGATCAGGAGGGTCGAGATGACGATGAAGCGGGTGAGCTCGTAGGCCGAGCCGGGGCTGGCGAGGTCGAGCACCTCCTCGAGCGCCTGCTCGCCGCGCAGCGCCAGGCGCCCGCCGAGGAGCACGGTGGCGAAGGTCGAGATGACCATGATCCCGAGGCCGCCGAGCTGGATCAGCAGCAAGATGACGATGTGGCCGAAGGTCGAGAACGCCACCGGTGTGTCGAGGACGATCAGGCCGGTCACGCAGGTCGCGCTCATCGAGGTGAACAGCGCGTCGAGGAACGAGACCGAGTAGGACCCGGCGGCGGCGGCAGGCGAGGTCAGCAACACCGCGCCGAGGCCGGCGAGGCCGGCGAAGGTCGAGAGGATCAGGAGCGCCGGGCGGGTGTAGAAGCTGCGCAGGAGGTCGGCGAAGACCTCGCTGCGGGCCAGCATCAGCGCGAGGACCCCGGCCTGAGCGGCCCCCAGCAGCAGCAGCAGCGCCGGGAAGCTGTCGAGCGCCGACGGCAAGCCGAGCGCGAGCAGCAGCCCGAGCGCGACCAGGTAGCGCCGCCGCTGGCGCAGGGCCCTGAGCAGGAACGGCGCGGTCAGGCCGAGCACGCCGATGTCGAGCGCGAGGCACACGTAGCGGGCCGAGGTCGACTCCGTGAGCACGAAGCCGCCGACCGCCGTGGTCGCCAGGACCGAGAGCATCAGCAGATGACGGGCAGCGGGGCCATGGCGGGCCATCCAGAGGTCGCTGTCGTCCCGGGTCTTGCCGCGCCGTTCGCGGGGGCTTCGCGCGCTGAGGGCGAACAGGTGATCGCCGAGCAGCAGCAGGTCCCACAGGATCACGGCGCCCGCGAGCGGCGCGTTCTGGGCGAGCAGGGGGACGAAGACGCCGATATGGAGCGTAAGGAGCAGCGGGAACGCGGTCGTCGCCCAGCGCCGGCCCGCCAGGAGCCCGAGCGCGCAAGCCACGGTGACCAGCGCGACGGTGACGCTGTAGAGCGCGCCGAGGCTGGCCCCGCTCGGCACCGTGAGCGCGAGGAAGCTGCCGGACATCGCCTCGCCCGCCATCACGCGCTCGCCGAGGATCGCCAGCACGGCGGCGCCGACGAGCCGCGCGGCCTGGAGTCGGCGCAGGGGGCGAGGCGCCGCTGCGCTCATGGCCGCGGCTCCATCGCGTCACAAGGGGCGCGGGGCCGTCGCCGGGTCCGCGGGCATGAAGGGGCTGGGGAAGGAGCGAGCACTTGCCGATTTGTGTGAGGCTACAACATCGCAGCGAGGGCTCGCGGCGCCCGCCGCATCCTGACAAGTCGATGATCAGGATTCTGTAAAATTCCCCGCCGGGGCCATGAGGATGGGTGATAAGCTGGTCGCCGTGTCGCGTATCACGCGCATCCTGCCGCGATTGGGGCGGGTGCTCATCGGCCAGGGCGCAGCAGCCCCGAGAGAGCCGAGTGCGCGTGGGACGCCGCGGCGTTGGGCGCCCCTCGGCGCCTACGTCGGCGCGCTGGCCCAGGCCGTCGTCACGACCGTCGTCGCCGAGCTGCTCTTCAGCCACGTCAGCCACGTCGAGCGGGCCGACATCATCCTGCTGTACATCCTCGGCGTCATGGTGGTGGCCGCGCGCTGCGGTCGCGGGCCGGCGATCGTCTCGGCGGTGCTCAGCGTCGCGGCCTTCGATCTGTTCTACATCCCGCCGTACTTGACCTTCGCGGTCAGCAACAGTCGTTACATCCTGACCTTCACGGTCATGCTGATCGTCGGCCTCGTGATCTCCGCCTTGACCGAGCAGATCCGCGTGCAAGCCCAGGAGGCCCAGACCTCGGAGCTGCGCGCGCGCAGCGAGGAGCTGCGCAGCTCGCTGCTGAGCTCGGTGTCTCATGACCTGCGCACGCCGCTGGCGGCGGTGACCGGCGCAGCGAGCACGCTGCTGACCCAGGGCGACGCGTTGCCGGCGACGACCCGGCGCGACCTGCTGCAGGCGATCTACGAGGAGGCGACCCGCCTCGGGCGCCTGGTCGCCAATCTGCTGGACATGACGCGGCTCGAGTCGGGGACCCTCGCGCTGCGCAGGGAGTGGACGCCGATCGAGGAGCCGATCGGGGCGGTGCTCGGCTACCTCGAGGCGCAGCTGGGCGCGCGCGACCTTCGAGTCACGATCGCCGGCGGCCTGCCGCTGCTGCTGCTGGACGCGGTGCTGGTCGAGCAGCTGCTCGTCAACCTGATCGAGAACGCCATCAAGTACGGCGGCGGCGGTCCCATCGAGATCCGGGCGGAGCTCGTCGGTGATGACGTGATCCTCGAGGTCGCCGATCACGGGCCCGGGATCCCGAGCGGCTCCGAGGACCGGATCTTCGAGAAGTTCTACCGCGCGGCCCAGGGCGGCGCGAGCGGCGGGGTCGGCCTGGGGCTGGCGATCTGTCGCGCGGTCGCCACGGCTCACGGGGCCCGCATCGCGGCCGGTCATCGGCCTGGCGGCGGCGCGGTGTTTCGCGTGACCTTCCCGCGGGGGGACGCGCCGCCCCCGTTGCCCGACGAGGTCGCGGCGACCGTGCCGGAGTCCGCGACGTGAACAGCCCCAGCCCGTTGATCCTGCTGATCGAGGACGAGCCGCAGGTCCGCCGCTTCCTCCGACCGACGCTCCACGCCGAGGGCTATCGGCTGGTCGAGGCGGAGACGGCGGCGAGCGGCCTCCAGCAGGCCAGGACCCGCAACCCCGACCTGTTCCTGCTCGACCTGGGGCTCCCCGACGGGGACGGCATCGACGTCACCCGTACGCTTCGCACCTGGACGGCGGCGCCGATCATCGTGCTGTCGGCCCGCGGTCAGGAGGTCGACAAGGTCCAGGCGCTCGACGCCGGCGCGGACGACTACCTGATCAAGCCCTTCGGGGTCGCGGAGCTGCTCGCGCGGCTGCGGGCGGCGCTGCGTCGCGCCGCCCGCGTCTCGCCGGAGCCCGGCGAGCCGGTGCTCCGCTTCGGCGACATCCGCCTCGACCTCGCCCGCCGCGAGGTCCATCGCGGCGATGTCCCGGTCCGCCTCACGCCCCACGAATACAAGCTGCTGAGCGCGCTCGCTCGCCATGCCGGCACGGTCGTGACCTACCGCCAGCTCATGCTCGAGGTCTGGGGACCCGCCTCCGTCGAGCACACCCACTACTTGCGGGTCTTCATGGTCCAGCTCCGACAGAAGCTCGAGGCCGACCCGACGAGGCCGCGCTGGTTTATGACGGAGGCCGGCGTCGGCTATCGGCTGCGCGACGAGTAGCGTCAGGAGGCCGCGGTCTGGCGTCGGCTCAGGTGCCGGCTCAGGTGGGCCTCGAGCGCGATGACCTCGGGGATCGCCGGGGCGCCGCGTCGCTTGACCAGGTGCACCCGCAGCGGCGGCAGGTCGATGATCGGCACCGCGACCGTGCCGGGCGGGGCGGGGATGTACGCGTTGACGACCGTCAGCCCGAGGCCGAGCGCCGCGTAGTGCGTCATCAACTCCCAGCCGTCGACCTCGACGGCGACCCGCAGCTCCCCGCCCAGCGCCGCCGCCAGCGTCGCCCGGTGGCTGCGCGGCGCCGGCGGGAGGATCAGCGGGCGACCGGCGAGCTCGCGCACCCGCAGCCGCCGGCGCCGCGCCAGCGCGTCGCCGTCCGGGACCACCGCCACCTGTCCGACCTCGAGCACCAGCACGCTCACCAGCTGCGCGTCGGCCTCGAGCAGCGAGGTCAGCCCGAGGTGCGCACGGCCGCTGCGCACGGCCTCGGTCGTGGCCGCCCGGTCCTCGGTGCGCAGCGAGAGCGGGGACCTCCAGCCGCGCAGCGCCTGGCCGAGGAGATAGAGCTGCAGCGCTCGCCCGGCGCTGAGCACCGGGGTCGTCGCCGCCGCGCCGGCCTCATGCGCCGCGAAGCGGTCGATCGCGGCGAGCACGTCGCGCGCGAGCACCTCGACCTGCTCGCCGCGCGGGGTCAGCCGCAGCTTGCGACCCTCGAAGCGGTAGAGCGGCCCGGCCCAGGCCGCGAGCTGCTTGACCTGGGTGTGCAGGGCCGGCTGCGACGCGTGCAGGCGCGCCGCGGCGGCCGTGAAGCCGCCGGTCTCGATCACGGCCAGGAAGGCGCGGAGCCAGTCCAGGCGGAGCTGCGTTGCATCCATTTTTTGAAGTTACCATCCAAAAGCAATCGTGTACATGGATGCTCGGCGGCCGCAATTTGCTGGCATGTATCGCATCGGAATCGACATCGGCCGCGTCATCATCGGGCCCGTCCTCAACGGACGGGCCGACACCAGCTTCCTCGGGTCTCGCCTCGCGGACGCGCTGCACACACCGCCTGCGCCGGGCGCCCTCGCCGGGGTCGCGGCGCTGGTGGCCCGCACGGACGGCCACGCCTGGCTGGTGTCCAAGTGCGGGCCCGGGGTCCAGGCGAAGACCCGGGCCTGGCTCGACCATCACGAGTTCTGGGCGCGCACGGGCATGCATCGCAGCCACCTGCGCTTCTGCCTCAAGCGCCCGGAGAAGGCCGTGCACGCGCGCGAGCTGCGGCTCACGGCGATGATCGACGACCGCGTGGACGTGCTGGTCCACCTCGACGGCATCGTCCGCGACCGCCTGCTGTTCGGCGAGCAGGACCGGCCGGCGCCGGCCTGGGCCACGCCGGTCCTCGACTGGGCGGCGGTCGGGGCGTGGGCGGATCGCTGCTGGCCCGAGACCTCGGCCGCGTGAGGGCGGAGCCGTGGCGCGGCGGTCGGGCTCGATCCGCCGCGGCGCCGCGGATCGATTGACAGGGACGCCGCGCTCCGGGTCTCATCATGGTCATGGGCCCGGTCGTCGCTGCGTTGCGGGTGTGGTGTGGGCTCGTCCTCGCGGCGTGCACCGCGAGCGCGCCGGCGGGCGATGCGGCGGCGGTGGTGCCCGCGGCGGTCGTCGTGCCGGAGCCCGTCGCGGCGCCCGAGCCCGTCGACGTGCCGACGCCGAGCGTCGCGCCGCCGGTGCGGCCGGAGCTGCTCGCGCTCGCCGAGGCCCGCCTGCGGTTTCGCGCGCGCGACTATGCGGGCGCTTGGGCGCTGCTCGAGCCGATCGTCCAGACCGTGCAGAGCGACGGCGGCTTGCTGTGCGAGGCCGGTTATCTGGCGCACCACGCCGGACGTGGGGCGCGCGCGGAGGCGCTGCTGCGTCAGGGGATCGCGGCGCTGAGCCGCGACAACACCCGCCCCGGGCGGAGCAGCCGGGCGATGTGCCTCTACAACCTCGCGCTGGTCCACGAGGCCGGTGGTGCGCTCGGGGAGGCGATCTGCGCGCTGCGCCGCTCGGAGGCGCTGCGCACCAACGGCACGGTGACGCGCAAGCGCAAGGCGCTCGAGGCCGCGGTGAAGGCGACGAACTTCCGCTGCCAGACCGGTCGGGTCGCCCGTCAGAAGGACGTGCGCGCGCTGGCCAGCGAGTACGGCGCCGCGAACAAGCTCGAGGTCACGAGCCTCGATCGCCGCGACGCGGGCGAGTTCGTGGTGCACACCGTGCACCTCGATCCGGGCGAGCGCGACGACGGCGACGTCGAGGTGTTCGCGGACGTGCAATACGTGGTGCTCGACCGCCAGGGCCAGCTGTTCCCGCTCGGGGTGCTCGGCTACGACGACCGGACCGTGACGTACTTTCGCAGCAGCGCGAGCTTCCACTTCGTAAGCGCTCACCCGTCGCGGCTCGGCACGCTGGTGCTGTTCTCGCTCGATTCCTGGGGCCGCGGCGACTGTCAGCACGTGGAGAGCAGCAACGAGATCTCGAGCTCCGATCACAGTGAGCTGCTGATGTGCCGGTTCGTGGCGGCGCCGGAGGGCGGAGACGTCGCGTGCGCCCAGGTCCCGCTCGGCGCGTGGGAGCACGCGGACGCGGAGGACTTCGAGGACGACGGCTCGAGCGGCGCCCAAGGAGCGAGCGGGGAGAGCAGCTCCGGGGGCGCGGCGGCGCGGGTGACGGAGTGGGGCGCGCGTGTGGGCTACACGATCGACGAGGCGGCTGGCGCGTTCGTGTTCACGCTCGAGCGCGGCGCCGAGGAGACGGCGGCGGCGCTCGATCTGCCGGACGGACGGATCGAGATCGAGGCGCTGTTCGAGCGCTACGCCGCCGAGAACGTCGGCCTGGGCCTGTGATCAGGTCACCATGATGTCCGCCGGCTCGTGCCGGAACTCGGGGGAGAGGATCGTCTTGCGCACCCCGTCGATGGCGACGTCGAGCTCGAGGATGTACGGGCCCCCGAAGGGGTTGAAGGCCGGGCCGACCAGCTCGCTCGCCCGCGACAGGTCGAGGTTGCCGAGCTTGTAGCTGATCTTGAGCTCGACCCCGGGGACCACCCGCGCGTCCCACGGCGTGTAGCTGCTGGCGCCGGCCGTCCACTGCGTCGGCAGACGCAGCGTCGAGCTCCCCGCCACGCGCCGGGTCGCCGGGTCGAGCACACGGACCGCCTCGACCCGAAATTGGCCGGCGAACTCGCTGCTCACCGCCAGCTGCACCATCGACTGCGTGCACATGTGCCGGTCCGAGTCGCCCGGACGCATCGAGCGCTCCCCGGCGCTCGCGGGGTCCGGGGGCAGCTCGCTGGCCGCGGAGGGCGAGGATGGCGCGGATGGCGAGGAGGGCGAGGATGGGGCCGCGACCGGGTCGGGGCAGTCGCTGCGCAGCTGGACCGAGGCGACGGCGACCCGGAAATCGCGGCCAGGGGCCTCGGGCGGCGGCGTCTCTGCGCCCGTCGGGTCGACCGGCAGCGGCGGCACGTAGTGCGACGGCGTCGGGCCATCGACCGGCGGCGGCGCGTGGGACGGGGTGGCGCTGTCCCACCCGGCGCAGGCGGCGAGCAGGAGGAGGACGAGGGGAGCGAGGCGCGGTGTGGACACGATGTCACGATAACGCCGGACGGCGCGCCCGGCCTACAGTCGATCGCGTGGGCATAGTCGGTCGCGCGGTCGCGCGGTCGGCGGTGACGACGCCCGGCGCGCGCAGGAGCGCGTCGGGGCGACGGGTCGTGCGAAGGGTGCCGTCGAAGCGCCCGGACCTGATACGCTGCGCGGGTGATGCGAGCGCGCACCTGGTCGCTGGCGGGGCTGCTGCTGGCGGCGTGTGTCGAGGGGCCCGCGTCGACGCCGGTCGCGGCGACCACGGTGGTCGACCTGCAGGGCGAGCCCGTCGACCCGCTGGCCGGCGCGGCCGCGGCCACCGTGCTGGTGTTCGTCTCGACGCACTGTCCGATCTCGAACCGTTATGCGCCGACGCTGCGCGCGCTGGCCGGGACCTGGGCGGCCAGCGGCGTGCGCATGTGGCTGGTCTATCCCGACCCCGATGACGACCCCGCGGCCATCCGCGCCCATCAGGCCGAGTTCGCGCTGGACCTGCCGACGCTGCGCGACCCGGGGCACCTGCTGGTCGCCCGCGCGGGGGCCCGTGTCACGCCCGAGGCGGCCGTGTTCGGGCCCGGGGCGGCGGCGCCGGCCTATCACGGTCGCATCGACGATCGCGTGCAGGGCTTCGGAAAGATCCGCCCAGAGGCCAGCGCGCACGAGCTGCACGACGCGGTCGAGGCGGTGCTGCGCGGCGACCCGCCCCGGCCGGCGCAAGGGCCCGCGATCGGGTGTTATATCGCGGACCTGCGGTGAGCGCGGGGCGAGCGAGTGTCAGACCTCGGAGCGGCGATGAGAGGCAGCGAAGCATGAGCGTCAGGCAGCGAAGCATGAGCGTCAGGGGGTCCGCGCGGCAGCGAAGCATGCGCGGCGCGCGAAGCCCGGCGACTCCCGGCCTCGCGCTCACGCTGCTGCTCGTCGCCTGCGGCGGTGATCCGCCGGCGAAGAGCGCTGCCCAGCCGACGATGGCCCC
>Ga0075152_10000676_pt1 | contig 24747 bp, 17 predicted proteins | sample JI61114C2DNA_FD_70964 | JGI IMG/M metagenome (GOLD analysis project Ga0075152, IMG submission 70964) | Wastewater effluent complex algal communities from Wisconsin, to seasonally profile nutrient transformation and Carbon sequestration -... | ecosystem: Engineered > WWTP > Effluent > Algae...
CGCGGCATCATCTTGCTCGCCGGCGCCTCGAGCCACAGGTCGTAGGCCCCCGCGCCGTCGGCGTGCAGCTCCAGCGCGCGCAGGCCCTGCTCGGGGCGGGTCGCCTCGCCGACCAGCACCGCCCCCGCGCCGTCGCCGAACAACACCGCGACGTCACGCCCGCGCTCGTTGAACTCGACGCCGGTCGAGTGCACCTCGGAGCCGACCACGAGCACGTTGCGATACACCCCGCAGCGGATCCACGCGTCGGCGACCGACAGGCTGTACATGAAGCCCGAGCACTGGTTGCGGACGTCGAGCGCCGGCACGCCAGGCAGGCCGAGCTTGTGGATCAAGAGGCAGCCGGCGCCCGGGAACTGGTGGTCCGGGCTCAGCGTCGCGAACAGCACCGCGTCGACGTCCTTGACCTCGCGCCCGGCCTGCTCGATCGCCATCCTCACCGCCGGCAGCGCCAGGTCGCTGGCGCCGATGCCCGACTCCTCGATGAAGCGACGCTCCCGGATCCCCGTGCGCTGGTGGATCCACTCGTGCGTGGTCGGCATGATCTGCGCGAGGTCGTCGTTCGTCACGACCTTCGTCGGGACATAGTGGCCGGAGCCGAGGATGGCAGCGCGTCTCTCCATTCCTCCCTGGTTATCGCCGCCGGCTATTTCGTTCAAGATGCGCAGACGCCTGCGCAGATCCTCAAAGAGGCGGACCGGCCGACGTCGCTCGCCCCGCCCGGTCGTCGACCCCAGCCCGTGCCACCGCTCACGCCAGCCGGAGGGCGCGTCCGGCTCCGTCGCCGCCAGCCTCGCCCGCCGACGTCAGACCCCCGAAAAAGCTGAAGCGGGCAGCCAGATGGCCCCCGCTTCAACCTTTTGCGCCTTCTCGAAGTGGAGGCAAGGGGGATCGAACCCCTGACCTTCGCGCTGCCAGCGCGATGCTCTCCCAGCTGAGCTATACCCCCGTGAGGTGTGAACCCACGTTACGGGCTCCGTCGGCGTCAGTGCGGCGGGTGTCTAGCAGCGGCCCGCGGCCACGTCAAGCACGAAGTGCACGCCGGCGACAACCGTCGCCTGGCCCCCTTGCGCGGCCGGGTCGGCCCGCAGCATGATGCGCCCGAGCCTCGAAGCCCGGCTTGCCTCCGTTGGCCGACGTTCGCCGACCATCTCCGGCCTCCTCCGCAGCCTCCGCAGCCTCCTCGTAGCCTCCTCAAGTTTCCCCAAGTTTCCCCATGGACCTCGCTGAACTCTTCGCGCAGGGCGGCCCGCTGATGTGGGTCATTTTGGCGGCCTCGGTCGTCGGGGTCGGCGTGTTCTTCGAGCGGCTGTGGTCGACCCAGCGGGCCAAGGTGCTGCCGCGCTCCTTCGTCGACCGCATCCGCGCGCTGGTGGCCAAGGGTAAGACCAGCGAGGCGCTGCTGCTGTGCGAGGAGAACGGCTCGAGCATCGCCCTGATCATGGCCGCGGCGCTGCGCGCCAACGAGCACAGCATCAGCCGCGCCGAGATCAAGGAGGCCGTCGAGGAGGTCGGTGCCCGCGAGGTCGCCCACATGGACCGTAACGTCGAGATCGTCGGCACCGTCGCCACCATCTCGCCGCTGCTCGGCCTGCTCGGCACCGTCGTCGGCATGATCCAGGTGTTTCGTCAGTTCGTCGTCGCCTACGCGTCCGGCAACGTCGGCCCCGACACCTTCGCCCAGGGCATCTGGCAGGCCCTGATCACCACCGCCTACGGCCTGATCGTCGCCATCCCCACCCTCCTGCTCTACCGCTTCCTGCAGGGCCGCACCGGCCGCATCGTCGGCGAGATGGAGGAGGACGCGATGGGCATCGTCAACCTGCTCGAGGACAGCCGCCGCGGCCGCGCCACCGCGGCCGAGCGGACCGCCGCGGAGCCGGCGCGATGAACTTCCGCGGCGGCCACGGCGGCGGCCTGCGCGGCCGCGGCAAGAACATCATCGACAGCGCCGCCGTCGACCTGACCCCGCTGATCGACGTCACATTCCAGCTCCTGATCTTCTTCCTGCTGACGGCGACCTTCAACACCGACGCCGCCTTCAAGGTCAAGCTGCCCAAGGCCAGCGCCAGCGAGCCCGCCACCGAGAGCAAGTCGATCGTCGTCGAGATCTCCGAGGACGGCCGCTTCGAGATCGACCGCAAGATCGTCGACGAGTCCGAGCTCCAGACCCGCCTGTGCATGGCCGCCAAGGAGTCACAGATCACGACCGTCAACATCAAGGCCGACCAGAACACCAAGCACGAGAAGGTCGTTCAGGCGATGGACGTCGCCAAGGCCTGCGGCATCGAGAAGCTCGGCATCCTCCACCGCCGATGAGCCGCTCACCGGGACTGCCCCCATTGCAGCCCCGCCCGAAATCACCGCAGCTCCGCTCCCCCGCTGGCCATCACGGCGTCAGAACCTCGGCGTCGGCACGCGGAGCGCCGTCGCCACCTCCCGCGCCCGTATCTCCTGCATCTCCCGCTCGAGCCGACCGCGGGCCTCGACCAGCGCATGGAGGACCTCGTCGCGGCCGTTCGACGGGACGATATAGTCGGTCATCAGCTCGATGGCCCGGGTGAGCCCGCCCTTCCCGAACATCTGCCCGCCCGCGAGCACCAGCCCGTCCGGCTGCTCCCTGAGGTTCCCCGCCAGCGCCCCGAGGCTGCGGGCGACATTGACCGCCTGCTGGGCCTGGGTCCGGTCCTTCGCCTGGTTTCGCTTGCGGATCTTGGCGTTGAACGCCTGCCACTCGCGGACCTTCGCCTTGTAGGCCGCCGAGCGCGGGATCTTCTCGAGCTGCTCGGCCTTCATGTCTTCGAACAGCCAATAAGGCTGCATCGGCTCGCTCAGGTCGTCGCCGCTCGATGACCTGCCGCTGACCAGCAGCGCCGCGAGGATCAGGTCGAGGAAGCCCTGCATCGCCGCGTCGCGGGCGCTCATCACCGGCACCACCGCCGGCTCCAGCCACCTGTGGGTCGCCTTCAGGTCCCCGGCCGCGATCCGCTGGATCACCCCGACATCCGTCGTCACCACCAGCTGCCGCGCCACCACCTTCGCGTAGATCGTACGATAGTCCGGAAACTCCAGCGTGCGCGCCCCGCTCACCCGGTCCTTGCCCACCGCGACCGACACCTGCTTCCAGACCATCTCCAGCAGCGCCTCGGCGCGCGCCTCGTCGCTCACCCCCAGCCCGATCGCAAAGCCGATGTCCCGCCCATCCCCCCGGCCCTCCCCGCGGAGCAGCGCGTCCGAGACCGTCAGCGCGAAGCCCCACGTCCCGGTCAGCAGCTCGAGCATCTCGCGCCTCGGCTCGGCGATCTTCAGCGCCACGCCGAGCTCCTGATACAGCCTCCACGGATCCTCGCCGTCGGCGCGCAGCACCTCGTCGAACTCGGCCAGCGCGACCGGCAGCTCGACGCTACCGCCGAACATCAGCACCGGCCGCTCGCCCAGCGCCATCAGCACCGGCGAGGGCTCCGCGGCGTTGCGCAGCACCGCCCGCAGCGCCGCCGCCTCCGCCATCTTCGCGCGGATCGTGCCGACCACCCCGGACGCGCTCGCCGTGAACTCGAACACCACCGGCGACACCCCGCCGAGCCAGCGCTTGCCGAGCTCCAGGACCCGCGCCCGGCGCTCGAGGTTGCCGCGCTCCCACTCGTGCTCGCGCTTGATCTGCGCGCTTAGCCCGGCCACAACGTCGGGCTCGGCCCCGTTGGCCCTCGCCGCCTCGAGCTCTTGCTCCGCCCAGCTCGGCTCCGACCTCGGGGTGGCGAGGCGGTCGCGCTCGGCCTGTAACAACGCCCACGGGTCGACGTAGGCGCTCAGCCCCGGCGCCGGCGCGCCGCCGGCGATCGCCTGCTGGTAGCGCGCCGACGCGGCCAGGCCGCGCGCCGGGTCGATCGTCGCCAGCAGCCGCGCCATGTCGATCGTCGCCTCATCGGGCCGCTCGGTGACGACGAGGAACACGAAGCCGTCGCGCAGCACCACCGCCGACGATGAATCCGCGTCATCCTTGAGCACGAGCCCGCGATCCTCGAACACCGACAGCAAGGGCTCCCCGGCGACGCGATCGATGAAGCCGCGCAGCCGCGCAGGGTCCGAGATCGTCGCATACGCGACGAAGGTCGAGGCGCGCACATCGACCAGCGCCGCGCCCATCGGCCCCCTCGGGTCGACGCCGATCATCGACCACTGCGCCGGGTCGAGCAGGTTGGCGCCGAAGGTGCCGGTCAGCAGCGTCGCACCCTGCTCATAGATCGGCCGAAATTTCGCCACCAGCGCGTCGACATCGACCACCGCCAGCAACGCGTCGATCCCCGCGATGCTCAGCACGACCGCCGTCGTGTCCGGCAACAATTGGACCGGCGCAGTGGCCACCGCCACCGCCCGCACCCCGGTCGCCGCCGACGCCCCCGCCCCCGCAGACGCCGCCCCCGCCCCGGGGACAATGCCGGGCGCCGCGCTAACCGCCACGCCCGGCCGCGCCCGCGGAGCGCAGCCTCCCGCCAGCAGCGCCACCAGCACCCACGTCGCTCCTCGCCAGGCCCGGGCGCTACACATGGCCGCCATCGTACACCACCCGTACATCGTTCGCGTTGGCGGGTGCGCGCATCCTCGCGCCGGCCTGACAGGCCCCGCCCGCGACTGCTAAAACCCGTGGTCGAGCCATGCGCAGCGCCCTCCTGTCCATCTCCACGCTCCTCGCCTGCACCTCCGCGCCCGCCTCGTCCGCGTCATCAGCCGCGGACAGCGACGCGAGCACGACGGTCGACGTGGCGCCGGGCAGCAGCGGCGCTGCGCCCACGAGCACCGGCGAGCCGGGCACGAGCACGACCGGCGACCCGGGCCCGGAGACCGCGCAGATGGTCCACAGCTTCGGCAAGTACACGATGAAGTCGTTCGAGGAGACCGAGCCCTGCGCGCAATGGACCCTGAACAACGACAAGGCGATCTATATCAACACTGTCACGCTGGCCAACGACGGCGGCTTTCACCACTCGAACTGGCTGGTCGTCCCCGAGACCGAGTTTCCGGGCGAGGACGGCTACTTCAATTGCGGGGACCGCGGCTTCAACGAGCTGCAGGCGGCGATCACCGGCACCGTGCTGATCGCCCAGTCGACGCAGTCGCGCTACGAGACCCAGGAGCTGCCGGAGGGCGTGGTGATCAAGGTCCCGCCGCGGCACAAGGTGGTCGCCGGCGTGCACCTGCTGAACCTCAGCAGCGAGGCCCTCGACAGCGAGCTGCGCATGAGCCTGACCCTGACCCACCCCCGCGACGTCGCGACCATCGTCGCCCCGTTTCGCCTCAACTATCAGGACCTGAGGATCCCCGCGCTGACGCAGAGCCGCTTCACCGGCGAGTGCATGCTCGCCGACCCGTACCAGAGCAGCACCGGCGTCGCCCTCGACCTCAAGCTCTATCACGTGCTCCCGCACTATCATTACCTCGGCAACTACTTCTCGATCGAGATCATCGGCGGCCCCCGCGACGGCGAGCAGATCTACCTGCACACCGGCTTCAACGCCGACGGCAACGGCCGCACCTACAGCCCGCCGATCGACCTCAGCGGCGCCCTCGGCCTGCGCTTCACCTGCGGCTACGACAACTGGCGCGACAAGGAGATCAACTACGGCATCGGCGACCAGGAGATGTGCACCATGCTCGGCCTCGCCGACATGCGCGTCATGATGAACGGCTCCGTCGACGGCGGCACAAAGCTCGACGACAGCCAGGACGATATCCTCGAGTTCTCCGGCCCCTGCTCCGTCTTCGCCCTGCCCAAAAGCAACGCCCAGACCATGCCCACCGCCGATGAGCGCGACGCCCCGTTCTACGTCCCGCCCGCCGCCGAGGGCGACATCGACCTCGACCCCGTCAAGCCCTGCCTCGACGTCCCCGCCGACGCCGAGCCGCTCGCCCCCGCCACCCTCGCCAGCCTGCGCGCCACCGTCTTCAACCCGAGCTGCAGCTTCTCCAGCTGCCACGGCGGCAAGTCACCGGCGTCGGTCCGCCTCGACGGCGCCGACCTCCACGCCGTCCTCCTCGGCAAGGCCAGCGCCGACACGCCGATGCCCCTGGTCGACCCCGGAAAGCCCGACAACAGCTGGCTGTATCAGCTGGTGTCGCGCTGCGAGCCCAGCGACGCCGGCGGGAACATGCACACGCACATGCCCTACAACGCGCCGACCCTGCTCGATCCGCGCCTGGTCGCCAAGCTCCGCGCCTGGATCGCCGCCGGCGCGCCAGCCGAGTGAGCCCTCGAGCTCAGGGCCCCTCGCCGAGCACCTGGGCGCGCAGCTGCCGGGCCCAACCCTCGAGGTTGGCGAGCGTGCTGTGCAACAGCTCCGGGCTGTCGGCGATCCCCCGCAGCTGCACCTCGAGCAGCGCGCGACCGCGACGGATCCGCGTCTTCGCGGTCCCGAGCGGGAGGTCCAGCACCGCCCCGATCTCCGCCGCCGTCAGGCCCTCCCAGTAGTGCAGCTCGAGCGCGACCTGATGGTCGACCGGCAGCCGCCGCAGCGCCAACAACAGCAGCCGCTGCTCCTGCCGCGCCGCCAACACCTGCGTCGGCGAGCTCAGCGTGTGCGCCGACTCGACCGCGAGGTCCAGCGGCTCCGGCCCCCTGCGCCGCTCGCGGTAATGCTTGCACAGCACCTTGTAGGCGATCGCAAACAGATACCCGCGAAAGCTCGCCTCCCCGCGAAATCGCTCCCGACCCTCGAGGCACGCGAGGAAGGTCCGCTGGATCAGGTCCCCCTCCCCCTCGCCGACCTTGTTGCGGAAGAACCGGGCCACCCCGGAATAGTGGCGCTCGAACAGCCGCTTCCCCGCCGCCCGGTCGCCCGAGCGCCACGCGTCCACCAGCGCTCCGTCGTCCTCTGCAACCCCCGCGGCCACCGACCGCCAGAGTAGCGGAGTTTCACGCCCGCTCCGAGGCACCGCAGCTCGCGCACCGCCGACCTCCTGCGCGCGCCGCCCCGCCCGTCCAGCGCGGGCCCGCGGACCGCCTCACGGCCGGCGCCGCCCGCCCCGGTCGATGCTATGAAAGCCGGCATGCCCGCCGCGCAGCGACCGATCCGCAAGCTGATGTGTGCCAACCGCGGCGAGATCGCCATCCGCGTGTTTCGAGCCGCCACCGAGCTGGGCATCCGTACCGTGGCGATCTTCAGCCACGAGGACCGCGTCCACCTCCACCGCTACAAGGCCGACGAGGCCTACCTGGTCGGCCGCGGCCGCAGCCCCGTCGCCGCCTACCTGGCGATCGACGAGATCGTCGCGCTCGCCCGCGCACACGACGTCGACGCGATCCACCCCGGCTACGGCTTCCTCGCCGAGAAGGGCGAGTTTGCCCGCGCCTGCCTCGCCGCCGACATCGCCTTCGTCGGCCCCGCCCCGGAGGTCCTCGACACCTTCGGCGACAAGACCGCCGCGCGCACCCTGGCGATCGCCGCCGGCGTGCCGGTGGTCCCGGGCAGCGACGGACCCGTCGGCGACGTCGCGGCCGCGCGGGCCTTCGCCGCCGCCCACGGCTTCCCGCTGATCATCAAGGCCGCGATGGGCGGAGGCGGCCGCGGCATGCGGGTGGTCCGCGCCGCCGACGAGCTCGACGAGGCCTTCGCCCGCGCCAGCTCCGAGGCCCGCGCCGCCTTCGGCGACGGCACGGTCTTCATCGAGCGCTTCATCGCCGCGCCCCGCCACATCGAGGTCCAGATCCTCGGCGACCGCACAGGCGCGGCGCTCCACCTGTACGAGCGCGACTGCTCGGTGCAGCGCCGCCACCAGAAGGTGATCGAGATGGCCCCCGCGATCGGCCTCGACGACAAGGTCCGCGCCGCCCTGCACGCCGACGCGCTGACCCTCGCCCGCGCCGCTCACTATACCAACGCGGGCACCGTCGAGTTCCTCGTCGACCCCGAGGGCCGCCACTACTTCATCGAGGTCAACCCGCGCATCCAGGTCGAACACACCGTCACCGAGGAGGTCACCGACGTCGACCTCGTCCAGGCCCAGATCCGCGTCGCCGGCGGGGCCACCCTCGCCGAGCTCGGCCTCGAGCAGAGCGCCCTCACACCCCGCGGCCACGCCATCCAGTGCCGCATCACCACCGAGGACCCGCTCCAGAGCTTCCACCCCGACACCGGTCGTATCGAGGCCTACCGCTCCGCCAGCGGCATGGGCATCCGCCTCGACGGCGGCTCGGGCTACTCAGGCGCCGTCATCTCGCCACATTACGATTCATTGCTCGTCAAGGTCACCGCCCGCGCCCAGACCTTCTCCGCCGCCGTCCAGAAGCTCCAGCGCGCCCTCGCCGAGTTCCGCGTGCGCGGCGTCAAGACCAACATCCCGTTCCTACAGCGCGTGCTCGCCCACCCCACATTCGTCGCCGGCGAGGTCACCACGACCTTCGTCGACGAGACCCCCGCGCTCTTCGACTTCCCGGTCCGCCGCAACCGCGCCCAGCGAATGCTGCGCTTCCTCGCCGACATCGCCGTCAACGGTCCGAGCACGCCGTGGGCCACCCAGACCCCGCCCGCCGCCGTCGACCCCGAGCTCCCCGCGCTCCCTCCCGGCTCGCCGATCCCCCCGGGCTGGCGCGACCTCCTGCGCGCCGAGGGCCCGGCTGGCTTCGCCAGGGCGGTCCGCGGCCACCGCCCCCTCCTGCTGACAGACACCACCTGGCGCGACGCCCATCAATCTCTGCTCGCGACCCGCGTCCGCACCATCGACCTCCTGGCGATCGCCCCCCAGACCGCCCGCACCCTCGCCGGCGCCTACAGCCTCGAGATGTGGGGCGGCGCCACCTTCGACGTCGCCCTCCGCTTCCTGCGTGAGTGCCCCTGGGACCGCCTCGAGCGCCTGCGCGAGCAGGTCCCCAACATCCCGTTCCAAATGCTGCTGCGCGGCGCCAACGCGGTCGGTTACACCAACTACCCCGATAACGTCGTGCGCGCGTTCGTGCGCGCCGCCTTCGCCCGCGGCATCGACATCTTCCGCATCTTCGACTGCCTGAACTACGTCGAAAATTTGAAGCTCGGCATCGACGTCGTCGGCGAGGCCGGCGGCGTGATCGAGGCCGCGCTCTGCTACACCGGCGACGTCGCCGACCCCGGGCGCCACAAATACTCGCTCAACTACTACGTCGACCTCGCCGGCCAGCTGGTGGGCCTCGGCGCCCACGTGCTCGCCATCAAGGACATGGCCGGCCTGCTCAAGCCGCGCGCCGCGACCCTGCTCGTCGAGGTCCTGCGCGCGACCTTCCCCGACGTCCCGATCCACGTGCACACCCACGACACCGCCGGCACCGGCGTCGCCTCGATGATCGCCGCAGCCCGGGCCGGCGCCGACGTCGTCGACGCCGCGATCTCCTCGATGTCCGGCATGACCTCCCAGCCGTCCCTCGGGGCGATCGTCGCCGCCATGCAAGGCGGCGAGCACGAGACCGGCCTGACGATCGCCGACCTCCAGGTCCTCAACACCTACTGGGAGCAGGCCCGCGGCCTCTACGCCCCCTTCGAGAGCGGCATGCACAGCGGCAGCAGCGACGTATACCTGCACGAGATGCCCGGCGGGCAATACACCAACCTGCAGTTCCAGGCCCGCGCCCTCGGCCTCGCCCACCGCTGGCCCGCCATCAAGCGCGCCTACGCGGCCGCCAACCGGGCCCTCGGCGACCTGATCAAGGTGACACCCTCCTCCAAGGTCGTCGGCGACCTCGCCCAGTTCATGGTCCAGAACGACCTCGACGAGCATCAGCTCGTCGACCAGGCCGAGACCCTCTCGCTGCCGAAGTCCGTGCTCGAGTTCTTCCAGGGCCACCTCGGCCAGCCCCACGGCGGCTTCCCCGAGCCGCTGCGCAGCCGGGTCCTGCGCGGACAGCCGGTGATCGAGGGCCGCCCCGGCGCCTCCCTGCCCGACCTCGACCTCACCGCCCTCAAGGACCAGCTCACCCGCAGCCACGGCCCGACGATCAGAGACGTCGACGTACTGTCCGCCGCCCTCTACCCCGCCGTGTTCGCCGAATACATGGCCTTCCGCGCCCAGTATAGCGACACCGGCAAGCTGCCGACCCGCGCCTTCCTGGCCCCGCTCGGCATCGGCAACGAGCTCAGCGTCGAGATCGAGGAGGGCAAGACCCTCATCGTCCGCCTCATGGCCATTGGGGAGCTCGGCGCCGACGGCCAGCGCGAGGTCTTCTTCGAGCTCAACGGCCAGCCCCGCTCCCTCCGCATCGCCGACCGCGCCGCCTCCACCACAATCGTCCGCCGCGAACGCGCCGACCCGGCCGACCACACTGCCCTCGGCGCACCGATGCCCGGCGGCGTCGTCGAGCTGCGCGTCAAGGTCGGCGACCACGTCCCCGCCGGCGCCGCCGTCGTCGTGCTCTCCGCCATGAAAATGGAGACCGTCGTCGCCGCCCCACACCCCGGCCTCGTCACCCGCATCGCCGTCGCCGTCGGCGACACCCTCGACGCCGGCGACCTCCTATTAAAGCTCGACCCCGACAAGGCCCCGGCCGCCTGATGGACGGGCCGACGACGAGGCTGTCGCTCGACGTCGCGCAGATGTCGACACCGACGTCCTCCGGCGCCCCCTAAAAATCAGGGACCATCCATCCCGCGTCGCGCGTACTCTGCCAGTCATGCGCCGCTCGTCGCTGCTCATCATTGCGTCGTTCTCGTTCCTCGCCGGTGAGCCGACCGCGAGCGGCCGCCGAGGCGGCGCCTTCCTCGAGACCGCGCCGGTCGGACCGCTCACGCCGCCGTCGAGGGGGCCGCATGCGGGCAGCCACGGCGGCACGCTCCTCGCCGACGCGCACGGCCTGCTGGTGGTCGAGCGCAGCGCGGGCCTGGTGCTCCGCAGCGGCCCCGACGGCGCCGCGCGAGCCCAGGTCGCGCTGCACCCGGGCCTCGGCGAGATCGTCAGCGACGGCAAGGGAATGGTCTTCGTCGCCGATCGAGCCGCCGACCGGATCGTCCGCCTGAGCCCCGGCGACGCCGCGGGCACCGGCCTGGCGATCGCGGGCGAACTCGCGCTCACCGAGCCCCACGGCCTCGCGCTGACCCCCGACGGCGCGACCCTGCTGGTCACCAGCGTCGCCGATCACCAGCTCCTCGCCGTCGACACCGCGACCCTCAAGATCCGCTGGCGCGTCGAGCTCGCGCCCGAACCACGCGGGGTCGCCGTCACCAGCGACGGCGCCAGCGCGATCGTCGGATTCCTGACGTCCGGGGCGCTCGCCGTCGTCGACCTCGCCTCCGCGGGCAAGCGCGTCCGCTGGCAATCCCTCAACCCGCGCGACCAGATCGACGTCAAGGTCGACGGGGAGGAAGATGGTATGCCGCCGGAGGTCACGATCCGCGAGGCCCGCAGCCGCTATCAGGTGCCCACCTCCACCGGCAAGCGCTATGCGCGGGTGTTCCCGACGATCGCCCTCGTCGGCGGCGATCGAGTGATCGTCCCGCATCAGGTCGAGACCCCGCAGCTGGTCCGCACCCCCAACGAGAATCAGAGCGACAGCTACGGCGGCCTGACCGAGGCCGCGCCGATCGAGCATCACATGGCGATGCTGCGCTGGCCCGGCGCGCCGCAGGCCGAATCTCTGCTCGCTCGCCTCGACGTCCATCAGCCACGCGCGCTCGCCTACGACCTCGACCGCGACACGCTCTTCGTCGGCGGATACGGCGACGACCGCGTGATCGCCATCGCCGACGTCTCGCAGCAGGCCCCCTACGTCCTGTGGCGCGACCAGCTCGCCAACAGCGCGCGCGACGCCTGCGGCATCGACGGCCTGGTGGTCGCCGGCGAGCGCCTGTGGGCCCATTGCGAGCTCACGCATCGACTTGCCTCGATCGCCCACGCCCCACGGCTCGGGGTCCCATGGACCATGGGCCCGGTCCTCACCCCGGAGACGCGCGGCGAGCTCGTCGCCCGCGGCGCCGAGCTGTTTCGTCGCGGCGGCGATCCAAAGCTGTCCGCCGAGGGCGTGATGGCCTGCGCGAGCTGCCACCCCGAGGGCCGCAACGACGGCCTGACCTGGCGCCTCGGTCCGTCAATTCTCCAAACACCGATCCTCGCCGGGCGGGTCACCGGCACCGCGCCCTTCAAGTGGGACGGCCAGGACCCCGACCTCCAGACCAGCCTCCACCACACCATCGGGCGCCTCGGCGGACGCCCGGACCGGCTCTCCAAAGCCGAACTCGCCGCCCTGAAGGCCTTCATCGCGGCGCTCCCGCGGCCCCGCCCGCGCGCCGCTGTCGACGTCGACGCCGTCGCCCGCGGGCGCACGCTGTTTACCAGCGACGCGCTCGGCTGCGACGCCTGTCACACCGGCGCGACCCTCAGCGACGGAGGCAAGCACGCGATCAAGGGCTCGCTGCCGATGGTCGACACCCCGTCCTTGATCGGGCTCGGCCACTCCGCCCCCTACTATCACGACGGCAGCGCCGACAGCCTCGCCTCACTGGTCAGCGACAAGGCGAGCGTGCACGACATGGTCGACCCCTCCGCCCTGACCGCCCTCTCGCGCCAGCAATCTTCCGACCTGGTCGCCTACCTCGCCTCGCTCTGATCGCCCGGAGTCCGCATGCGCCTCGCCCCGCTCCGCTCCCTGATGCTCCTCGCCGCGACCGCGTGCGCCACCCAGGCGCCGCCGACCTCACCCGAACCACCGCCCGCGCCCGTGCCAGTCACGCAGCCGGTCGCCGCCGCGCCCACGCCGGCGCCCGCGCCCGAGGAGCTCGCCCTCGCGCCCGCGCTGGCGTCGGTCGTGATGACCGAGGTCCTGCTCGACCCGCGCGCCGCCGCGGCGATCACTCTTGATAAAGACGGCGGCGCCCGACTATGGCCAGACCTCGGCGCCTCGGCCCCGTCCCCCGTCATCTTGCCCTTCAAGGAGGTCGCCTGGGTGACGCTCGCGGCCGTCGGCGAGCCTCCGAGCTCCGGCGCCGCAAACGTCGCCCACCACTTCGTCGTCGCCGCGATCGACACCGCCGGCGCGACCCGGGTCGGCCGGGTCGATTGCGACGCCAGGGGCGCCCGCTGGCACACGCTCTTCGAGCTGCCCGCGACCGACCCGCTGCTCGAGATCCACGTCCTCGACGGCGGCGACCGGATCCTCGCCCTCGGCCTCGATCATCGGCTCCGGCTCTATGCTCGTCAGGGCGATGCCCTGTCGATCCTCGACACCCCGAGCTTCATCCCCTGGCAGCTCCGCGTCGCCCAGCGGCCGGGCCTGCCGCCGGCGATCGTCGCCGTGCTCGCAAACCCGGTCCGCGCCCAGCCGATCACCCTGACCGACGATACATTGGCGATCACCGGCGAGGCCCGTCAGGTCGCGCTCGACCAGGGCCCCAATCACAACGACCTCGCCCTCTCCCCAGACGGCACCTTCGTGACCGCCCTGCGCCGGCCCAAGGCCGAGGGCCGCGGGTGGTACCTCGAGCGCATCGACCTCGCCAGCGGCGAGCGACGGTGGCTCGCCGGTGAGGTCGACACCCTCGTCCGCCCGCGCCTGCACCTCGTCGAGCCGAACCGCGCGCTGCTCGAGAGCGGCTCCGGCAAGGGCTTCTGGATCGACCTCTCGACCGCCCAGCTCCCGCCGCCCGGGGTCCCCTTCGACCGCAAGCAGCTCCCCCGCACGCGCACGCAGGTCGTCGCCTCGCCGGGCTCCACCGAGGACACGCGCATGTGGAGCACGGTCGTCGCCGGCACGCGAGTGGTCGCCGACGGTCAGGCGCTGATCGTCGATTCGCTGACCAGCGACGAGCACCTCCGCATCGCGGCCGAGTCGTTTCGCCCGAGCCTCGTCGCCCTCGACGCCACCGGCGAGCGACTCGCGTGGGTCCACTCGGGGCACCTGCTGGTCGAGACCTTCGGCAAGGCCGAGCCGCCGCGCAAGCTCGCCGCGCTCGAGCGCCCTGTGAAGGCGCTCGCCTTCGTCGACCGCGCGCGCCTGCTCCTGGTCGACGACCGCGGCGGCGTCACCCTGCGACGCTTCGACGACGGCGCGACTCTGGGCGCGGTCAAGGCCCTCCCCTCGTGGCTCGGCTGGGCCGCCTATCATTCGAGCGGCCCGGACAGCGGCACCCTGGCGATCATCAGCAAGGCCGAGCGTGATCCGACCGTCGTGGTCCCCGTCGACGCGAGCGGCCTGGGAGCGCATCGCGAGATGAAAGAGTCCGAGCGGGCCGAGTTCGGCATCTTCTCCGCCGAGATCAAGCAGCAGCAAGCGCGGCTGCGCGCGAGCACGGGCGACGACACGCTCGTCCTCGGGCGCATGAACCCGGCCGAGGATCGGCTCTATCTCCTCACCAGGGACCCGAACCGACGCATCTATCAGCTCCACGACGGGAAGGTCCAGAGCTTCGAGCTCCGCCGCCGTGAGCACCTGTCGATGCAACCGGCGCCCCGGGCCCCCCGGATCGCGGTCATCGCGGCCGACGACGACGGTATCCGGACCGTGAGCGTCATCGACTTCGCCGGCGACGCGCCGCGCAAGCTGTGGAGCCGGGCCCTCTCGTCGTTCACCGTCGACCTCGGCTGGTCGACCGACGGCTCCCGCCTCGCCATCGCGTCCGATCACGCCCAGGTGCTCGACGCGACCACCGGCGCGCTGCTGCTCGAGCGTCACCACCTCGGCCTCACGGTCCAGCGCCTCCCCGATACGAAGCCGCCGGCCCGGTGAAGCGCCGCGCTAAAGTCCGCGGCGCTCGGCGTGCTGATACAGGAACACGCCGAGCAGCACGAGTCCGCCGCCGATCATGGTGACGACGCCGAGGCGCTCGCCCTTGAAGATGATGCCGAGCACCACCGCGATCGGCGGGGTGATCAGCGCGACCATCGCCATCAGCGTCGCGCTCAGCTGCTTCAACAACCTGTAGTAGACCATGAACGTGACGATCGAGCCGAACACCGCCAGATAGGCGATCGAGGCCACCACCGGCGTCGTCAGCGGGAACGGCTGCGACCACTCGCCGCGCAGCCCCGCCATCGCCACCAGCACCAGGCTGCCGACGCCCATGCCGACCCCGCTCATGAACGCGGACGGCACATCGGCCCCGTCGCGCTTGACGTACACCTGGCTGAAGCCCTGGACCAGCACCGAGAGGGTGATGATCGCCACCCCGAAGGCCGCGTTCCAGCCGAGCGCCTGCAGGCTGCCCCAGTACAGCGTGACCAGCCCGCCGAGGCCGACGGCGATCGCCGCCAGCTTGCCCGCGCTCAGGCGGTCGCCGAGGATGAAGTGGGCCAGCACCGCGACCCAGAACGGGAACACCCCGAAGGTCAGCGAGCCGAGCCCCGAGGGTACGTACATTCCGCCGAGATAAGTACATCCATAACCGACGCCGAAGCTGGCGACGCCGACCAGCGCCGCGAGCCGCCAGGCCACGGGATCCCGGAACGTCGCGCGCCCGCGCAGCCACGCGATCGGCACCAGGACCAGCGCCGCGAGCCCGAAGCGCAGCGCGACCCCGAGCAGCGGCGGCATCCCGGCGTCGAGGCCGATCTTGATCGCCAGCCAGGTCGAGCCCCAGATCAAACACAGCGCCAGATATCCCAGCGCCGTCACTCGCCTCGCCCCGCCCTGCGCCGTCTGTCCATCGCCGGCGCAGTATAAGGCCCGGCGCGCCGCGGCGGGTGAAATTACTGGACGCGCTTTGAGGTCGCGGCGATCCTCACGCCGATGCATCGCCTTTCAGTCCTGGGGTTCTCGGTGTTGTTGTCGTCCGCGTGCGAGGGCAAGGAGCCGTCCTCGACGAGCGCGACCGACGGGTCGACGACCAACACCACGACCACCAACACCACGACCACCAGCACCACGACCGCGACCGCGACGAGCACCACGTCGGAGACGCCGCCGACGGGCGACGGGACTGCCGCGGCGAGCGAGGGGACGAGCGAGACCGCGGGGGTGGATTGCGCGCCGACGGGGCTGGACGCGTGCCCGGTGACGCAGTGCATCGAGCGCTGGGAATTCGAGTGCCCGGGCTGCGGCCTGGAGGTCAACCCGGTGACCTGCTTCGAGATCGACGTCGGCTGCGCCTACCCGCTGCAGAATTGTCCGCTGGACATGCCCTGCGATCGAGTGTGGGGCACCGGCTACGACGCGATCGAGGCGTTCGAGAGCGAGGCGGCGGCGCTGTGCATGTTGACGGCGCTGCGCGACGGGACGGCCGGCAGGTTCGAGGTGCTGTGGGGCGAGATGGGCGACGAGGGCATCAACTACATGCAGGTGTACAGCGGGGGCAAAGACACGGTGTTGATCGAGTGGGCCGTGGACTGCCAGGGCTGCCCGGAGTCGGGGGCGGTCGGGCGCTCGGGGCAGCTGACCCTTCAGCCAGACAGCTACTTCGACGACTGTCTGGCGGCGCCGAACACTGCGTCGCTGATCCAGTGCGTGTTCGGCTTCGTCGATTTTGCCGCCGGGCAGCCGCCCCCCGACGCCTACGCGCCGCCGTTCACGACCGGCGAGTGCGCGTCGCTGGAGCTGAGCTGCCCGACGTGATGAACCCTCAGGGCCGCGGCGCCGGCTTGCCGTCGGCGTCGAGCACCACCAGCCCGCCGCCGCCGAACACCTTCTCGGCGGCGATGGCGTCGAGGTCCTTGAGCACCTTGCTCGCGTCGCCCACCACCAGCACCACGAAGTCCTGCGCCCGCAGGTGCTTCTCTGCGGCCGTGCGGACCGCCTTGGTGTCGACCGCCTTCAGGCGCTGCTGATAGCCCGCGTACCAGTCGAAGGGCAGGTCAAAGAAGCTGAGCCGCTGGACCGCGCCCAGGGTGTCCGACGGGGTCGCGAACTCGGCCGGCAGGGCCAACATCGCGCCCTCCTGGACGCGCCGCAGCTCCTCCGCGGTCGGGTCCCCGGCGCGCATGCCCAGGATCTCCTTGATGACCTCGCGCAGGGCCGGCCCGGTGACGTCCGTGCGCACCGAGGAATTCGCCGTGAAGCTTCCACCCGCGCGGCGGTAGCTGACCCCGGCGCGACCGCCGTAGGTGTACCCCTTGTCCTCGCGCAAGTTCATGTTGATGCGGCTGGAGAACGAGCCGCCGAGGATCTCCAGCATCAGGTCGGTCGCCTCGTAGTCGGGGTCTTGCCGGCGCGGGCCTGGGTGTCCGACGTAGATCGACGACTGCGCGGCGTCCTTCACGTGCACGAAGAACACCGTGCCCAGGCGCGGCTTGGCGGCCGCGATCTTCGGGCGCGCCGGGGCCTTGCCGCTCCACTTCGGCAGCCGCGCCCCGAGCTCCTGGCGCAGCTCGGCCTCGTCGATCATGCCCGTCACCCACAGGTGCGCCCCTCCCGGCTTCAGCTTCCCGATCACCTTCTGGCAATCCTTCAGCCCGACCGCGTTGATGCTCGCCTCGGTCTCGATGCGACCATACGGGTGACCCGCGCCCCACACCAGCATCGAGTACAGCCGCCCGCCGATGCTCCCCGGGCTCGCCTTCGCCTGCAGCAGCGACGCCTTGCGCCGGTCCTTGAGGCGGTCGAGGTCGGTCTGGCGCATGCCCGGCTCTTGCAGCATCTCCGCCATCAGGTCGAGCGCCGGCCCGAGCTGCGAGCGCAGCGCGCGGACGTTGATGCCCGCGCTCTCCGAGCCGCCGAAGGACGACACATTGACCGCGTGGTCGGCCTGCTTCTCCTCGAAGGCGGCCGTCTCGTACTTCTTGGTCCCCTCGTCGAGCAAATCCATGCAGATCGAGGTCAGGCCGGTCTGGTTCTTCGGGTCGCTGACCGCGCCGAAGTCGAAGGCGAAGGTCATCGTCACCGTCGGCAGCTTGTCCTGGCGGACCAGGTGCACCTCGAGGCCGTTGTCGAGCTTGAAGCTCGCCACCTCGGGGATCTTGAGCTCGGCGATCGCGCCCGGTGCCGGCGCCTGGGCCCGGAACGGCTCGTCCGGCCACACGCCCGGGGCCGAGCTCGTCGTGTCGATCAGCGGGGGCGGCGGCTCCACCGGCGCCGGCTCGCTCGTGGCCGCCGGCGGACGGCAGGCGAGCAGGGCGACGGCGGACAGCAGGAAGGCGGCGGAGGAGAGTCGTGTACGCATAATCATGGTCATCCCTTCTTGGCGTCCTTCACCGGGGCCTTGGGACCCGGTCCGGCGCCTGGAGGCGGCGCCGCGGGGCGCGTGATGATCTCCGCGCGCGGCTTGCCGAGGATCTTCTCGGCGGTGTCACGGACCTTGGCCGGCGTCAGCGCGCGCACCCGCTTGAGGTAGGTCTGCGCGTAGCCGGGGTCGCCGGTGTAGTGATTGAACAGCTGCAGCTGCTCGACGCGGCCCATCAGGTCCTCGAGGCCCCACACGAAGCCGGATTCGGTGCCGATCAGCACCCGCTGCAGCTCCGCGTCGGTGACCGGCTCCTTGCGGATCTTGTCGAGCTCGCGGGCGATCACCTGCTCGGCGCGGGCCGGGTCCTGGCCGGGCTTGAGGTCGACGACGACGTGGAACACGCTCGAGTGCTGCGCCCCCGCGTTGTAGATCTGCACGCTCTGGGCGCTGCGCTCCTCCAGCACCAGCGCGCGGTGCAGGCGGCCCCAGCCGTAGGAGCCGAGCACCGTCGACACGACGTCGAGCTCGAAGTCCTCGTCGCTCATGATCTTCGGGCTATGCCAGGCGTAGTGGATGCGCACGAGCCGGGCGAAGGTGTCGTCGATCTCCTTGCGGACCGTCGCCTTCAGCTCCGGCATCGGCACCACCGTGCGCGGTGGCTCGGTGATCTTCGGGAAGCTGCCGAACCACTTCTGGACCAGCTCCTTGCCCTGGGCCAGCTGGAAGTCGCCGGCCAGAGTCAGGGTCGCGTTGCTGGGCACATACCACTGGCGAAAGAAGCTCTTCACGTCCTCGACGTTGGCGGTCTCGAGGTCCTCGTGGCGGCCGATCGTCAGGAAGCGGTAGGGGTGGCCCTCGGGGTACAGGGCCTCGGCGACGGCGAAGCGGTCGCGGCCGTAGGGCACGTTGTCATAGCGCTGGCGCCGCTCGTTGCGGACCACCTCCTGCTGATTCTTGAGGCTCGTCTCGTCGAGCAGGTCGAGCAGGTAGCCCATGCGGTCGCTCTCGAGCCACAGCGCCGTCTCGATCTGATGGCTCGGCACGATCTCGAAGTAGTTGGTGCGGTCGGCGTTGGTGGTGCCGTTGACCCCGGTGCCGCCGATCTCCTGCAGCACCTTGAAGTGCACGTCCTTGCCGATGTGCTTGGCCCCCTGGAACATCATGTGCTCGAAGAGGTGGGCAAATCCGCTCTTGCCGGGCGTCTCGTCGCCGCTGCCGACGTGGTACCAAACATTGGTCGCCACCAGCGGCACCGAGGCGTCCCGGTGCAAGATCACCTCCAGGCCGTTGTCCAGGGTGAATCGCTCGTACTCGATGTTGATCGCCGGCTCCGCCGCGGCGGCCGGGGCGGCGCCGAGGATGAGGGCGAGGGGCAGCAGCAGGGCGTGGCGGACCATCGTGTCTCCTGCGCGCATGCTCGCGCAGCGGCCCCGGACCCGCAAGCGCCGTTTTGCCCGCCAACCAGGCGCCAAATCCATACACTCGCCGGTCCACGCGGCATTGTGGTCGTCGACAGCGCCGCGGTCGGCGAGCGCGACGCCGCGCACGAACAACGCGGAGCAGACTCCCACAATGGGGGCGTCTTCGACCCGCGGCCCGGCCGGCTCAAGCTTGACAGCCCGAGGAGCGCGCTCGTTCGTGGTGCCCAGGGAATGCCCCGCGCCAGCCGCGGCCGCCCTTCGTGGATTCTGCCATTCATCATGCAACCGCTGCGTGCGGGCGATCCTCGGGAGTTTCGGCTGCGGGACGTCGACCGGGGCCCGCGGCGAATAATCGGCGTGCACCGCGCACGATTCTGTGTGCCTCCCGGGCCGACACGCGAGCCGACAACGCCTAGAGACTTAAATCACTGACAATTCAATCCTGCTTCAGTCCGCTACTTCGCGGCTATCTCTGACTTGTGAGGCAAGGTCACCCATGTAAGCACCCTGCCACATCTGGTACTTGCTTTCGCCTTACCATGTTCGGGTCCGCCGATACGCCCGATCTCGCGCGCATTTTGTGAGCTATTGGGTTTACGTCACCCATCCTCAGGCCGAGATCGGTACTTTCCCCGGCCGGGGCCAAAAAGCCACAGAACATTGCATTGCGACCACCTACCATTCGCCACCTTGATGGCCCCCGTTTGCCCGGCCTGCGAGGGCGTCGCACAGTCGAGACAGGAGCCGACGCTGAACCCGCCGCGCGGTCCTGGGCCGACAATGGGCTCCTCAAGGCGGTCTCTCCAGAAGGAACGCTGCAATGAACCGCCACAGCATGACCGCCACCTCCGAGATCCCCGCCCCGGGCCGCTTCGACGCCACCATCGAGGCCCAGGAGCTGGTCGAGGCGGCGCCTGCTGAGGTCGCCGAGACGGGCGAGTCGCAGGGCTTTCTGGCGCCCTATTTCCGCGACCTCGCCCACGTCGACGTGATGTCCCGGGACGAGGAGCTCGCGGCCGCGATCTTGCTGACCAACCTGCGCAAGATCTACTGGAGGTCGATCCTGAGCTATCCGCCGTTCATCGACGGCATCTGCGACCTCGCCCGCGCCGAGCTGCCGGCCGAGACTTGCCCGGTGGACGCCCTCGACGCCATGAAGAAGGCCTCGCGCAACCTCCGGGACCGCGACCTGCTGGTCCATCAGAAGGCCTACGAGGCCGCCTGCGGGGCCTTGACCCTGGCGATGGCCGAGGCCGACGTCGACGGCGTCGTCTCCGACCGCGTGCTCGCCGACCTGACCAGCGTCGAGGCCGGCTGTAACGAGGGCCTGAGCATGAAGGTCAAGCTCCCGCGCAAGGGCAGCCTGCCGTTCCTGCAGTATGTGACCGCCGCGCGCCGCAACCAGCACGCGCTGTGGACCGCGAAGAACGCGTTCGTGAAGGCCAACCTGCGCCTGGTCGTGACGATCGCCCGCCGCTTCAACCACGGTCGGCTGCCGCTGCAGGACCTGATCCAGGAGGGCAACATCGGCCTGATGAAGGCCGTCGACCGCTTCGACCACCGCAAGGGCTTCCGGTTCTCGACCTACGCCAGCTGGTGGATCCGCCACGCGGTCACCCGCGCGATCGCGGACAAGGCCCGCGCCGTGCGCCTGCCGGTCCATATGATCGAGGCCTATAACAAGGTCAGCAAGGCCCGCCGCGAGTTCGAGGCCGTGCACGGCCGCCGCCCCACCGACGCCGAGCTCGCCACCGCCACCGGCGTCAGCTCGGAGCGCATCCAGCGGATGCACTACTCGCTCGTGGAGAACCCCGTCAGCCTCGACCAGCCGCTCTCCGACGACTCGGGCCTGACCCTCCTCGACGCCATCGAGGACCCCAACACCACCGCCCCCGCCGACGTGATGGACAACGACCTCCTGATGGGCAACCTGCGCGAGGTCTTCGAGACGCTCTCGCCGATGGAGGCCGACATTCTGCGCAAGCGCATGGGCCTCGACGACCAGCAGGAGATGACCCTCAAGGAGATCGGCGCCCGCTACTCGCTCTCCCGCGAGCGCATCCGCCAGGTCCAGGAGCAGGCCCTCGCCAAGCTCCGCGGCGAGTTCAAGCGCCGCGCCCTGCTCTGAGCCCGCGACCAGGGCCCGCGGCCCGAGCCCGCCGTTTTCCGGTTGACATCACGGGGCCTTACGGCCGTACTCATGGCCGACGCGCCCGCGGCCGACCAGGTCCGCGCGGCCCGACCCGGAGCGCCCCGCGTGAAGCAATTCCTGTTCGACCTGTTGACCCGCTTCCGCGGCGTCATTCTCCTGGCCCTGCTGCCGATCGGCTACATCTTCGACGCGGTCCTGCAGCTGCGCAACTTCATCTACGAGCGCCTGATCGCCGCCCCCGAGCAGCATGACCGCCGGGTCGCCGAGATCCAGCAGCAGGTGCGCCGCTGGTACGCCCAGCCGGCCGGGCAGCGCCGGCCGATGTGCACCGACCGCCGCACCTGGCAGAACCTGAGCACCCGCTTCGCCCCCAAGCACGAGTGGCACAAGATCCGCATGAGCGGCCTGCGTGACATCCTCGGCGTCGACCGGGCCCGCGGCACCGTCCGCGTCGAACCATTCGTCACCGTCGGCTACGCCACCCGCTTCCTCCTCGCCCGCGGCCACATGCTCGCCGTCACCCTGGAGATCGAGGACGCCACCCTCGGCGGCCTCGCCATGGCCGTCGGCATGACCACCCACTCGCACAAGGTCGGCCTGCTGTTCGAGACCGTCGTCGCCTACGAGGTCATCATCGCCGACGGCACCCTCCTGCGGGTCACCCGCGACGAGCACCCCGACCTGTTCCACGCCCTGCCCTGGTCCCACGGCACCCTCGGCCTGCTGGTCGCCCTCGAGCTCAAGATCGTCCCGGTCAAGCCGTATGTGCACATGCGGTACATCCCGGTGCACACGCAGCAGCAATACTGCGACCAGCTCCGCGCGATGTCGGTCGCCCCCGACGCCCCGCACTTCCTCGAGGCCACCGTCTTCGCCAAGGACCACGCGGTGATCATGGCCGGCGAATTCGCCGACGCCCCCGCCGACCGCGGCCTCATCAACCCGCTCGGCCGCTGGCACAAGCCCTGGTTCTTCAAGCACGTCGAGACCTTCCTGTGGCGCGACCAGCCCGGCGAGGAGTACATCCCGCTGCGGCACTATCTCATGCGCCACAATCGCAGCATCTTCTGGGTCGTGGCGGACATGATCCCCTTCGGCAACCACCCGGTGTTTCGCTGGCTGCTCGGCTGGCTGATGCCCCCCCGCATCGCCTTCATCAAATTCTCGACCACCCCCGCCGTGCGCGAGATGACCTTTACGAAGCAGGTGTTCCAGGACATCGTCCTGCCGATGAGCGCCATGAGCCGCGCCATCGACGCCTCGCACCGCCTCTTCGAGATGTACCCTGTCCTGCTCTACCCCTCCCGCATCTACGACCACGGTGAATTCCAGGGCCAGCTGCGCGCCCCGAAGGACAGCGACCGCGTCCCCGGCACCGACTTCGGCATGTACTTCGACCTCGGCGTCTACGGCGTCCCGCTCCCGATCAAGCAGGGCAAGTCGTTCAAGACCGTGCACGCCATGCGTAAGATGGAGGATTTCACCAGGGAGGTCGGCGGCTACCCCTTCCTGTACGCCGACACCTTCATGACCCGCGAGGAGTTCGGCCAGATGTTCAACCTGGACCTCTATGAGAAGGTCCGGGTCCGCTACCACGCCGAGGGCTCGTTCCCGCACCTCTACGACAAGATCAAGCCCGAGGTCGACGTCTTCGCCGTGCTCGCCCGCGAAGCCGCCGAGCCCGACTGAACGTCAATCTCGCCGGGGCACGTCGTCACTGCACACGTCGTGCTCACCCCTGCTCCTCCGTGTCCCCCGGGGGCGGCCGCCGGGCCCACTGCAGCGAATCTCGCGGGATCGAATCGATCCACCCGGCCCGCGCCCCCGGGAACGCGTCCGCATACGGCACATAAGGCTTGATATCGAGGATCGGCGTGCCGTCGAGCAGATCGATGCCCCGCACGTGAAGATCGCAGCCCTCGACGCGCACCAATTCGACCGCGGACAATCCGATGGGATTGGGCCGATCCGGCGAGCGCGTCGAGAATAGTCCACGCCGCTGCCGGGGCCCGCGCGGCGGAAACACCTGCGGCGACCAGCCGCGCCCGCGATTGAGCAGACTCAGCACCCAGATCCGATCCATCCCCGCGAGGTCCGCGAGCGCCTCCGGGGGGATCTTGTCGGGGTCGAGCACCAGCACCGCCGTGGCGTCCGAGTCGACCGCGGAGGCCTGCTGCGGCGTGCCGAAGCGCCGCTGATACGCCGAGGAGACCCAGCCGATCGCCGCGAGCGTGAAGGGACCGCGGTCCCGGGGAGCAGCCTGCCTTGCGGACATCCCTCGCATATAACCGATGCCGCGCTCCCCCTCCAGACCCGCCCGCGCCTTCACACGTCGCGCTGAAAGTGCCGCGCCAGGTGCCGCCTCGCCGCCTCGGCCGCCGCAGGCACGTCCCCCGCGCGCAGCGCCTCGCGGACCCGCTGCATCACCGCCGCCGGCCCCGGGGGCAGCGCCGCATCGGCCGCGGCGAGCAACGTCCGGGCCTGCGCGACGATCCCGAGCGCCTCCGGCAAGTTCACCTCATCGGCCGCCAGCGCGACATGCAACATGCACGCATACCGCCGGCAACCGGCGGGGCGCTCGTCGTAGACGCGGCAACAGCGGCCCTCGAGCGCGGCGCAGCCCTGGCGCAGCGCCGACGCGCCGTCGTCGCGCAGGATCACCACCAGCCCGCGCCCGCGCAGCCTCACCGCCTCCTCCTCCGCGAGCGGCACCTGCGTGAACAGGTTGCCGTCGCAGCACATCCCGCAGGCCAGGCACAGCGTCGACAGCGACGCGGCCCGGTCGCCGCGCTGCGAGCTCATGGCCACGCGACTACTCCGCTCCGTCCGGCGCCTCGCCGAGCTGCTCGGCCGCCCGCGCCGGCGCGCAGATCTGCACCACGTCCGAACCTGTCTCTTTGTACAGGTCCGCCCTGAGCGCCTGCAACGCGGTGCGCAGCCCCTCCTCGAGCACCGGGTGATAGAACGGCATCCTCAACGCGTCGTCGACGCAGAGCCCCTGTTGCACCGCCCAGGCCAGCAGATGGGCCATGTGCTCCGCGCCCGGCCCCGCGATCTCGGCCCCGCGCAATACGCCGTCGAGGCGCGTCGCGTAGATCCGAGTCATGCCGACATTCTTCCCGATCACCCGCGCCCG